>JAABUS010001143.1_pt1 | contig 60141 bp, 53 predicted proteins | sample 5560161 | NCBI WGS metagenome assembly JAABUS01 (sample SAMN10711885, study PRJNA513376) | rock metagenome | isolation source: Antarctica rocks | place: Antarctica: Victoria Land, Trio Nunatak nord | collected 2016-01-04
CCAAGACGCCTCGACTCTCGGCCGCCTGCAGCAGTCGGAGCGCGTCTTCGGTCCGTGACGCCTCGACGAGCGACGAGCCGACGGCGTGTCCCATCGCGAGCAGAAAGGTATTGGCCATCCCGCCACCGATGATGAGGGCGTCCACTCGCTCGATGAGCCGGTCGAGGACAGTGAGTTTGTCGGACACCTTAGCACCGCCAATCACGGCCACAAACGGAGCCTCGGGAGCGTCGACGAGCTGATTGAGCGCTGAGATCTCCTTGTTCATCAACCGTCCGGCATAGGCCGGTAGCAGCCGCGCAACGCCGACGGTCGAAGCGTGGGCACGGTGGGCAGCCCCGAACGCATCGTTGACGAAGAGGTCGCATCCCTGAGCGAGCGCCCTCGAAAAATCAGGGTCGTTGGCTTCTTCTCGCGGGTCGAAGCGCAGGTTTTCACGCATGACGACGTCACCTGGCTGCATCGCCGCGATCGCGTCGTCAACCAGCGGGCCGACGATTTGTCCTATGGCCAGGACCGGCCGTCCGATCATCTCGCTCAGCCGGGCGGCCACGATGCCGGTGCGCAGATCGACGGTCGCTGTTCCTTTCGGTCGACCGAGGTGCGTCGCCAGGATCACCCGGGCATCACGGTTAGCCAGATCGAGGATCGTTGGTAACGATGCCTGAATCCGGCTATCGTCCGTGATCTGGTGATCCTCCAGCGGGACATTGAAGTCGACCCGGAGGAACATCCGGCGTCCGCCGACGTTGACCGTGTCGATCGATCGTTTCATCGCTAACGAGCTCCAGGTCGGTGGATCCTATCCGGCGTCGGGAAAACCCGCCTCACAGATGAGCGCCGCCAGGTCGGCAACGCGACACGAGTAGCCCCACTCGTTGTCATACCAGGCGATCACCTTCAGCATCGTGCCATCGATGACCATCGTGGACAGGCCGTCGACGACTGACGATCTCGCGTCGTGTCGAAAGTCGCTCGAGACCAGTGGTTCATCGGTAAAGCCGAGGATTCCCCGCAGGGCATCACTCTCAGCGGCGACCCGGAAGGCCGCATTGGCGGACTCGACGGACACCTCCTGCTCGGTCTCGGCGACGAAATCGATGATGGAGACTGTGGGTGTTGGCACACGTAGGGAGAATCCGTCGAATTTGCCCTTCAGTTCTGGAATGACGAGGGAGAGTGCTCTGGCCGCTCCGGTGGTGGTCGGGATGATATTCGAGCTTGCCGAGCGGGCCCGGCGCAGGTCTTTATGCGGCCCGTCGAGAATGACCTGGTCGTTGGTGAATGAGTGGATCGTCGTCATGAGTCCGCGCCGAATGCCAAACGTGTCAAGGACCACCTTCGCTACAGGAGCCAGGCAGTTGGTGGTACACGACGCATTGGAGACGATGTGGTGCCGCGAGGCGTCGTAGGTTTCCTCGTTGACGCCGAGGACGATCGTTACGTCCTCCCCAGTCGCGGGGGCTGAGATAATGACTTTCTTCGCGCCGGCTGAGATATGACCCGATGCCAGTTTGGCATCGGTGAAGCGACCGGTTGATTCGATGACCAAATCGACCCCTTCGGCGGCCCAGGGGAGCTTGTCCGGTTCTTTCTCGGCGAAGACCCGCACGCGGCGGCCGTCGACGGTCAACCCGGTGTCATCACCCGCGATCTCAGCGTCGTATTGGCCATAGGTTGAGTCGTACCGCAGGAGGTGAGCGAGCGACGCCGGACTCGTCAGGTCATTAACGGCCACCACATCGAAGAGATCGCGATAGCCCCCTTCATCGATCGCCTTGAAGACCTGACGGCCGATCCGCCCAAAACCGTTGATACCAACCTTCACGACCATGATGGCTACTCCTCGAACTGACCACCTGCGACGAGACTTTCTGCATGTCTGGGCTGGTTTGCGCTCGTGAAGGCGGCGGGCGCGTGATCCCTCGCCATTGCCGGGGAGGATATGGGCTCGCGAGCGATCTCGAGAAGGGCGGCCGCGAGCTTGTCCGGGTCGTGCCGCAGCGGATTATTGACATTGACGACATCCCGGGCGACGACCTTCACAGCTCGATCGAGCGGGCGGGTGCTATCAAACGTCACCGGGTCGACATGCCACTCTGGCTTAATTGCGTGGGAGGGACCGGCATTGGAGTTGACGAGGGCGATGTCAAGGACGCCGGATCCGAGCTCATCGGCAATGGCGCGAATGTGGTCGGCGGCGCCGAAGTGATCCGTCTCACCCGGCTGCGTGGCGACGTTGCAGACGTAGACCACTGTTCCGGACGACCACCTGATGGCCTGGGTAATCCCCTCGACCATCAGATTTGGAAGGACGCTGGTGTAGAGACTACCCGGTCCGAGAACGATCAGATCGGCGTTGAGAATAGCGCTCAACGCTGGTTCGTAGCCGCTGGGGTGACCCGGCTCCAGGAACACCCGTTTGATCGGCGCATTCTTGTGGGAGATCGTAGATTCGCCCCGCATGATGGTGCCGTCGAGGAGTTCCGCCGCAAGGGTCACGTTTTCAAGTGTCGATGGAAGGACGCGCCCGCGAACCGCGAGTACGCGGGCAGATTCGATGACCGCCTGCTCGAAACTGCCCGTGACCTGCGTCAGAGCGGTGATGAAAAGGTTGCCAAATGAATGACCGGCGAGCGCGGACCCTTCCTGATCGAACCGGTACTGGAAGAGCCGCCCGACCGTCGATTCGGCGTCGGCGAGCGCGACGATGCAGCTCCGAATATCTCCCGGTGCCGGCATATTGAATTCTGAACGGATGCGTCCCGTACTCCCGCCGTCATCAGAAACCGTCACAATAGCAGTAATGCCAGCGTCGCAATGTTTTAGGCCTCGCAGAAGGGTTGATAGGCCGGTACCCCCGCCGATCGCGACCACGTTGAGGGACGGTCGGTCCGGTCCGAACCGATGCTCGGCAACGAGTTGAGCCAGCCCTGTGCCGGGTGCCGCACGGGCAAGCATCGGCGACACCAGGGAATGGCTGAGGCGCCAGAAACCGACTGTCAGGCTGCCGAGGCCAGCCACCATGACGAGGCCCAGGCGCACCGGACGCGGAAGGAATTGGAGCGTGGCGAATCGCACGAAGTCGGTTGTCGGTGCAGGAAAGTCGACGTAGCGGTACGCGTAAACCAACGCCATAGCCAGACCAAGACTGGTCAAGACCATGCCAAACATGAAGAGCACCGCCCATCGTTTGATGAGCATGCCTGGTCGAAGCCAAGTCCGCCACGTGCGCAGAATGGTCCCCTCCCACGGGGTCTCCTCGGCGAGATGCATCGGGCGTCGAGGATCAATAGGATGCTCTGCTCCCCGCCGATCGGAGAACCGGGAGTATAACATCCACCACCGGGAACACCGCCCGTCTCGTTAGCAGTCGATACGGACGTGGCGGTTGCCGTTGATGTTGCACGGCTGGTATAATTCCGGCGGCGGAACCAAGGTTAGTGCGCGACGTGGGTCCACGGCCCACGTTCTTTGTTGTCTAAAGGACGACAGGCTGTTCCGCGTGGCGACCATCCATCGGTGGCCCTGTCGTCCGTCATAAGGAGGTGAGCGGTCGTGAAGAGTGACTTCTATACCGCAATCGCCCAGATCGCGGCGGAGCGGGGCATCCCGCGAGAAGCGGTCCTATCATCTGTCGAGCATGCCCTGAAGACAGTCTATCGAAAGATGGCGAACTCCGAAGAGGAGGTCGCCGTTGAGATCGACTCGACCAATGGAAGCATGCGTGTCTTTGTTTTGAAGCGGGTCGTGGACGAGATCGAGGATCCGATCAACGACATGACGCTGACGGAAGCTCGAACCCATGCCCCTGATGCTTCGGTCGGCGATGAAATTCGAATTGAGCGGACCCCTGATAACTTCGGTCGCATCGCCGCGCAAACGGCCAAGCAAGTGGTGCTGCAACGAATACGGGATTACGAACGGGATACCGTCTTCGAGGAATTTGAGGATAAACAGGGCGAGGTGCTCAATGGCACTGTTCAACGAGCGGACGCCCGCGCGGTGATCGTGGAGTTGGGCAAGGCGGAAGCCGTCATGCCCGCGCGAGAGCAGGTGCCGACAGAGCGATACCGGCCGGGGCAGCGCATCAAGGTCCTACTGGTAGAGGTCAACCGGGATCCGCGGGGGCCGCAACTTATTGTCTCGCGGTCTCATCCGGGCCTGATCCGGCGTCTCTTCGAGATGGAAGTGCCCGAGATCTTCAGCGGTGCCGTCGAGATCATGGAAGTGGCTCGCGAGCCGGGGCTGCGTTCAAAGGTCGCCGTGGCGGCCCGTCAGGAGAAGGTAGACCCGGTCGGATCTTGCGTCGGCATTCGTGGCGTTCGGATCCAAAATATCGTTAACGAACTGTATGGCGAGAAGATTGATGTGATCGAGTGGTCGCCGGAGACGTCAACCTTTATCGCGAACGCGCTGAGTCCTGCCAAGCCATCCAGCGTGTCGCTCGATGAGGCGAACAAAGTCGCAACGGTGATCGTCTCGACCGATCAAATGTCTCTGGCGATTGGCAAAGAGGGGCAGAACGCTCGACTTGCGTTCAAACTCACCGGATGGCGGATTGATATCAAAGATCCGAAAAGCCTTCGTGAGAATGACGGCGATCTCCTGCGCCAGGCTCGAGCCGCGCTGGCCGAGGTTTCCGAGGACCTCGGGTGGCAGGGGCGCCAGCCGCGACTGGTCCGTCCGGATGGAACGATCTCGGTGCGGGATCGCACGTTCGGGCCATTGCCGCCGGCGCTGGTCGGCATGAGCGTCGACGTCGACGTGGTCGGTGATGCGCTCGAGGTCTTTTATAACCGCGATTTGCGGGCGAGATATGACGTGGCGACGACGGAACCTTTGCCGCTGGACGATCTTTCCGAGCCCACACCGGTGGGCGTGAGCGCCGCCGAGGAAGGGTAACGAGCGATTGTCATCGTCGAAGCCAGCTCGGTCCTCCGCCAAACGGGCAGCTCCGCGGACAAAGCATGTCCCTCAACGGATGTGCGTATCCTGCCGCGATCACGCGCCGAAACGGGGACTGACGCGTCTCGTGAGGAGCCCGGAGGGCACCGTCGATATTGACGTTACGGGAAAACGAAATGGTCGTGGCGCCTATCTCTGCTCAGAGCCTGGGTGCTGGGATAAGGCGCTCAGCGCCGGCATTCTGGCCCGGGCGCTGCATACGACGTTAGACGCCGGTACGCGGGAGAAGCTTCGAGCGCATGGTGAAGGCCTGTCCGTTATTGAGGACGGCAATCCAGCCACCGACGCATCGCACAAGGAGTAGTAGATCATGGCAAATACGTTTCAGCGTCGGGGACCCGGAGGGCGCGGACCGGGCGGCCGTCGCGCTAAAGGGGGCCGAGGGTCCTCCGCTCGTACCGTCGCCGTTCGACGAACCGCGCCGGTGGTGCGTGAACCGGTGACCCTTCCCGCGGTCATGTCGGTTGGTGAGCTTTCGGAGCAGCTGCAGACGACCGCGATCGAAGTCATCAAAGAATTGATGAAGCTCGGCATTATGGCCAACGTCAATCAGCAGATTGATTTTGACACGGCCGCCAAGGTGTCCACGGCTCTGGGATGGGAGACCAACCAGGCGACCGGCGACATCGTTCGGCAAGCCGCCGCCGATTTCGAGAGCCGTAAGGCCGAGTCTGAGACCGATCCCCAGGCGCAACCGCGTCCACCTGTGGTGACGATCATGGGACATGTTGACCACGGCAAGACCAAGTTGCTCGATGCCATTCGCTCCGCCAATGTGGCGGAGGGGGAGGCTGGTGGCATCACCCAGCACATCGGCGCCTATCAGATCGATACCCAGGGACGAAAAGTGACGTTCCTGGATACACCGGGTCACGAGGCGTTTACCGCCATGCGGGCCCGCGGCGCTCAGGCGACGGATGTCGCCACGCTGGTGGTCGCGGCCGACGACGGCGTAATGCCGACGACCCGAGAGGCCATTGCCCACATCAAATCCGCGGCGGTACCGATGGTGGTGGCGATCAACAAAATCGACCTGCCAGCGGCAAATCCTGAGCGCGTCAAGCAGCAACTGAGTGACCTTGGCGTGATGCCCGAGGAATGGGGCGGCGACGTGCCGTTCGTCGAGGTGTCGGCCCGTGAGCGAATGGGCCTGGATGATCTCCTCGAGGTCATCCTGCTTGTCGCCGATGTCCATGAACTGAAGGCCAACCCGCACAAGTCGGCGGCCGGTGTCGTCATCGAAGCCAAGGTGGACCGGCATCGAGGTCCTGTCGCGACGGTGCTGGTGCAGACAGGAACTCTGAACGTCCGAGATGTCGTTGTTGCGGGATCGACGTGGGGTCGCGTCAAAGCGATGTTCGACGATCTCGGCAAGCGAGTGCGGCGAGCGGAGCCAAGCTTTCCGGTGGAGATTTTGGGGCTCCTAGAGGTTCCTCAGGCGGGCGACACCTTCCAGGTATTCGAGGACGAGAAAGTGGCTCGTGCGCTGGTGGATCAACGTCAGGCACAGCGACGAGCCGACGCCCTCATTGGCGATCGGCCAGTGAAGCTCACGGAGCTCTACAATCAGGTCCAGGAAGGGGACACTGCCGAGCTTCGCGTCATCGTCAAGGCAGATGTTCAGGGCTCTTTGGGCGCCATTCAGAATGCGTTGCTCAAGCTCAATGAGGATTCTCATCAGGGGGTGACGCTGAGCATCACCTTCGCCGGGACGGGCGCGGTGAGCGAGTCGGATGTGAGCCTCGCATCCGTCACCCGGAGCATCATCATCGGTTTCAATGTCCGGCCGGATGTGGCCGCCAAGCGCGCCTCTGATACCGCTAACATCGACATTCGTTTTTACAACATCATCTACAACCTCATCGATGAGGTCAAAGCGGCCATGAACGGCCTGCTGGCACCGATCTTCCAGGACGTGACCGATGGTTACGCCGAGGTCCGCGAAACGTTCAAATTGCCTGGAGGCGACGCGGTGGCGGGGATGTACGTTCTTGATGGCAAGATCACGCGGAACTCCAAGGCCCGGGTGCTACGCGACGGTACCGTCCTGACTGAGGTCGCCATCAAGTCGTTGCGTCGTTTCAAGGACGATGTCCGGGAGGTCGCCGCCGGCTACGAGTGCGGGCTCGGCCTGGAAGGCTTCAACGATCTCAAGACCGGCGATCAGATCGAGTTCTACCGGCGCGAAGAGGTGGCACGCGCCTAACACCGTGCTCCGCGGTCCGTCGTTGTTCGGGCAGCGGCGGCCCTCCTTTTCGCCGTCGCGAGGGACTGAAATGTCATGAGCAGGAGGAGACTGCAGGTCGGTGAGTTCCTGCGAGAAGAGCTTTCCGACATCATCCGTCGCGACGTCAAAGACCCAAGAATTGGATTTTTTAGCGTGACCGCAGTGACCGTTAGTGGCGACCTGCGCAGCGCACAGGTTTTCGTCAGCGTGCTTGGCACCGATGAGGATCGAGAGGCGACCCTCGCGGCGCTCCGATCTGCGACCGGCTTCGTCCGACATCAGCTCCGGCCGCGGTTGAGAATGAGACAGATTCCAGAGCTAACGTTCCGCGACGATCGGTCTATGGAATATGCTGAGGAGATCGCCCAAACGCTGAAGAGCCTGGAACCAATGCAAGGGCCGCCCCGAGTTTCCGATCAGAGGAAGCCAACGTGAATCACGCAGCGATAGAACTGGACCAGGCGTCCGCGGCAGACGCGAAACAGTTGCTGACGAGTGGCACACGCGTCCTGTTGCCAACCCACCAGAATGTGGACGCTGACGGCCTGTCGTCGGCGCTCGCTCTATCGCATGCGTTGGTGCAGCTTGGAACGCTGGCGACTGTCCTCGTCAGCGACGGCGACCTCCCGACCAATCTGCGCTTTCTCCCGGGCGTCGATCAGGTCGTCTGTTATGGCAAAGACGAGATCCCGGCGTACGACCGGCTCTGCCTTGTCGACTGCGCCGACCGCTACCGTTTGGGGGCCTTTGTCGCAGACGACAGGAGCGTTGTGAGTGGCCGGGTCCCGATCGTCAACATCGATCACCATGTCACGAACGATCGATTCGGAGTGGTCAACATTATTCAGCCCTCAGCCGCGTCTGCCGCCGAGATTGTCGTCGACGTGCTCAAGGCGTGGGGTACCGAGCTGACTGCACCGATCGCGGAATGTCTGCTGGCCGGGATCTACGGTGACACCCTGGGACTTCGAACCCCCGGCACGACATCGGAGACGATGCGCAAAGCTGCAGACCTTGTGGATGCCGGCGCGAATCCGGCGCCTATCGTTGATGCGCTCTTTCGACTCAAGCCCAAGTCAACGGTTTGCTTATGGGAGCAATCGCTGAGGGGCGTCTCGTGGACGGGGCAGCTGATCTGGGCTGAGTTGACGAGGGCCACACTTGATCACTGTGGCGCCGAGGTGAGCGAGGCCGAAGGCCTGGTGAACTTTTTGCTCGGTACCGAGGGGTCAAGGGCGGCGGCGCTCCTTTATGAGGACCGCACCGGCTGGCGGGTCAGCCTCCGCAGCCTTGGCGAAGAGGTGGACGTTGCCGTCGTGGCCGGTGTGTTCGGCGGAGGGGGTCATCCACGGGCAGCTGGATGCCACATTGGACCCGGCCATGCGGCCAAGGAGCAGTTTCTCACCAGAGTGGGCGAGTTGATTGCCGTCCACTCCTCCTCGTAACGACCACCCACCAACATGATCACGCATGACAAGCGGCCGCTGAACGGGTTCGTCGTCATCGACAAGCCAGCCGGATGGACCAGTCATGATGTCGTGGCGTATACGCGCCGACTCCTGGCTAATCGGAAGGTTGGGCACGCGGGGACGCTCGATCCGACAGCGACCGGTGTCCTCCCACTCGCTATCGGGTCGGCGACGAAGGTTCTCGAGTACCTCTTCGAGGCCTCAAAAACGTATATTGCCGAGGTGACGTTTGGGGTTGAGACGGATAGCTATGATGCCGAGGGCGCGGTCGTCGACGTCCGCGGCGCGGAGCATCTCGTCGCGGCAGACATCGAGCGCGCCGTGACCGCTCATCGTGGCGAGATTAACCAGGTGCCTCCGATGTACTCGGCGATCCGGGTCGGTGGGCGACGTTTGTATGACCTCGCCCGTAAAGGCGAGATCGTGGAGCGCGCCGCCCGACGCATCACCATCCACCGGCTGGACCTTCTCGCCTGGCGCCCTCCAGTGGCCACCGTGCTGATCGATTGTTCAAAGGGGACCTACGTCAGGTCGCTTGCCTTCGACCTCGGGCGTTTCGTTGAGACCGGCGCCTATCTGTCCGATCTTGTACGGGTCCGGACCGGACCATTTTGCCTCGGAGATGCGTGGACCCTCAAGGCCCTGAGAGATCAGGCGATCCGAGATCAGTGGCACGCTATCGCGATCCATCCCGACATCGTCCTTGACCAGATGTCCACGCTGTTGCTCGACGCTCCCACGAGCCGTCGATGGTTGCATGGCGGCGCCGTCACCGGATCGCCGGGTGAACAGGGCCTTGTCCGCGCATACGCGGAGACGGGCGCGTGGCTCGGCGTAGGGTCCTGGGATGACGAGATGTCGGCCTGGCGACCGGTCAAGGTCGTGGAGACGGATCTGTGACCGCTGCAGGGCACCCGATACCCCCTGGTATGGCGTTTGCAAGCGCGAGTTTGGATGCGGTCGTGTCCATCGGTTCCTTTGACGGCGTTCATCGCGGGCATCAGCGGTTGCTACGCGACGCGGTGGACCATGCGCATCGCCGCGGTTGGCGGGCCACGGCGGTGACCTTCGAGCCGCTGCCTGCTCAAGTGCTCCGACCCGACCGCTTTTTGGGCCGAATATGCACGGCCGACGACAAGCAGCGCCTGATCCGGGACAGTGAGGTCGATGACGTGAAGGTGTTGCGCTTCACGTCGACGTTCGCGAAGCAATCGCCCGACTCGTTCATGGAAACGCTCGTACGTAGGATTTCGGTGCGGGAACTCTGGGTCGGTGAAGGCTTTGCCCTTGGTAAAGACCGGCTGGGTGACGTGGCGTATCTTCAAGAGATTGGTCGAAGACTTGGTTTTGACGTCGTAGCCATCCCCCGTCTGACAACTGATGAATCGGTGATCAGCAGCAGCGCAATTCGTCGGGCGGTGGTCGCCGGCGATGTGTCGGAGGCGGCCCGCTCCCTCGGTCGGCCGTTTCGCGTGACGGGCACCGTGATCCACGGCGCGCATCTGGGACGCACGATTGGATTCCCTACGGCCAATGTGCCACCGCCTCTGGACCTTGTTCCACTCGCTGACGGAATCTATGCAACCTGGGCAACGATCGAGGGCGAACAGAGCAGACGTCATGCGATGACCTACGTCGGGACGCGGCCAACCGTCAACACAGGCCAACGCCTCGTCGAGACTCACTTGCTCGATTATGATGGCGATCTCTACGGGCGATGCCTTACCGTCGATATGATCGAGCGGCTTCGATCTGATGAGAGCTTCTCTTCGTTGGAAGCGATGGTTGAGCAGCTGCACCGTGACGAGCAGGCCGCTCGCCGCGTACTGAGGCCTGGGGGCAGCTGAGAGGTCGGATCATGACTGGTCCGAAGAAAGCGCTCGTGATAGTATTCAACAGAGGCGGTGTCGACCCTTGGTGGTTGCATTCATCGCCATTTTTATTGTCCGGCATGGAGTGCCGGAGCCACCCTGCGGAGGCGCGCTATAACTAGACCGACACAAACTCGGGTCAACGAGCGGATCCGGATCCGCGAGGTTCGCCTGATCGATGACGAAGGTACGCAGGTTGGGATCATCCTGACACGTGATGCGATGGAGATGGCGCGCGAACGCGGGCTTGATCTGGTGGAAGTGGCGCCTAACGCCGTTCCACCGGTTTGTCGGCTCATGGATTATGGGCGTTTCCGCTACGAGCAAAGCCGGAAAGAGCGCGAATCTCGCCGCAATCAGCATGTCGTTGAGTTAAAAGAGGTTCGTATCCGACCGAAGATCGACGACCACGATCTGGAGACCAAGGGTCGGCAGGCGGCCAAGTTCCTCGATAGCGGTGACAAAGTGAAGCTGACGGTTCTCTTCCGGGGACGGGAAATGGCTCACCCGGATATTGGACGAGGTCTGCTTGACCAACTCGCAGAGCAGCTTCGACCGCATGGGATGATGGAGCAGCCCCCTCGTATGGAGGGTCGAACGATGATGATGTTCATGAACCCCATTAAGCAGAAACAAAGTCAGCAAGAGAAGGAGGGAGCTCCGCGCCGTGAAGAAGCTGAAACTGAAGACGCATAAGGGTGCGAAGCGGCGTTTTAAGGTGACCGCTACCGGCAAGGTCATGCATGCTCAGGGGATGAAGAGTCACAATCGCCGGAAAAAGTCGCCCCGCGTCAAGCGTGCTTTTGATCGTATGTTTGAACTTGAGGGTGGTGACAAAGCACGGGCGAAGCGGCTCCTGCCCTACGGCGGCTAATCACTCGTCCAAGCTTAAGGAGTCGGTATGGCCAGGGTAAAGCGTGGCGTTGCGGCACACCGCCGTCATAAGAAAGTTTTGGCGCAGGTAAAGGGTCACCGAGCGACGAACAATCGGTTATATAAGCGCGCTCATGAATCATTGATGCACGCGCTGCAGTATGCGTATCGTGATCGACGAACCCGGAAGCGCGATATGCGCCGTCTGTGGATCATTCGGATCAACGCCGCTGCGCGGCTCAACGGCTTAACGTATAGCCGCTTGATCCGTGGGTTATCGGTGGCTGGCGTCGCGGTCGACCGGAAAATGTTGGCGGATCTCGCTGTTCGCGACGAGGCCGCGTTCGCCGACGTCGTAGGCGTGGCGAAACAAAGCCTGACGTCCGGCTAGCGGTTTGCGCCTCGCGGGATAGGCATTGTGCACCGCTTCGGTGAGGTGATCCTCAGCCGGTCAAACCCCGTGGTTAAAAGAATGCGCTCGCTTCATCGGTCGCACGGCCGCGACGAGGAGCGGGCGTTTCTTGTTGAAGGGAGGCGCGCGGTTCTCGACATCATCGCCGCGGGGGTCGTTCCGGAGATGGTTCTTGTCCGCGACGGCGATGAGGGGCTGGTCAGCGGTGCTCGACTGCCCGTGGGGTGTCCTGTGCGTCGCGTGACGGCCGAGGTCTTCGCCAGTGTGAGTGGCACGGTGCACGGCCAGGGAATCGTCGCGAGCGTCCCGATGCCGACCCTGGAGATATCGCCAACACAGACACCACTCGTTCTCGTGATCGATGGGGTACGAGACCCTGGCAACATGGGGACCCTGCTGCGTTCGGCGGCGGCGGCCGGGGTGTCGGCCATCTTTGTTGGGGATGAAACGGTCGATCCTTACTCGCCCAAGGTGGTCCGAGCCGCAATGGGCGCCCATTTCCGCGTTCCGCTTCGAGTGGGAAATGGGCTCGCCCTGGAAGCCTTGCAACGGTGCAACCTCCGTGTGCTTGCCGATGCGAGCGGCGAGGTGTCGTATGACGCGGTCGATTGGACGCGCCCTGCGCTCCTTGTTATCGGCGGCGAGGCACAGGGTGCAAGTGAGCCAACGCGCCAGTTCGTCGACATTCGGGTATCAATCCCAATGGCCTCGGGAGTGGAATCACTGAACGCGGGAGTGGCCGGTGGTGTCATCCTTTTCGAGGCCGCCCGGCAGCGCCGCGTCACCATCGATCGTGAACCCGGCGGCCCCGGCCCCGACGCAGGACCACCAAAGACCGTCGCCAGGGGCTGGTCCGAGGGGTAGACGAGACACCTGGATATGCGAGAATAAAGCACCGATGGTGATGAGAGATAGGTCCAGATGAAGCTCCAGTCGTCATCGCTTGCCGCGGTAGCGGTGCCAATGGAAGGTGCCGCTGGAGCGGCAGAAACCTTCTGATTTTTAGCCTTGATCCTCCTCTGATCAAGGTGGATGACGGGGAACTATCTGTCAGGAGCGGGGCTGCGCCGTCCTTTGGACATTTCATGGTGAATGGCCATTGCGGCGCGCCGGACGAACCGCGCCCGAGGGTGCGGCGGTGAGTGATAGACTGAGCGCCTGTTGCCGGTGAGCGACCGTCGACCGGGCCAGGCGAGAGATGGGTGGGGAGGAGAGAGAGTGCGAAAGCAGGATCTGGCTCGCACGGTGGCCCAACGGACGAATCAATCGGAGGCCCAGGCAAACGCCGCCGTCAGCGCCGTGTTCAGCGTCATTCAGGAGGCGCTTGCCGCGGGTGACGAGGTCCGGATCAGCGGCTTTGGCGCTTTCCGGGTGATCGAACGATCTCCTCGACAGGGGCGTCACCCGCGGAGTGGGGCGCCCATGCGCATTGGATCTCGCCGGAGCGCCGCGTTTCGCGCCGGCTCTCAGCTGAAACGGTCAATAAGCGGTGCCATCGACGACTGATCTTTCGAACGGGGCGAGGGTGCCTCGAGGTGTCACCTGTACGACAGATGTACGATCAGATCGCGCTTTCCATAGCGACACGAATCCGGTCATTGACACGCTCGGAGACCGCTCGGCTGGCCACGACGACGGCATTCTCGATGGCCCGATCATCCGAGCGGCCGTGCGCAATAATCACGATACCGTTCACGCCGAGAAGCGCGGCCCCGCCAGTCTCACTGTAGTCCAGCTTCTGGCGAAGCGAGCCGAACGCGCGGCGAAGCATGAGGGCCGCCATCTTCCGTGGAAGGGAAGCCGTTAACTCCTGACGGAGGTAGGTGCTGACCAGCGTTGCCACACCCTCGGCGACTTTCAAGGCAACATTACCGGTGAAACCATCGGTCACCACGACGTCCACGGTCCCCTTGGTAATGTCCGTTCCTTCCACATTTCCCCGAAAGTCGATGCCATCGGTGTCGATGAGCAAACCAAAGGCTTCTCGGACGAGCGCATTTCCCTTCGTCGGCTCCTCGCCATTGCTGAGGAGCCCGACGCGCGGTCGTGGTATGCCCTGCACTCGCTCGGCGTACGCGCTGCCCATTTTCGCGAACTGGACGAGGTGGATCGGTTTGGGATCAGTGACCGCCCCAAGGTCCAGGACCAGAGTCTTCCCACTGGTCGTGGGCAAGAACGACGCAATGGCCGGTCGCTCAATACCACCTATACGTCCAAGTAGGAGAAGCGCGGCTGCCATGACGGCTCCGCTATTTCCCGCCGAGACAAAAGCGTCCACGCCGCCGTCGCGTAGCGATTCCAGGCTGATAGCGATGCTGGAGCGAGGCTTTCTTCGAAGCGCCTGGGCCGGGTGGTCGTCCATCTCGATGGTCTCGGGAGCGTCAATGATGGACCCCTCGACCGTCCCGAATCCACCATTCTCGTCCAAAGCACGCTGGATAACCGCCGTCTGACCGACCAGAATGAGCGACGCGCCGGTCGAGCGGGCACCAGCCAGCGCACCGGGGACCATGACTGCCGGACCATGATCCCCGCCCATCGCGTCGATGGCGATCCGCATGTGGATTCCCTCTGGCGATTGTCGACCCGGCTCCGCGATCGCAAGAACCGCCCTCGGGCATTGGTGGACGCCAGCCGCTGGCGCCAGCGTAGGCGTGATAGTTACCCTTAAACGTCGAGGTTCTGGACCTCGCGCGCGTGCGTCTGGATGAACTTCTTCCGAGGTGGCACTGCCGTGCCCATCAGCATATCAAACGTCTCGTCAGCCGTGACATCGTCGTCGATCGACACCTGCATCAACGTCCGCTTTGCCGGGTCCATGGTCGTGTCCCAGAGCTGCTCCGGGTTCATCTCGCCGAGTCCCTTGTACCGCTGAATCTCGGCCTTCTCACCCATCCGGCTTTGGGCGGCAGCCAGGTCAGCGTCGTTGTAGACCCACGCCTCTTCCTTCCCGCTCTTGATGCGATAGAGCGGTGGCTGAGCGATGAAGATTCGACCGTCCAAAATCAGCTGCTCAAGGTGGCGATAGAAGAATGTCAACAACAGCGTCCGGATGTGCGATCCGTCGACATCGGCGTCGGTCATCACGATCACCCGGTGGTACCGCAGTTTGGTCGCGTCAAACTGATCGCCGACCGATGTGCCGAGCGCGGTAATCAAAGTGCGAATCTCGTTGCTCTGGAGTATTTTATCGAGACGCGCTTTCTCGACATTGAGAATCTTGCCCCGGAGCGGAAGGATGGCCTGAAACCGGCGATCCCGTCCCTGCTTGGCTGAACCGCCGGCGGAGTCGCCCTCGACGATGTAGAGCTCGGCCCGAGCCGGATCACGCTCCGAGCAATCGGCAAGTTTTCCAGGAAGGCTGAAACTGTCAAGACCACCTTTGCGCTGAACGAGCTCGCGGGCTTTGCGCGCCGCCTCGCGGGCCCTTGCGGCGTTGATGCACTTGTCGATGATGCGCTTGGCGATCTGGGGATTTTCCTCCAAATACGCCCCGAGCGATTCGTTGACGACGGTCTGGACCGCACCGGCCACCTCGGCGTTACCGAGCTTGCCTTTGGTCTGCCCTTCGAACTGCGGCTCGGCGAGTTTGACCGAAACGATTGCGGTCAGACCCTCGCGAACGTCTTCGCCGGAGAGTGTCTCATCTCCTTTCAAGAAACCGTTACGGCGGGCATAGTCGTTGATCGTCCGAGTCAGCGCCGATTTAAACCCTGACAGGTGCGTGCCGCCGTCCATCGTATTGATGTTGTTGGCGAAGGTGTGGGTCGACTCGCCGTAGCTGTCGTTGTATTGCAGCGCCACTTCGACCAGGCAGGCGGGCGTCTCCCGCTGGACATAGAACGGCCGGTCGTGGACGGCGACCCGGTGCCGGTTGAGGTGGCGGACGAATGACACGATGCCGCCCTCGAAATAAAAGGTGAGCTCCCGATCAATGCGCTCATCGATGAGCGTGAGGCGAAGGCCGCGGGTTAGATAGGCGGTCTCCCGGAACCACTGCGCCAGGATTTCGAAGCTGTAGTCGTGACCCGCGATGAAGATGTCAGTATCGGCCAGGAACGACGTGGTGGTCCCGTGGTCCTCCGGACCTACCTTCCCGACTGCCTTGACAGGTCCGTCCGGAATACCGCGCTGGTAGTCCTGCCGGTAGAGTTTGCCGTTCCGACTCACTTCCACGCGGCACCAGGTCGAGAGTGCATTAACGACTGACGCGCCGACTCCGTGGAGCCCGCCGGAAACCTTATAACCGCCGCCACCGAACTTCCCACCCGCATGGAGAACGGTCATGATGACCTCAAGGGCCGACATGTTCATCTTGCTGTGGGTGTCGACCGGGATGCCCCGGCCGTTGTCGGTGACGGTAACGACGTTATCCGCGCCGATGCGGGCGACAATGGTGTCGCAGTGTCCGCCCAGGGCTTCGTCGACCGAGTTATCAACGATCTCCCGCATCAGATGGTGAAGGCCGCGCTGATCGGTGCTCCCAATGTACATACCGGGACGCCGGCGGACAGCCTCCAGTCCTTCAAGGACCTGGATAGTGCTGGCGTCGTACGTTTGCTTCGGGGCTCGTGCGACAGCTGTCATAGAAGCTAACTCCTTCTCAGAACATGAACTCCGAAACAATCGATCAGTGGGGGGTTGGCATCATCACGCCGACGAGGCGGCCCTCTGGGAGGCGGTCGAAGAAAAACTGAAGCTGGGCTCGGGCGAGGCCAGTGGTCACGAAACCGTACGCGGCAATCGCGGTCAGCACGCCCACACTGTTTGAAAGCAACGAACCCAATACGAGTGACAGACCAGACAGCGTGAGCGCTGACACCGCGAAGAAGCCCAATGACGGCATGAGATTCCGCCGGACAACCCGCGCGCTCAATAGTGCCGCCCGGAGCGGTCCGACCCGTTCGAGGACGATCGCGTCCGGAACAAAGGCGAGCAGCAAGGTGAGGAGGAGGAGCGGCGGGATGACGAGAAGAATCAGGAGCGGTCCGACATTCAGGCCAAGGACGAGCATTAGTGCGACGAGCGCTGCCAAGGCAGAAATTGCCAGGACCACCGCGGCGATGACCATGAGCAAGAATGCAGTGTATCGGCCCCAGGCAAGCGCGATGTCCCGACCGAAGTCTCGAACAGATCGAGGATAAACACGAATCTCCCCAGCCAAACAGACGCGGAACACGGCATTGATGCCAATGCTGACGACGACGAGACCAAGGAGCAGCAGGGCGACAACAGTGGCGCTGTCGGATGCAAATGCCGGACGGGTCCAACCCCGGTGGAGAGAGTCGCCCGCGAAACCCGCAAGTAACGATGGGGCGAAAAGCGCGATGAGTGGGGTCAGATCGCTCAACGCACCCAGTCGCCCGGTCACGCGCTGGACAGCGTCTGGATCGAGCGTTTCCAACTGTCGGACCCCATCGGATAGCAACGCTGTCAGGGCGGCTGGGGAGAGACGCAACCCCAGCCACAAAAAAAGATCGACCAGGATCGGCACCACTATTGCACCTGGTGCAGCGAGCACTCCGGATAACGAGTGAGCGATCGTTGCAAACACTCCTTGCGGAGCGACACGGAGCGCCCGGACGGCTGGTTGCACGTTCTACGACCTCCTCAGCCGTTCAGGATAGGCCCAGCTCATCGAGCCGATCCTCATCCAGCCCCAGGTGATGCGCCAGCTCGTGTAGGACAGTGACACGAATCTGCTCGACCAGTTCCCGCCGGCTGGGAAACTCCCGTTCCAACGGACCCTGAAAAATCGTGATCTTGTCCGGCGCCGTCAGCGAGTACCCGCTGTCTCGCTCGGTCAGTGGAACGCCTTCGTAGAGTCCAAACGTGGACCCATCAGCATCCGATCCGCTGCCGTTTGCCGGCTCGCGTTCAACGACGATTTCGACGTTATCGAGCGCATCGGTCATGTCCGGCGGCAGGTTATTGATAGCTCTTGCCACCATCCGTTCAAACGGCCGCTGACGCACACGTTCGATGCGCTGGGAAAGTCTCATCACCACACCATATTTTACCATTCCCCGCGCAACATAACCAACTTTAGCGGTCGTAAAAAGATCGTACGTACGCGACCTCATCGGAAGGAATTGTCTTGCTGCTCTATGACCCTCGTTGTACGGCCGTGGCCAGCAGATCACGACCGACGCCGAGCGATGACGAGAGACCCGTACCGCCGTGCTCGAGGACGACGGAGACCGCATAGACGGGGCGCTGCTGACCCGCGAAACCGATAAACCAGGCGTGGGGATCGCCATCGGGGACCTCGGCGGTGCCGGTTTTACCACCGACGACCATGCCGTCGATGGTTGCCGCCTGGGCGACGCCATTCATGACGTTGTTTACCATCAGATCGACCATTGTCCGCGCGGTTGACGCGGAGACTGGCTGCTTCCATCGAGTCGGGTCAGTCGTCCGAATCGGACGCCCCGCCGGGTCGGTCATTGTGGCAAGCAGGTGGGGCGTCATGATTGATCCGCCGTTGGCGATTCCCGCCGTGATCAACGCCATCTCCAGTGGCGTCGCGAGCAGCTGGCCCTGTCCGAAGCCGGTGTCCGCCAGGCCGGGCAGCGAGTCGAGAAAGTCCGGTGTGGATGCGAGCTGGCTTTGAACGGTCGGCAGGTCGAACGGCGGCGCGTCATCGAAGCCGAACCGCCGTGCGTAGTCGGCCATAACGTCCGGCCCGAGCTCGAGCCCAATCTGGGCAAAGACGACGTTGAGCGACCAGGCCAGTCCCTCACGAAGCGACCACGACTCGCGGGAATCGTCGGGCCGGTTGTACTCGTTGATGATGTGACCGCCCACATCGAGCTGGCCGTTATCGGTATAGAGGTCGTCCGGCTCGGCAAAACCGGCGTCGATGGCCGCCGCCGCCGTGACTACCTTGAAGGTCGACCCCGGAGTATATCGTCCGCTGGTCGCGCGGCTCACGAGCGGTAGTGCCGGGTCGGCCAACAACGTTGCCCAATATTGAGCCGCAGCGTCTCGCTCCCCGGGCGACGAGGTGAAAAGCTGATTTGGATCGAACGTTGGGTAACTGGCCATTGCCAGCACTTCACCGGTCGACACCTTGAGAAGAACCGCCCCGCCGGTCCGACCGTCCAGCAGGCGATGCGCGACACGTTGGAGCTCGGCGTCGAGCGTCAGGTGGAGGTCGAGACCGCGCTGAGGACGACCCAGGAGATCGTCAAGGCCACGAAGCACCGCATTGGTCCCGTTCTGGCCGGTAAGTTCAGCGTCATACCGCTGCTCAAGACCGGTTTTGCCATACAGCAGCGGCGAGAAGTAGCCGACCAGGTAGCCGGATTCGGGGTCCGGATAATGACGCCGGGCGATGTCACCGGAGACCGTTGTCCCGGCCAGTAAGGCACCGTGACGGTCGAACACCGAACCACGATGGATCGTCAGATCGTCGAGTTGGAGGCGAGGATTGGCGATCACCTCGTCCGACGCTGGATCGGTGGCGACCCGGCGCACCGTTGCTCGACTCTGGACGACCTGGAGCCGGACGAGCTGCATGCTGAGCACGGCGAAGACACTCGCCAAAAGGGTGGCGGTGCGAAGCACGGTGCGATTAACGGTCGGCGTGCCAGCAGGGAGGCGGGGCCAAAATGCGACGACTAACAGGAGCCAGCCGCCAAGAAGCAGCAATAACCACCGGGCATCGCTGGCCGACGATTCCCACCAAAAGCCATACAGCACGGCGATGCAGAACAATAGGAGGGCGGTCCGGCGCAACAGGCTCACGCGACCATCCTCTCGGCTGACCTTTTCACAGGCGCCTCGGGAGCGATGATATATGGAGGAGGAGACCGACGATCAGAAAGTTCGTCAAGAGCGAGCTCCCCCCATACGAGACAAACGGCAGAGTGATGCCGGTCAGCGGGATCAGCCGGGAAACACCCCCGATGATGATCAGGGTCTGAATAGCGAGGGCGGTCGACAGGCCCACCGCGACGAGGCGAGCAAACCCGTCACTGGCTCGGAGACCGATGGCGAAACCTCTCATCACAAGGAGAAGATAGAGGGCGAGTACGGCCAGGGTGCCGAACAGGCCCAATTCCTCGCCCATCGCCGAGAAGACGAAGTCAGTTTGGACCTCCGGAATTCTCCATGGCTGACCCCGGCCGAGACCAGTTCCAAACAGCCCGCCAGTGGCCAGCGCGTAGTCAGATTGGACCTGCTGCCAACCCGACGTTAGCGGATGCTGCCACGGGTTGAGCCAGTTCTCGACTCGAACGCCGATCCGAGAGAAGAGGTGGTAGGCGAACCAGCTCCCCAGCGCAAAGCTTACGAAGCCCAAGGTGACATAAACCAGACGGCCGCTGGCGATATACAGCATCGAAAGGAAGATGCCGAAAAAGAGGAGAGCTGCCCCGAGATCGTTCTGCGCTACCAGGATCAGTAACGATCCCGCCCACATGACGCCCATTGGAACGAGATATGGAAATGGGGGCAGGCGCAGCGGACCGAGACGCCAACTCGACCCTACAAGATCCTGGTAGTCCTCGAGATAGCCCGCCATGAACGTGACGAGCGTCACCTTTGCCAACTCCGATGGCTGAGCCTGGAACGGGCCGATGCTCAGCCAGAGCCGGGCGCCATTGATCTCAGTGCCGAAGATCATGGTGGCGGCGAGCAGGACCAGGCTGACAATCAACCATGTGTATTTGTATCGCCGGACCCATTGAAGGCCATGAAAAAGTGCCGCGGTGCACCACAGCACCGCGAAACCGGAGCCGAGATAGATGAGCTGCTTCTGGGCGAGACCGTGGTACCCCGGGTTAAGGTCGGTGAGGTCGGGCTGAAGCCGCTGGATCATCAGGAGCCCCAGGCATGAGAGCGTCGCGGTGATTGGCAGCAGAACCTGATCCCCACGGAAGCCGACAACCGCAAACCCGATGTGCATGAGGAGCAATGCGGCCACGAAACCCAGGCTAATACCCAGATCGGTCCAGGACCACGCCGTCGTTCCTCTCGGAACGAGAAAGATCGTCAGAAGTCCGACGATCGCCAGGAGCGACGGGGCGACGAGTAACTGAAGCTCGGTCAGCCGGAGCGCGGGTCGGTGCGTCACGATGGTTTTGGCGGTCGGGGCAAGTAGCGCTCGCCAATAAGACCGAGTCGATTGAGGGTGTTGACGCTCAGGGTTGCCGGATCAGTGACAATCGCGTTGGCAAGCGCGTCGGCGCAGCCGCACGACCGGCCGGGCAAACCCACGTGGAGGAGCGACCGCATCAACGACAAGCTGGTCGCGACGTTGACCGCGAGATGGGAGGCGACGGATTCAACGCTGACTTCGGCTTCCGTATCGTGCCAGACGTCGTAGTCGGTCACGAGGGCGGCGGTGGCATAGCAAAGCTCGGCCTCGCGGGCAAGGCGCGCTTCAGGCATGACCGTCATGCCGATGATCGACGCGTCCCACGAGCGGTAAAGCGTCGATTCGGCCCTTGTCGAGAACTGCGGCCCTTCAATGCAGACGTAGGTTCCATCCTTGCGAAATGGTTGCCCCATCGCGCTCGCTGCAGCATTCAGCGTATCTCGGAAGAGCGGACAGAATGGCGACGCGATGCCGACGTGAGCTACGACACCGTCGTCGAAAAAGGTGCGGGGGCGATCCACGGTCCGGTCGATGACCTGGTCCGGCAGGACGAGCGACCGTGGAGGCAGCTCTTCGCGGAGGCTACCGACCGCGCTGACGCTCAGGACGTGAGTCACGCCCAGCTGTTTCAGTGCGTAGATGTTTGCCCGATAAGGAAGATTCGATGGAGAAAACCGGTGTCCGCGGCCGTGACGAGAAATGAACACAATCTCGGTGTCGCCGATCCGCCCGGTGACCGGCGGGTCGCTCGGAGCGCCGAACGGCGTCACCACATCCGCGGTCCGTACGTCCGTGAGATCGTCAATGGCGTAAAGGCCGCTACCGCCGATGATACCGAGTCTCAACATGCCGACCTCCACTCCCTCCATCGCGTGGTTTCCGAAGACTGTCGCGGCAACCATTATCGGGAGGTTCAGGCCGCCTGTGCCATGCTATACTGACGGGCGGCGTACGCGGAGCGGGGACGCCTGAGTTGAGCGAATTCTTGTGGCGTCAACCTCGTGGAGGCATCAGTCAGAATGGTGTTACAGCAGGCCCAAAAAGAAAACATTATCTCTAGCTTTCAGGTGCATGACGCCGATACGGGGTCACCCGAGGTTCAGATTGCGCTCCTGACCGAGCGCATTACCGGTCTCACCGACCACCTCCGCGAGCACCGCCACGATCACCACTCCCGTCGCGGATTGCTGAAGCTGGTTGGTCGACGTCGTCGCTTGCTGGCCTATCTTAGTGGCAAGGACGTTGAGCGATATCGTGCCACGATCGCGCGACTTGGCCTCAGGAAATAACTCAGCTGCTCGTCGTCACGATGTCCAGCTTATCGTCTCGTGGCGATGTGAACCGGCGCGTCCGCTTGAGTGATCGTTTTGGACCAGCCCAGGGCGCACCGCCCTGGGTTTTTCCGTGGTGAATCTGATCGCGAACCGAGAAGACTGGAGGAAGCCATCGCCCGACCAACCTCTTCGGGATGACGACTGAACCAGGTAGAGGAATTGGAGCGTGCCGGAGAGGACATGTCGCCGTTACGCTCCAGTCCCTCTTCCGTCGAAACTCATCTCCCGGAGGTAGTGTGGTGAACACATCACCAATGGACCCGACGCAGAGCATGTCACTGAACGGAGGAACGATCTCATGGTGCTCGAGCAGCGACCACAAGTAAAGACCGTAGCGATCGACTTTGCTGGTCGGGAGCTCTCCCTGGAGAGCGGCTTACTCGCCGGGCTCGCACACGGCGCCGTCACCGTCCGGTACGGCGACACCGTGGTTTTGGCGACCGTCGTCGGAGAACGGGAAGCAAAGGAGCAAACCGACTTCTTCCCCCTCACGGTGGACTACGAAGAGCGCATGTACGCCGCCGGTAAGATCCCCGGAGGCTTTATCAAGCGCGAGGGGCGGCCGACCGAGGCCGCCACCCTGACGGCCCGGCTGACCGATCGACCGATTCGTCCGCTCTTCCCCAAGGGGTACCGGGCGGAGGTCCAGGTTGTCAACACGGTCTTATCCGCCGATCAGGAGAACGATCCCGATCTGCTCTCGATCATTGGCGCATCAGCCGCGTTGACGATATCGCCGATCCCGTTTGATGGGCCAGTCGGAGCCGCGCGCGTGGGGTATATCGACGGGCAGATTGTGATCAACCCGCTCATGTCTCGCATGGCGGACAGCTCGCTCGATCTCGTGGTCGCTGGCACCGCCGACGCCATCATGATGGTGGAAGGGGAAGCCGATCAGGTAACGGAAGATGTTCTCCTGGAGGCGATCGTGGCTGCCCATGAGGAGATCCGGCGCGTCACCGAGATGCAGCGGGAACTGGCCGCCGCCATTGGAAAGGAGAAGTGGCCGTATCAGGCACCGGCTCCGAACGAACCGCTTCTCGCCGCGGTTGAGGCGGCTGTTGGCGACCGGCTGCGGGAGGCTATCCACAATGCCGATAAGGTCGTCCGGCTCGAAGGCACGAGCGATCTCAAGCGTGAGTTGATCGAGCAGCTGACGACCTCGTCGAACGGCGACTTACCGGCATTCGCGGCGAAGGACGTGGCGGAGGCGTACGAGTCGCTGCTTAAGAAGGAAGTGCGCGGTGGCATCCTGCAAGACGGTCTGCGCCCGGATGGCCGTCGACCAGATGAGATTCGTCCGATCTGGAGCGAGGTAGGCTATTTGCCGCGGACCCATGGGTCCGCCATCTTTACTCGCGGTCAGACGCAGGTCCTGAGCACGGTCACGCTGGGATCGACCGCGGAGGCGCAGCGACTCGACTCGATCAGTCCACTCCAGGGAAAACGTTACATCCACCACTACAACTTTCCACCCTATAGCGTCGGCGAGGTCCGCCGGATGCGGGGTCCAGGTCGGCGCGACATTGGACACGGGGCGCTTGCCGAGCGGGCCCTGCTAGCGGTCATTCCCGACGAGGAATCATTTCCGTACACCATGCGTCTGGTCTCCGACGTCGTCAGCTCCAACGGTTCGACTTCGATGGCCAGCGTCTGCGGAAGCACGCTGGCGTTGATGGATGCTGGGGTGCCGATCACCAAGCCGGTGGCCGGGGTGGCGATGGGTCTGATCACCGGTTCGGATGGTGGTCAGTTCACGGTGCTGACAGATATCCAGGGGATGGAAGACGCCCTGGGCGACATGGACTTTAAGGTCGCGGGTACGGCGGACGGTGTGACGGCGATCCAGATGGACATCAAGGTCAAGGGAATCACGCCGGAGATTATGCGGCAGGCATTGGATCAGGCGCACACCGGGCGCCTCTTCATCCTCAATAAGATGCTTGAAACCCTGGCTGCGCCACGAACGAGCCTCTCCGCGCTGGCACCCCGTGTTATTCAGGTGAAGGTCAACCCGGAGAAGATCGGGGCGATTATCGGTCCCGGTGGGAAGATGATTCGCTCGATCCAGGACGAGACCGGCACCAAGATCGACATCGGCGACGATGGCTCGGTCTCGGTGTCATCCTCCGATCCAGCCGGCGCGGAGCGCGCGGTCCAGAAGATCCTGGGGCTGACGCAGGAGATTCGTATCGAGCGGGGCGAGAAATACACCGGTAAGGTTGTCAGCGTCATGCCCTATGGCGCCTTCGTGGAGCTGGTCCCCGGTAAAGATGGTTTGGTTCACATCTCCGAGCTGTCGGAGGACCCGGCGATTCGCGTCAACCGGGTCGAGGATGTCGTTAACGTGGGCGATGAGATCACGGTGATGGTGACAGAGGTCGCTCCAAACGGAAAGGTGAGCCTTTCCCGGCGGGCGGCCATCACCGGCGAGATGCCTGAGCCAAAACCGGAGCGAGGCCCGCGTCGCGAGGGATTTAGCGATCGGCCGCCGCGACGAGATTTCGATCGAGATCGAGAGCGTCCGCGAGAGGACGGGCCAGGTCGACCGCGCGCGGAAGGCGAGAGTGGCGGCATGAACAGCCGTCCCGGAGACAGCCGCCCGCGGCCGGCGTTCGATCGTCGTGACGAGTAAGATGATGGCGCGACATCAATAGCACGTGGCACAGGGGCGGAATCGTTCGATTCCGCCCTTGCTGCGTTCGTTTTCCATTCGGGCCCTGGACCAGCCGATCTGCTCGCGTGTTCAACTTGTCGTGGACTTCAAGCGACGACCGGCGCTCGATCAATCGTTCAATCGCGGGTCGAGCGCATCCCGGAGACCATTACCAACGATGTTGAGTGCAAGAACCGTGATATAGATCATGAACCCCGGAAAGAAGACGTTAGTCCACGCTTGGCGATAACTTTCCCGTGCTTCTTCGAGCATGTTGCCCCAGGATGGGGTTGGGACATGGACCCCTAGCCCGAGGAAGCTCAGGGATGCCTCGGTCAGAATGAGGCCAGGGACAACGAGCGAGGCCCAAACGATCACCAACGGAACGACGTTAGGGATAATGTGCCGCCAGATGATACGACCGTTGCTGCCGCCGAGGACGCGCGCGGCATCGATGAAGTCACGCCGGCGAAGCGATAGAACCTCGCCACGGATCAGGCGCGCCACCCCCGGCCAGCTGACTGACGCGATCACGAGTGCCAATACCCAAAAATTTGGCCGGTAGAGAACCGAGATCAAGATCAGCAACGACAGCGTCGGGATCGAGAGCAGCACGTCGACCAGCCTCATTAGAACCGAGTCAACCCAACCGCCGAAAAAGCCGGCGATCGCGCCGATGGTGCCTCCGATAGCCAATGTCGACGCGGCAGCCAGAATCGCAATCAGCAGCGAGACTCGACCCCCGTACGCAAGGCGTGTGAGGATGTCCCGACCGTTATTATCCGCGCCGAGAATGTAACCATCCTTCATCACGGGGCTGAGCTTCTCCGCTAGATGGTTCTCCTGGTAACTCTTATGAGTGACGTATTGAGAAACCAGACCTGCCGACAGAACGAAGAAAATCACGAGCAGCAGGATGAAAAACGCGACCATAACCAATCGGTTGCGATAAAAACGGCGCCAGGCACGGCGATAAAACCCGGGAGTGGACATGAGGTGCGTTCGAGACAACGCTTGCTCGGCCGCGTTCCTCCGAATGCGATCGCCACTTTCGTTAACGGTCGAGAGGGTTTCGGATTGCTGCGCCATGCTCGGACTACTCCCCGGTTACCGCGGCGCGACTAGTCGTAGCGAATACGCGGATCAAAAAGCGCATAGGCGACGTCGGCGAAGAGGTTTCCCAGGATCGTCAGTAGGGCGAATATAATCGTCGTCCCCATAATCATGGTGTAGTCGCTCTGCTGGGTGGAGGCGATCGTCAGTCGTCCCATGCCGTTCCAACCGAAGATTGTCTCCACAACGAGCGAGCCAGCGAGCAAGTCGGGGACGGAAAGACCGAGTAGCGTGATGAGCGGCAATAGGGCGTTGCGAAAGGCGTGACCCATGTAGACGGAGCGATCCTTGAGCCCCTTGGCCATCGCCGTCCTGACAAAATCTTGGCGAATCACTTCAAGCATTGACGAGCGAATATAACGGGTCCATACCGCGAGCTGCACCAATGCCAGCGAGACGGTCGGCAAAATGAGGTGCTGGACACGATCAACGAACCCACTGTCACCCCGCATGTTTCGCATGCCGCCGACGGGAAGGTACGGGAGACCCCATTCCCGGAATTTGACCGAGAAGAGGATGAGTAGCAGCAATCCAAGCCAGACGCTTGGAATCGCGAACGCCGCGACGGTGCTGACGGTGGTCGCATTGTCAAAGAGTGAGTTGCGTTTCAGCGCCGAGACGACACCGATCGGGACCGAGATAGCGAGGGCCAGGAAAAACGCAAGGCCGGAGAGCAGTAACGTGTTTGGGAGGACGTTGAGGATGCGATCCCGTACAGGGGTCTGATTGATCAGCGAAAGACCGAGATCACCATGGGCGAAGTTTCCGAGCCAGATGACGTACCGCTTGGGCCATGGTTCGTTCAGCCCCAAATTCTCCTGAATCCGAACGATATCCTCTGCCTTCATGCGCGGGTTGATCTGCTGCCGCGCGAGCGGACTTCCTGGTACAAAGTTGATGATCGCAAACGTCAGAAATGAGATACCCAGGAGGAGGGGGAGGAGCTGAAACACCCGGCGGACGACAAAAGCACTCATCTGGACTTCACCCGCTCGAATCTGGAATCACCAGCGCCGCGACCGTGGCACCGTAAAAAGCAAAGCGAGGACGGCCCAGGCCGCCCTCGCTCCACCATCGAACGATCTACTCCTCGATGTACAGGTACTGGATCGGCCACTGCCAACCGGCGAGGTCATTCGGGGTGTACCCCTTCGCCCGAATGTTGTAGGCCATGCGGTCCTGGCGGAAGGAGACGATGCCCACCGGAGCATCGTCGTTGACCAGGTTTGCGGATTCAATTAAGAGATCGCGACGCTTCTCCGGGTCGAGTTCGCGGTTCGCCTGCATGTTCAGCTCGTCAACCTTGGGATTCGAGTACTTCATGAAGTTGAATCCGACCTTGTATTGGTCGGAGCTAAACATGGCACTCTGGTCACCGGTGGCGTCCCAGCTAAAGCCGAGAACGACCATCTCATAGTCAAACGTGTCGGTGATCGTGGGGACCAGAACCGACCCGAAATCGACGGGGTTAGGCTTGGCCTCCACGCCAATCTTCGCCCACGATTCCTGGAAGAAGGCAATCTGCTGCTCGGTGGCGGCATTACCAGTCGGGTACATGAGGGCAAACGAGAGCTTCTGTCCGTCCTTCTCCCGGACCTTCCCGCCGCTCGGCAACGTCCAGCCAGCCGAGTCAAGAAGCTGCTGCGCCTTCTCAGCATCGAAGTCGTACTTCGTCTGAATCTTGTCCGGCGCATAGGCAACTGACAGCTTCGCCTGGCTCCCCTGCGCCACCTCGGCCAGACCCAGCTGAATGTTGTCGACGACCGATTGGCGGTCGACCGCATAAATGAGCGCCTGACGCACCTCGACATCCTGGAAAACCTTGGTCTTCTCCGTATCGAGGTTGTACGCCCAGAACCCGAAATCATAGGTGTCGTAGATCGCGACCTCGATGTTGTCCTCGGCCTGAAGCGACTCTACATCTGCGGGCGGCGGATTGTTGACCAGGTCGATATCGCCGGCGCGTAACGCTTCGATCGCGGACGCGTCGTCTGGCCAGACCTGCATGATGAAGGTATCGATGTGGGGAATGTCGTCCCAGTAGTCGTCGTTACGGACGAGGGTCAGCTTCTCACCCTGGACCCACTCCTCGAACTTGAACGGCCCGGTGCCAATCACGCGGGCCGGGTCCTGCCCGGTGCTACCGGGGTCGGACGCCCACTTGGAAAACTCGACGCCCTCCCAGATGTGCTTGGGGACGATCGGACAATACGAGTTGCCGAGGAAAACGACCGGAGCGAAGACATCGACGGCGGTCACCTCGACGGTGCGATCGTCGACCTTCGTGTAGGACTTGACCGTGTTGGTAAAGGAACCGGTGTAGGAGCTTCCAGTGTCCGGGTTGGACTGGGCGTCCATGCTGAAAATCACGTCGTCGGCGGTGAACGGCTCGCCGTCGTGCCATTTCGCCTTGTCAGTGAGCGTGTAGGTGTAGGTGAGACCGTCGCCCGAAATCTCCCAGGAATCGGCAAGTCCGGGGACATACTGTCCGTCAACCGGACTGGAGCCGGTAAGTCCTTCCTGGACCAGACCGATGATCGGGTTGGTCGGGTCGTCGCTTCCCAGCATCAGATTGGTCGTGCCGATGTCGGTTGACTCGCCGTAGATGAACGTCCCCCCTTGAGTCGCATCATCTGGAATGGGGAACGCCTCTTGCAACTGCTGCTTGTATTCGTCACGGGTGATCGACTGCTGGGGCGATCCACCGCCATCCGAAGGAGTGGCATCCTGAGCGCCGGTGGTCCGGAGACCAATGGTGCTGGCCGAGACGCCGAGCACGCCCGCGCGATAGAGCATTTGCCGGCGATTTAGCGTGGCCCGGTGCAAGCGATCGATGAGCTCCCGGCTCGCCTTGGCTCTATCGTTCATCAGGGTGATACCTCCATCTGACGGATCGGATCAATCCAAGCATCATAGCTGATTCGCGCCTTTGGCAGCGAATACCGTGCCAGTCAACAGTACCTCATGCGGCGCACGGGTGGCCACTACGTGCAGACTGCTACAGCTGACATGACCGGCATCCGCTGTTGGTGTCCTGAGGAAGGCACGAGCTAGAGCGCCGACGCACCTCCCACGCGGCCTACGGTGTGGCTTGAGCGGTGGCCTCGGTTACCGCCCGTGTAGCGAGCCCGCTGATCGTTTCTTCACCGATGGTATTCGACCATATGAAGAGCGCGACGCAGATGAGAAGGCACGTCCCGAGGATCCCGAGAAGAATCCAGAGCCAGGTACGGCGCCGGCGGCTCGGTACCGGGAGCGGTCCGGCATCGGACATCCGCCATTCCGGCGCGGTGGCTGGCACATCGGGTGGGTCCGGTTTATCCGAGAAGAGCGATGGCGGTCGCGCGAACGGATCCGCGTTTGATGTCGCTTCTTCCGGAGTGAATACTGACTCTCTCGGCGGAGGCGCCTCGTTTTCCCGCGACCGCGGGGAATCAGCCTCGTCGTCGAGGGCGTGCCCGCACTGGGCGCAGTAGCGGCTGTCGTCCTGGTTGACATGACCGCACGAGGTGCATGTGATGCCGATGACTTATCCCTTTCTCGATCTCAGCGACGGCCGGGGATTGCCCTGTCACCCTTCAACGGCGGGGCCACGCGAGGGATCAAGCGCCTGGAATGTTGGGTCGCGCTCCTCGTCGGCATAATGCGAGGGCCGCAACTCCCAACGCAACGGCAAACCACAGTGTTGCGAAGCGAATGATAAGCGTCGCTGCCGCGGCTACGCCGCCGGTCATTCGATCGTCGTGAACGAGCAGGAGGAGAAGTCCGGCGACACTGGCTTCGGCGACGCCAAGCCCGCCGGGCAGCAGCGACAGCGCACCGGCAAGCGACGAGACGGCCAGTGTAAAAACGGCAACCAGGAAGAGATGCCACGATGGCGATAGGTCGAACCCCAACAGGATGATGAAGAGCGCTGTGCATTCCCCCAGCCACGCGACGACCCCGATGACCGTTGCGCCAACGAAGCTCCGTGTACCCATCAACGGCCCGGCGGACGCGAAAAAAGTGCCGGCGTAATCGCGGGGACGTCCGATCACCGGCAGCGACCCGAGGCGATCAATAAGGTGAAGGAGAAGGCGGGGGTGACGCAAGAGGAGCATTCCCATCGCCGCAATCACAGCGACGGCCGCAAGGAGCAATCGGGCCTGAGCGAACTGGACGGCGCCGACGGAGGCGAGGATCAGCATTGCGACGGCATCGGTGAGACGCTCCGCGGCAACGATGGCGGTCGTCCTGGACACCGGTGTGCCGCGGAGCCGTCGTAACTCGGTCGCTTTGATAAGCTCGCCGATTTTGCCTGGCGTCACTGACATGCTGAAGGCGGAGAGGAAGATGAGAAGGCTCAGACGCGGCGGCAGGTCGCCCTCGCCAACCTGTCTGAGGTAGCGGTGCCATTTCAGAAAGCGCCACGCATAGTTCCATAGCGTGAGCAGGAGGACTGGCAGGATCAACCGCCATGTGAAGCCTCCCAGCGCATCGCCGATCTGCCTTGCGTCACCGGCCGCGATCGCTAATGACACACCGGCGACCACGACGATGACGACAGGAAGCCATCGCCGCGACCCAGGCGTGTGCCGTCCGGGCGCTGGCCGGGACGCGGTGTCGATCATGGTGTTGAAAGGGGAGGACGGCTGTTCCATGGGGCGGTCATCATAACTGGCGTCCGCGTGGATCGATCGCGTCGCGGAGACCGTTGCCGACCAGGCTGATCGCGAGCACGGTGATGTAGATCATACAGCCTGGGATAAAGACGTTTGTCCACGATGCAGAATAAAAATCCTTCGCTTGCTCCAGCATGTTGCCCCACGACGGCGTCGGGATCTGTACGCCGAATCCAAGAAAGCTTAACCCCGCCTCGGTCAGAACGAGGCCAGGTATCGCAAGTGATGTCCACACCACCATAGTCGGCATCACGTTTGGCAAGATGTGGCGCCGGACAATATAGAGGTCTGGTGCGCCGGTCATGCGGGCGGCCGTGATGAAGTCGCGAGATCGAAGCGAGAGCACTTCGCCCCGGACAATTCGCGCGATCCCGGTCCAGCCCAAACCGGCAAGCAGCAAGGCCAGTCCGACCGTGCCTGGTTGGTAGAGAACAGAGACGAGGATCAGGATCGACAGGCCAGGCAAGGCAAGAAGCACATCGACGAGTCGCATCAGGACGGCATCGACCCATCCGCCGGCATACCCCGAGAGTGAGCCGATCGCCCCTCCCAGACAGAGAGTCGTGATGGCGGCGACGCCGGCCACGAGAAGAGACGTGCGTCCCCCATATGAGAGCCGGACCAGGAGATCGCGGCCGCTGCTGTCGGTGCCCAGTAGGTGACCGGCCGTCAGCGGCGGTAGAAGTGGCTGCCGAAGGTCGCCTTTAGCTGGCGAGAAGCCAGTGACGGCTGAGATCGCTCCCGCCGACAGGACAAAACCGACGATCGCCACGAGGACGATCGATGCGATCACCGCGACCCGGTTCGCGCGGAATCGTCGCCATGAGCGAGATCGGCGCCACGGACCACCATCGACGGCAGGCATGCCGCGGAGGTGACTGCCCCGTGGCGATTTAACGAATCCCGTCTCAGCCTTTATGGGAACGCGACCACGCGCCCGCGGTGCCGATTTCAATGAGACCCGTACCGGATGCGCGGATCGAGCAGGGCGTAGAGCACGTCAGCAAGGAGATTGCCGACGACTGTGAGCACGGCGAACACGAGCGCCGTCCCCATGATCATCGGATAGTCGTTGGCGCGAGCCGCCTTGACCGCGAGGAGGCCCATGCCGTTCCAGGAGAAAATCGATTCGGTGATAAAAGCCCCGCCGAACAGGCTCGGAAGCGACAGACCCACCAGCGTCACGAGGGGCAGCAGCGCGTGCCGGAATGCATGTCCGACGAGGACCGAACGCTCACGCAAACCTTTCGACCGTGCCGTCTGAATGAAGTCCTGTTGGATCACCTCCAACACCGAGGATCTGATGTAGCGGGTCCAACCAGCGAGCTCGACGATCCCGAGGGTCAGTGCTGGGAGGATCAGGTGGCGCAGGCGATCGACCAGATCGCCACCACCCCGAAGGTCGTAGGCACCGCTGACGGGCAGTGACGGCAGACCCCATTCGTGAAATTTCACGGAGAACAGAATGATGGAGAGAAACGCCAGCCAGAACGACGGGATCGCAAACGCGGCGAGTGCGCCCACGGTGATGATGTGATCGACGACCGAGTTGTGCTTCACCGCCGACAGAATGCCGAGCGGAATGGAGAGCAAGAGAGCGATGACCAGGGAGGAGCCCGTGAGCAACAGCGTGTTCGGCAGGACCGACCGGATCCGATCTGCTACCGGAGTCGAATCCGCCAGTGACACCCCGAGGTCTCCGCGCGCGGCGTGGCTGAGCCAGACGAAGTAGCGAACAGTCCATGGCTTGTCCAGCCCGAGATTGACACGGGCACGAGCAATGTCTGCAGGCTTTACTCGCGGGTTCATCTCCAACGCATTCAGCGGGCTGCCGGGGATAAGGTTGACGATCGCGTAGGTCGTGAAGGTGATGCCCAACAGGAGTGGCAGGAGTTGAAGCAGTCGTGCCCCGATCAGCCGCGCCAACTCACACCTCCAAACGGACCACCCCTGATCCCACGTGTTCTTCATGGTACTCAGCCAGCGATTATACGGTCAGGCACCGCCGGTTGCGGTCGTTCCGCCGTGGCTGCTAGCATGATGCCGTCCGCGGCCGCGGCTTGACGTGGCACCGAAACGACGAGAGCAACCTGGGAACGAGGGAACAGTGGAGCCGTCAACAGCCGGTAAATACGATGATCTCAAAACCGTGATGACCGCTATGGAGTCGGTGCTGGTCGCCTTCTCCGGCGGTGTCGACAGCACACTGGTGCTCCGTGCCGCGCATGAGGCGCTTGGCCCCCGGGCAGTTGGGGCGACGGGTCTTTCTCAGACGTATGCCGACGAGGAGATGGACGACGCTAAACAGCTCGCTGCGACCATCGGCGTCGAGCATCTGATCGTGTCGACGATGGAGCTCACGGACCCGCGCTACGCCAACAACAGCCATCAGCGGTGTTTCTTTTGCAAGAGCGAGCTGTATTCGCGGCTCAACCAAGTCGCGCAGGAGCGAGGAATTCGAACGGTGGCCGACGGCGCCAATGCTGATGACCTCGACGATTTTCGTCCAGGCATGCGAGCGGCCCGCGAACTCGGCGTTCGAAGTCCGCTTCAGGAGGTCGGCCTCGGGAAATCCGAGATTCGCACGATCTCGCGGGAACTCCGGCTGCCGACCTGGGATAAACCGGCAGTGGCGTGCCTTTCCTCACGCTTCGCGTACGGGGATCCGATTACGGTTGAGAAGCTCCGGCAGGTCGGTGCCGCGGAGACCGCGCTACGCCAACTCGGGTTTCGCGGTTTCCGGGTGCGCCACCACGATGACCTGGCAAGGCTGGAGATTCCTGCTGAACAGATGCAGCGGGCGCTCGAGTTGGACGCTAGAATCGTCGAGGTCGTCCGGGAGGCTGGATACCGGTACGTCGTCCTTGATCTCGAAGGGTACCGCGCGGGTCGGATGAACGAGGTGCTACATGCGCGTCTCCAGCCGCGCGGACTACGGGGTGCGGGCACTCTTTGATCTCGCGGAGCGGTACGGGAATGGACCGACGCAGAGTCGGGACATCGCCGCTCGCCAGCGAGTTCCCGAAGCCTACCTTCATCAGGTGATGGGCCTGCTGAATCGGGGCGGACTCGTCCGCAGCACTCGGGGACCGCTTGGAGGTCACGAGCTCGTCCAGGACCCAGGGGAGATTACTCTCTGGGACGCCCTGATTATTCTTGACGGCCCTGATACCCGAGCCCATCCCCACCCTGACGGCGCCATGCCGGGTGATGTCGTGCACGACGTATGGCACCAATTACAGGTTCAGGCAATGACGTTCCTCCAGAAGCTAACGCTCCTGCAGTTGGTTGAGCGATCCAGACTCGTAGAAACGACCGCGAACTATTCGATCTAGATCGCTCCGGTCTCGACCCGTCGTACGGCCTTATTCGATGGCCCCCGACAGGCCATCCGTTGAGCGTTCGGGTCATTCATGGCGTTGCTATCGGGGTCACCGGGTCGATCTGTGCGCGTTGCAGGTGGCCACTGTAGTCAATGTAGATGCTTTGCCACTCCGTGAAGAAGTCGAGCGCGGCCGTGCCGGCTTCGCGGTGACCGTTGCCGGTGGCCTTCGTCCCGCCGAAGGGCAGGTGGATCTCGGCGCCGATCGTGCCGGCGTTGACGTACAGGATGCCTGTGAAGATGTCCTGCATAGCGCGGAACGCCGAGGTGATGTTCGCGGTAAAGATTGACGCCGACAGTCCGTACTTGACACCGTTCGCCACCTCAATCGCCTCGTCCAGAGAGCTCACGGGCAGGAGCGCGGTGACCGGACCAAAAATCTCCTCCTGAGCGATTCGCATACCCGGGCGCACGTCGTCGAAAACGGTCGGTTGGTGGAAGAATCCCCTGGCCAGCGGACCCTCGCGCGCGATCTGTCCACCGGTCTTGAGGACAGCGCCTTCCTGCTGTCCGATGTCGACGTACGCATGGATGCGTGAAAGCTGCTTTTCGCTGACCACCGGCCCGATGTCTGTCGCGGCGTCCAGACCATCACCGAGAGTCATCGCCTTCACCCGAGCGACGATGCGCCGGGACAGTTCTTCCTGCACAGATCGATGAACGATAACGCGGCTGGCAGCGGTGCAACGTTGGCCCGAGGTGCCGAAGGCGCTCCAGACGATGCCGTCGGTGGCCAGATCGAGATCGGCGTCATCCATGACGATGACCGCGTTCTTGCCGCCCATTTCTAGCGAGAGGCGCTTGTTGCCCCGGGCCGCGATGGCGGCCACCGCAGCCCCCGTGTCGTTCGAACCGGTAAAGGAAAGGAGGGCGATGCCAGGGTGATCGGCGATGGAATTCCCCACCTGGGCGCCGGTTCCCATGACCAGATTAACTACCCCGTCTGGAAGACCGGCTTCCTGGAGGATCTCGACGAGTCTGACACCGCTCCGCGGCGTGTGGCTGGCGGGCTTGAAGACCACGGTATTCCCCGTGATCAGTGCGGGCATGATCTTCCACGATGGGATCGCCATCGGGAAGTTCCACGGCGTGACCACCCCGCAGACACCGATCGGCTTACGGACCGACATGTTGAACTTGTCTCGGAGCTCGGACGGCGTCGTTTGGCCATACAGGCGGCGCCCTTCGCCGGCCATGTAATAGGTCATGTCGATGGCTTCCTGGACATCACCGCGCGCTTCACTGATGACCTTTCCCATTTCTTCGGTCATCTCGCGGGCTAGCTGTTCTTTGCTCGCTTCCAGCAGCTGGGCCGCGCGATAGAGAATTTCTCCCCGCTTCGGAGCGGGGTAGCGACGCCACGACTGAAACGCCTTGGCGGCGGCTCCGACTGCCGCGTCGACATCGCTCGCGGCACCGAGGGCGTATTGAGCGATTGGCTCACCGGTGGCCGGGTTCGATCGCTGAAAGGTCTCGCCTCCGCTGCCACCACGCCACTGACCGTCGATGAAATTTTGATGGAGCTCCACACTGATCTCCGATCTTCTGGCGAGCGATTGATACGTCGCTGCCCGCGACGGTAGCGATACTCGCCACCAGACATGGCCGCGGATGGTGCGCGGCGGACTAAGTTCTGGGCGCGGAGGAGCTACGGGTAGCTGACAGTGGGAGGCTCCCCGACTAGGATTCGAACCTAGAACCTACCGGTTAACAGCCGGTCGCTCTACCGTTGAGCTATCGGGGAATGACATCAAACTGGCCGGAGTTTAGCACAACCTTTTTGTCTGTTGTGAGCCTCCGATTCTGTCTGCTTCGCCTTAGCTGGCGGTCAGAGCCTCCAAACCGTTACACTTGACCGGTTCTTGTCTCCGACGAGTCGACGCGCCCTCACAGATGGTGATGTATTGACGAACCCCATTCGACTGACTGATAACGACGTGACATTGCTCCTCACGCTGCTTCGAAGTTCAACGAAGCCGGTCACGACCCAGGAATTGATCGACGCGCTTCGTAGACGACCATCCTGATTATAACGCGAGCGACAAAGGTCCGGATAGTCCCTTCGAAGGTGCATTCTCACGGCGTCTCGGTGGTGGTTCTCAAGGAGTTTAGCGGTCGATGCTAGGGTATCAAGAAGAAACTCAGGTGAATTTTGAGGGGACAGCCAAGGAGCGATCGCTCGCCCGACGACTGTTCAGCCTGCTTCGCACGCAGGGGCAGTTCATGTCCCGTGATTCAGTGATTCGAGTCTCCGTCTCCTCTATCTCGACGTTCCTCGAACGGCTCGACGATGCTCCGACGGTGAACGGCCTGCTCAAGATGATCGCGGCCAATCCAAATGTGTTCCTCCTTGAAGAGGTCGATGGGGAATCGTTCGTCAGCACCACGGCGGACGGGGCTGCGCCCAGCGTCATCCCGCCCGGCGTCTCTCATTCCTTCGCCCAGCGTTTCATGACGCCCCAGCCAAAGCCGGAGCGCCCGGCTCAGCCGGTGCGTGAGCGGCCCCGCATTGATCCGTCGTGGGCGTCATTGCCCTCGATCCTGGAGGGCCTCGGTCCGGACGAGGAAGAAGAACTCGATATTCTCGAACATACCAACCTCGTCGCTGCAGCGGCGGACGAGGCAGCGCTCGACCTTTCGTCGGACGAGACTGAGGTGTCGGCCGGGGACGAGCAGGACCTTCTCGTCGCCGATGTCGAGCCGCCCGTAGCGGAGCCCGTCGTTGCTCGGACCATCACCCTGCCGATCGTGCCGTCGACCGACGTTACCGGGGTAGACGATCTGGACCTTGCCGGAGCGGTCCGGGCCCGGCTACAGGGCGATCTGCGGGTCGCGAACTTTGGTGATTTCTGGATGATGGAGGATCGTGTTCCGCGATTTAGCCGCAACGACCTTCGGCGGCTCAAGGATTATATTCAGGAGCAGGAGCAGCCCCTGACTGACGACGTGCTCGTTCAGGATGTCCTTGGGGTCCGCCCCGGCACGCAGGAGTTCGATCTGACCCGCTTCGCCATTAATGTCAGACTGGCCAAAGAGCACCGCGAGTTCGATTTCGTGGGCACGTCCAACCAACGATTCTGGAGCACGACGAACCTTCCCCAGATCGGTACGACGCGTCGCAAGCCGAACGAGATCGGCACCGACTACCGGTATCTCCTAGACGAGGAGACTGCCGACGTCGCGCCCCGATCAGCGGCTGCCGTCGATCATGTTCTTACGTTCTACGAATACGAGCATGGGCTCCTTCCCTACGACGTGTCGCTCAAGGCGGTTCTGCCAGCCGCGGTCGAACCGACCCAGCGGTCGTCGGTCCTCACGTTTGAGACGCCCCAGTCGTACACGACCTATCTCGTTGAGTTGCGCTATCCAACGCCAAATCGTGGCGGTTTCATTCTCGGGCTTGACGATTTCTACGCGGAGAATCTTGTGCCGGGCGCGGTTCTCTCCATCAACCGAACCGAGAATGACGGGCACTACCTTGTCGAATATCTTAAGGAGTCGAACCAGCAAGGTCGGTTACTGGAGCTGGACGAGCGGCGCGCTCAGCGATACGTGTTCCGACCAACGACGTATGCCTGCGGCGTTGATCCGGCTTTCCTCCTGACGGAAGAGCGTTTCCCGCGTCTCGCCTCGGAGAAGCCGCTAGATGAGAAGGCCCGGCGACGACCAGAAGCGGCGGTTGCCGCGACCTTTGAACGGGTCGGCGAGCAGCGAGAAGGCGGATACTGGTCGTCGTACAACGGGCTGTTCGCTGCCGTCAACATCGAGCGTCCATTCTCGGAGAGGTTGCTGCGGTCCATCCTCGACAAAGACGATAGCGGCGCATTCTCCCGCGATCCTGACGGAGCCGATGCCTACACCTATGTTCCCGGCGGAACTCCCTGATCAGCGAGGGCAGGTTATAACCGCCCTCGATACCCTTCGGCGTGGTGACATCCGAGGACTTCGGGTCGAGGCGTTCTCCGACCTCGATCGGGAGTCGTCGGCTCTGCTAACTGACGCATGGTCATCGCTCGATGAACGCGTTCGGGTCGGCGTTCTACGCAAAATTAATGGGGTGGCCGAGGAACGGTTCGAACTGCAGTTCGGCCGCTTTCTCAGGCTGGCGCTCCGCGACCCTTCGGCCGTCGTGCGTCAGTTGGCGGTGTCGGGCCTCTGGGAAGACACGGGGGTCGATCTGCTGCCGCTCTTTCTTGATTTGATGCAGAGCGATGAATCAGTCGATGTCCAGGCCGAGGCGGCACGGAGTCTGGGGACGTTCACCGCGATGGCGGCAGAGGGGGCGTTGGAGCCCATTCGAGCGCTCGACCTTGGCGAACAGATGATTCAGATGGTCCAGCGAAAGGGACTGTCGTACTCGCTGCGTCGGGGGATGATCGAGGCACTTGGCTCGCTTGCCTCTGATCAACGCGTCTCAGCAATCATTCAAGCCGCGTACGAGTCGGGTGACGACGGGGAGATGGCCAGCGCGTTGTTTGCCATGGGAAGGAGCCATTCGCAACGGTGGCTTCCGTCTGTGATGACCGAGCTCGATCATCAAGAGCCAGAGATTCGCCTTGAGGCGGTTCGCTCCGCGGGACTGATTGGTGACGAGCGAGCGATTCCCCTCCTGGCTGAGATTGCCGCATCTGACGAGGCCGAGATCAAGTTTGCCGCGATCACCGCCCTCGGCCAGATCGGAGGTCGACCGGCCGCCGCTGCGCTCCGGCGCCTTCAAGAGATTGCTCAAGACGAGCAAGCGGAGTTGTTCGAGGAGGCGATCGAGGAAGCCCTAGGCTCCGTGGACCTCCTGCCGATGCCCGGGTGAGCGCGGCCGGCGACCAGGTCATAAGCGCCCGGGATTCCGTCACGCCGCACGCTCCGCTCGGGTTATTTCCGGAAGACTGGGACGCCGCACGCTGGGACGCCGCCGTCCGGGCGGCGTCTGGGCACCTTCTTCAAACGGCAGAGTGGGGCGAGTTCAAGCGACGCCATGGCTGGACCGTGGCGCGGATCGCGATGGGCGAACGTCATGAGCATTCTATGGCGCAGGTGCTCTTTAAACACCGCGGACCCGTTTCGATTGCCTATTTGCCTCGGGGACCCGTCGGCGTTCGGGACGCGGCAACTGCACGAGCCGTGTTCGGCGCTATCGACCAGGTCTGCCACGATCATCGTGCGCTCTTCCTGATCGTCGAGCCCGAGCATCCGTTGCCATTCCATGGGAGTTACCGGACCGAAGGGTTCGTACGTGGCCCGGCACACATCCAGCCCGCTCGTACCGTGAAGGTACCGCTCCTGGAGGACAACGAGCTCCTCAATCAGATGCACCAGAAGACCCGCTATAACATTCGACTGGCGCAGCGTCGAGGGGTGGAAATCGAATCCGGTCGTGCCGGTCCCACGGCTATCGACCGGTTCTACCGGCTGCTGCTCGACACATCGTCCAGGAACGAGTTTGGCGTCCACAGCAAACAGTATTACGATGATTTTCTGAACCTCTTTGGATCGAACGCCGTTCTCCTGTTTGCCACGATTGCCAATGAAGATGCCGCGGGGCTCATCGCCGCCCGCTGTGGCACGCAGGCGATCTATATGTACGGCGCATCGTCCACGCGACATCGAGCGCATGGCGCAGGGTTCTTGCTCCAGTTCGCGGCGATGCAATGGGCTCGTGACTTAGGTTGCACGGAGTACGACCTGTGGGGCATTCCGAAGGTCGACCCGGTCAGTGTCAAGGTGGAAGACGGAAATCGCCTGGCCGGAACCAGGGGCGACGATTGGCGCGGTCTCTACGAGTTCAAAGTGCGGTTCGGCGGCCGCGTGGTTGATGCTGTGCCAACGCTTGAGCGCCGGTATCACCCGTTATTGACGAGTGTCGCCCGCTCCGTCATCAAGGTGGCCGGCTGAGACCGTGGCAGCACCGCAGAGGTCCATGGCCCTTGGTCAACTTGCTTCAGCGACGGGAGGACAGTTATCCGGCGACCCGCACGTTCGCGTCAGCGGGCTTGCCTACGACTCGCGCCAGGTTGCTCCCGGTTCGCTCTTCGCCGCTCTGCGCGGTTCGACTGCCGATGGACACCGCTTCCTCGATGATGCTGTACGTCGTGGGGCGGCCGCCGTCCTGACCGAGGAAGCGGTGTCGCTGCCGGTCCCGTCGATCGTCGTTGAAGATGGGCGGGCGGCTCTGGCGCGCGCGGCGGCCGCGTTTTTCGATCACCCGTCCCGACAGCTGCCTGTTATCGGCATCACCGGAACCGACGGGAAGACGACCACCAGTTTCCTGGTAAAAGCGATCCTTGACGCTGAGGGTTATCAAACCGGTCTGATTGGGACGACCGGGGTCCGTATCGCCGATGAAGAGGTGGGCGCCGAGGCTCGTCAGACCACGCCGGAGTCCATCGACGTTCAGCGGCATCTGCGTGCGATGGTTGACGAGCGGATTGATTACGCCATCCTTGAAGCTACGTCCCACGGCCTCGCGATGCACCGGCTCAACGAGATTGAGTTCCGCATCGGCGCCGTGACTAACATCACCCACGAGCACCTCGAATACCATGGCACGATCGAGGCTTATCGGCGCGCCAAGGCATTGCTCTTTGAACGCGTCGCCAGGGCCGGTGGCGCGGCAATCCTGAACGTGGATGACGAGGGCGCCATGGCGATGACGCCGTTTACCCGTGGATCGAGCCGCGTGTTGACCTATAGCGCTCAAGGCAAGCGCGCCAACCTGGGCGCCAGCCACATCGTGACCGGTCTCGCCGGAACACGGTTCGACCTGCAGGCTGATCACGATTCACCACGAGTGGTGACGATGCCGTTGTTAGGATTGTTCAACGTCGAGAATGCCCTTTGCGCTCTTGGGGTCACCCTGGCCGCAGGCGTCGGGATCGATGCAGGGGTGGAGGCACTTCGTATGGCGCCGGCGGTGCCAGGCCGCATGGTTCTTGTCGATGAGGGTCAGCCATTCTCCGTCGTCGTCGACTATGCCCATACTCCTGAGTCGCTCGCCAAGGTGCTGACGCTCCTCCGATCGTTGACCGTCGGTGGTCGCATCATCGTCGTTTTCGGGAGCGCGGGAGAGCGCGACGTTGAAAAGCGAGCTCTGCAGGGCGGCGTGGCGGCCCGGCTGGCGGACGTCAGCTATCTCACCAACGAGGACCCTCGTAACGAGGACGAAGAGCAGATTCTCGAGCAGATCGCCGTCGGCGCCAAGGCAATGGGTGCTCGGGAGGGAGAGCAGTACTTTCGCATCACGGATCGGCGGGAGGCGATCAAAGCGGCGTTTGCCCAAGCGCGACCGGGGGATTGCGTTCTCCTGGCCGGTAAGGGTCATGAGCACAGTATCCTCACAGCCGATCAGAGAATGCCCTGGGACGAGCAAGCGATTGCGCGGGAACTTCTCAGAACGATGTGACGCCACGGCGAGGCGGGAGTGGGGCCGCAAGCGCCTGATGGGCCTGAACGACCGGTGAGCGACACCAAGGATCATGTTGGCGTATCCCACCGCTGGGCGGGGCATACCGTTACTTGCTGACCTGGTTGCCTACGAGTGCCATGGATCAGCGACTTTGGCGGTCACTATCTGCAGGGCCAGATCGTCGAGCTGGTCGGGCTCGACCGTCGAGGGCGCGGCAAACATCAGGTCCAGACCCCGTTGATTCTTTGGGAACGCGATGACCTCACGTATGTTGACCTCATCGGCCAGCAACATAACGATCCGATCGACGCCCATGGCTATACCGCCGTGGGGCGGTGCGCCGTAGTCGAGCGCGTCAAGCAAGGCCCCAAACCGGGACAATTGCTGATCCGAGCTATGGCCCATCAACTGAAGAATTTGCTCCTGGTCCGCTCTGCGGTGGAGGCGGATGCTTCCTCCCCCGAGCTCATGGCCGTTTGCCACCAGGTCGTATTGCTTCGCTCGAACCGCTCCCGGGTTCGACGCCAGCAGCGGCCTGTCTTCCTCGTGATACCCCGAAAAGGGGTTGTGCGTGGCGTCCCATCGCTGGCCCTCCTCGTCCCATTCGAGCAAGGGAAAATCATAGACCCAGCAGAACGACATCAGGTCTGGCGAGGCCAAATTGAGGCGCTCGCCGATATTCCCGCGCAGGGCGGACAGCGACCTGGCGACGACAGTTGGCTGGTCGGCGACCAGGAGCACCAAGTCCCCGACTACTGCGCCGATGCCCTCGGTGAGTGACGATAGCTCCTCCTCCGTCAGAAACTTGGCAATCGGCGAGCGGAGCTCATCGGGCTGGACAGAGATGGTCGCCAGACCACGGGCGCCGGCCTGCTTTGCGATCGACGCGAGTTCGTCGATCTCGCGTCTGGTATACGCGCCACAACCAGGCGCCACGATCGCCTTCACTTGCCCATCAGCGGCGAGAACACCGGCGAAGGCTTGAAAGGCCGTCTCTCGAAGTGCGTGCGAGACATCCTGGAGCTCGACGCCGTACCGCATGTCGGGCCGATCGTTGCCGAACCGCGCCATCGCCTCATCGTAGGAGAGGCGGGGGAATGGCGTCGTCGGGATCGACTTCGTCGTGAACGTGGATACGAGGTCAGTGTACAACGGCTCCATCAGCGACATAACGTCGTCTTGATCGACGAAGGACATCTCAATGTCGAGCTGGGTAAATTCCGGCTGACGATCCGCTCGCTGCGGCTCGTCGCGAAAGCAGCGAGCGATCTGATAGTAGCGGTCGAAACCGGCGACCATCAGTAACTGCTTGAGCTGTTGCGGAGACTGGGGCAGGGCATAGAAGCTACCGGGGAAGCCACTGCTAGGCACGAGGAAGTCGCGCGCCCCCTCGGGAGTGCTTTTGATCAACAGCGGGGTCTCGACCTCAATAAAGCCGCGCTGGTCGAGGTGTTGCCGCATGTGGCGAACGACCTGGTGGCGAAGAACAATGTTCCGCTGCATGCCTGGTCGCCGTAGATCGAGATACCGATGCTTCAGACGCAACGACTCGTCGACATCAACTTCTTCATTTACATAAAACGGCGGCGTCCTGGACGCATTCAGGATCTCGACGCCCGTCGCCTCGATCTCCATCTCACCGGTTGACAGCTTCAGGTTCTCCGAGCCTGATGGTCGGCGGCGGGCCGTGCCGGAGATCGCCACCACGAACTCGTTCCGCAGAATGCTGGCTCGCTCATGTGCCGCTGGAAACCTCTCGGGATTGAACGTGACCTGGGTCACGCCGAATCGATCCCGGAGGTCAATGAAGATGAGACCGCCGAGATCGCGTCGCCGGTTCACCCAGCCGAAGACCTGCACGGCGTCGCCGTCGTGCTCCGCCCGAATCGAGCCGCAGGTCATCCTGCCCGTGACCCCTGGGTCACTGTCCTTCCACACCGCGTCCGTTCTCCCTTCGATCATCCTTCAAGCTCCGTGTGGTGGTGCAGTGTCCCCGCCGCACATGTTCGCTGCAGCGCATCGCCAAGCGCCGCCTCGACGTCGATTCCCTGGTCCGTCGCCTTGACGAGAAGCGTGAGGAGGGCATCCCCCATGCCACCGTCACGGGTGTTGCTCGGCGCTCCTCGTGGTGAATTGCCAGTCGGCGCCAACAACATGAGCGCACGCGTCATTGCCGGCATCGACCGAGGAAGCCGACGGAGCAGCCCGAGCTGTGAATCATCCGGAGCGGTTCGTCCTGGCTCCTGAGCCTTGACGTTGTCCCAGGTGGCTCGGACTTCGTCAACGCTCGATGCCTCAACGTCTCCAAAGACATGGGGATGGCGTCGGACGAGCTTCCGATTGAGTTGCTCCCAGATGTCTTCTATTGAGAAATCACCGCGTTCGTCCGCGATTTGTGCGTGGAGAAAGGCCTGAAGGATCACATCCCCGAGCTCTTCCGCAAGATGGTCCGGGTCACCCTCGTCGATCGAGTCGACCACTTCATATGCTTCCTCGATCATCGCCCCGCGTAAGGTCTGATGCGTCTGCGCCCGATCCCACGGGCAACCAGTGGGGGACCGCAATCGATTAACGATGGACTGCAGCGTGAAGGGCGAGCGAGCGGCACCGAGCTGCGGCTGCGCATCGACCCAAACGCTGCACAGGTGGTTGATGTCAACTCGGTCAAGTTCATAGAGGAGGCAGTTGTTTACTTCCGGCGTCGCACCGCTGCCAGCCCCTTGAACCACGGCAATGGGATGACTGTCAGGGTAGATGCGGCTGAGAACGATCTTGGTCGAGGAGGCAATATGTCGATCGTAGACCTGAGTGACCAGGCAGGGTCTGCGGGGATCAATGGCGATATCGCCGGATCCCGGCCAGGTCGAAGCCAGCAGAGACGCGATTGCCGCGCCGTCCAATAGCTGAACCTGCCGGGCGAAGGGATCAACCGTCAAGGCGGTGGCGATGGCGTCCAGGGCGCTTACCCCGTCGACGACAGTCACCGGTACGTCGTTCGACGCAGCCCAGGCCATCAATCTGACCACAGCCGTTTCGCCAAATAGGGGATGACCGGGAACGGCAAAGACCACCGGCCCACTGGTGACGGCTTGAGTCACGCGTTCCACGATGGCGGCGTACGTCGCCTCGAAACTCTCGCCGCTATCGTACAGATCGTCGCAGCTCGTAACCCTCACATCTCCCTGGAGGTCACGAAGACCGGGATGAATGCGCGTCCGGAGGATGATGGTTGACGCGTCGTCGATTGCTTTCTGAGCCGCGAGGGTGCGCAGTTCCGGTCGACCTGGGCCGAGGCCAACGATAGTGAGCGGTCCGGACATGGGTGCTGGCTAACCCTTCCCTACCGCGGCTTTGTCGCCACCGAGACTCAGGACCGCCATAAACGCTTCTTGGGGAATCTCTACGCTGCCAACCACCTTCATGCGTGCCTTCCCCTCTCGCTGTTTTTCGAGAAGTTTTCGTTTGCGGGTAATGTCGCCTCCATAGCACTTCGCGAGAACATTCTTTCGCATGGCGCGGACCGTCTCGCGGGCGATCACGCGGCTCCCAATTGACGCCTGAATCGGGACGTCGAACATCTGGCGGGGAATCAGGGAGCGCAGCGCCTGCACGAGCTCGCGGCCGCGTGAAAACGCATCGTCTCGATGGCTGATCAGCGATAGGGCGTCAACCGGCTGACCATTGACCAGGACATCAAGCTTGACCAGATCGGCTGGTCGCATCACCATGAAGGAGTAATCAAGGGATGCATACCCCTGGGTCCGGCTCTTCAGCTGGTCATAAAAGTCGATGATCAGCTCTCCCAGGGGCATGTCGAATTTGAGCTGGACGCGGTCCTCGTCGAGATAGATCATCTCGCGGTAGATCCCGCGGCGCGTGGTCACGAGCTCCATGATCGCGCCGATGTATCGTGACGGGCCGATGATACTCACGTCCATCCATGGTTCGCGGACCTCCTCGATCTCGCCGAACGAGGGCATCTCCGCGGGATTGGCGACCCAGATCGAGCGACCGCCGTGCTGAACCACCTCATACCGAACGCTCGGCGCGGTAGCTAGTAGGTCGAGGTCGTACTCTCGTTCCAGCCGTTCCTGAATGATCTCCATGTGCAGGAGACCCAGAAAGCCGCAGCGAAAGCCGAAGCCGAGGGCGGCCGATGACTCCGGCTCGTACACCAGGGATGCATCATTGAGCTGAAGTCGCTCCAGGGCGTCGCGCAGGAGGGGATAGTCCTCGGTGTCTACGGGATAGAGACCAGCGTAGACCATCGGCTTGACGGGACGATAACCGGGAAGCGCCGAGGTGGCGGGCCGAGCCGCGAGCGTGATCGTATCGCCGACCTGGCAGTCTTTGACGACTTTGAGGCCAGTAGCGATGTACCCCACCTCACCAGTTCGCAGCACATCGACCGAGCGCATGGTCGGCGAAAAGAATCCGATCTCAATAGGATCGGTTTCCTTTCCATTGGCCATGAGGCGGAGGCGATCTTCGCGCCCGATCTCGCCGTCAACGATCTTGACGTAGGCGATCACGCCTTTGTAGGCATCATAGTGAGAGTCGAAGATGAGCGCGCGAGTGAGTCCAGACACATCGCCGGAGGGAGGCGGAAAGCGCGTGACGATCGCTTCGAGAATCTCATCAATGCCCTGCCCGGTCTTCGCGGAGGCGGGAATAATCTCGTTATCGAGAAGACCGACAAATTGACCGACCTCCGCGCTCACTCGCTCGGGATCGGCATTGGGAAGATCGATTTTGTTGATCACCGCCAGGATGGCGAGGTTCTGCTCAAGCGCGAGATAAACGTTCGCCATCGTCTGCGCTTCAATCCCTTGTGCGGCATCGACGACGAGGAGCGCACCCTCGCAGGCCGCAATGCTCCGGCTGACCTCGTAGGAGAAGTCGACATGCCCGGGGGTGTCGATCAGGTTGATCTCGTACTGCTTGCCGTCTCGAGCCAGGTACTCCATGCGGACCGCGCGGGCCTTAATGGTGATTCCCTTTTCCCGCTCCAGATCCATGGAGTCCAGCAGTTGTTCCACCATGTCACGCCGCGTCACGGTGTTCGTTGATTCAAGTAACCGGTCCGCCAGCGTTGATTTGCCGTGGTCGATATGGGCAATGATGCAAAAATTGCGGATGCTGGAGATGCTATGGGTTTCCGTCATCTGCTCGCTTAGCTCGTTCGACTCGCTATCATGACGGTCGAGAGTATAGTCCAGCCCCCGCTAATGCGAGCGTTTCATAGAAGCCGCTAAGCGGGCGACGGCCGGCAGCCGCGACGTGATCTGGCGGGCGGCCTGGGGCAGCTCCGGTACGTTGAAGACGGCGCATGCGAACAGGAACGAACCTGCGGCGACCCCCAGGCCAAATCCAAACAAACCAAGCTGTACCAATCGAGGCGCCACCCCCGGTTCGGTCGCGTCAATGAGGGGAATGCTGATGGCCCACGTGACCACGGCCATCGCCGCCGTCGCCGCCAGGAGCCGTCCGAGCCAGCCAAGCTCGCGAAGACGCACCCCGCCCAGACGATTGCGCAGGACGAATAGGAGGATCAGGGCCTCGTAGGTGGTGGTAAGACTCAGACTCATGGCCAGAGCGGTGTGTCCCCACCGCCCGACGAAGAGCGCGCTGAGGCCGATGTTGGCGACGATAATGATGATGCCGGCAATGACGGGGGTCCTCGTGTCGTGCATCGCGTAGAACGCCCGGGTCAAGACCTCTACCAGGGCATAGGAGCCGAGACCCATCGCCAGTAAGGCCAGGGGGTCTGCGACGAGCTTGGTCGACTGGCCTGAGAAGGCACCTGACTGGAAGAGCGTCTGGACGATCGGGACGCGGAGGAGGAAGAGCAACACCGAGGCAGGGAAGGTAAGGAAGAGAAGGGGCCGCACAGCCTGACCGACGGTCTGACGAAGGGCGCCGATATCTCCGCGATCGTACTGGCGCGCCATCGTCGGAAAGATCACCGTCGAGATGCTTAATGCGACCACGCCATGCGGGAGCATCAGCAGCTGCCAGGCATAGTTGAGAGCCGCCACCCGTCCCTCGCCGACGCGCGATGCGAACCATGTGACGGCGATGAAGTTGATCTGGAACGCGGCCTGACCGATCACCCTCGGAAGCAATAACCGTCCCACCTGAGAAAGTCCGGCGGTTCGAAGATCGAGCGATGGGTGGAAGCGGAGGCCGGACCGGATCAGCCCGGGCGTTTGCACCGCGAGATGGCCGACCGCGCCGACGGCGACACTCGCCGCCACTCCATAGACGCCGTAGGTTGGAGCGAGGATGATTGCGCCGGCGATGATCGCCAGGTTGTAGGCGATCGGGGCGAGAGCGGGGAGGGTGAACAGGTCCTGCGCTTCTAGAATGCCCTTCGCCGCAATGCCCAGACCGAGGAAGACCGGGGACAGCAGGAGGATACGCATCGTCGATGTGGCAATGCGTTGATATTCAGGCTGCAGGCCGGGCGCGACGACATAACGAACCAGCGGGCCGGCAAACACGAAGGCGATGATCGCCGTCAGCGTCATGGTGATGGCGGCCATCGTGAGGACCACGGACGCCAGCGACCAGGCGCGGTCGGTCTCTCCGCGGCTCAGGAGTCCAGAAAAGATCGGGATGAAGGCGGCTCCGAAAGACCCGGCCATGATGATCAGAAACAGGAGATCCGGCACACGGAAGGCGGCCAGGTAGGCGTCGTACTCGCCAGACGTTCCGAAGCGATAGGCGAGGATCACCTCGCGGACTAGTCCCAGGATCCTGCTCACGATAAAGGCGAGCGCGACGATCGATGCGTGCTGAGCTAACGACCTCGTTAGGGGGGCCTGCTTGCCGTGATCCCCGCGGCGATCAGGTGAGGCGTTTAATTCCTCCTGCTCGGTAGAGGAGGGTAGGGGGGCATCGGTTTCAGTGGCAACGCTCACCAAGGTGCATCAGCCGCGCTTGAGTGAAGGACCGTTTTTTGATAGGATACCTGGCGCGTTCGTCGACGACGAGCGCCAGAACGATCGCTGCTGCTTACTGGTGAATATACGAGGTGATGAACCGTGGCAAATAGTAAGTCGGCTGAAAAGCGCATTCGGGTTGCGGAGCGTAGGCGCGCCCACAATCGGCCGTACGTCTCGTCGGCCCGGACGTTCGTCAAGAAGGCTGAGTTGAGCATTGAGAGCGGCGACCGGACTGCCGCGGCTGAGGCCGTCGCGGTCGCGGTGAGTGTTTTGGATCGGGTGGCCGGGAAGGGCATCATTCATCCTAACAACGCGGCGCGGCGCAAGTCGCGCCTCGTGGCCAAATTGAACGCGCTCGGTGCGTCAGCTTCTTAGGATCGACTAACGGGACCAACTGTTCGCGCGAGCGCTGCGGCGTCGCTTGCCCGCCGTCGGGCGCCTGACAGCCACGCTTAGAGGGCATTACCGGGGTGCGTCGACGCGGCGACGAGTTGATAGAGCGTGTCCCCAGCGTCACGGAGCATGCCGCGCTTGGTGCGGCGTTCGATGTCGGTGAAATCGTTGGTCCGCTGATGCGCCTCTTGCGGGGTGCGCTGCCGACGACCTCTGGCGATGCCAACCATGCGCGCCGGGTTGGCCATCTTGAGTGATCGTCCGACGGCGGCCGGGTCGTTGATTCCACTATTGACGTCTAGAAGCAGCGTGAGCTCGACCTGCTGGAACAGCTGCGCCGCGAGGCGTCCGTGTTCCATCCCGCTGCTCGTCAACTCGTCCAGATGAATGACTGACCTTGCCAGATCGCCCCGCTCCACGGCCTCAAGAAACGTAAAGAGTCTGTCGGTCATCCCAAATTCGGTGATCGCATTGACGTGATCCTCGGTGATTGGGTGCGGGTGGGCGAAGAGAGCCAGTTTATCGATCTCCTGACCGAGCCGGTCGAGATCGGGCGGCCGGTCATATTTGGGGTTCTTCGACGCGGTGAACCACGTTCCCGGGTAGAGCCGGTCAGCGAGTCGTCTCGCCGCATCAGCGTTGAGTTCACCCTGGACGACCCGAGCGCGCTCGATCATCCAACGCAGAAGATCGTGTCCACGTGGGGGGAAGCCCATGAGGACGGTCGTCTCGGGGGGCAACAGGCGCTTGATCGCGATCGGGACGGTGGTGAGGGACGGTTCGACCAAAATCAGCGAATGCTTCGGTGGCACCGATGCGAGGAGTCGTGCCAGCTCGCCGGGGTCAGACGTTGCCGCCTGCGTGTCAGATTCGTGGGCATCGTCGACGGCTGGACGGTGATGTCTTGCGATAAGGTCATCGACCACCACTATCCGCGTCGCGCCGAAGAACCCGACGCTCGCTATTTCTCCGATCACCGCTGCGACCGTGATAGCACGTCCGTCGAGACGAACGGTGGTGGTCCCGTCAGGGTCGATGTCAGCGGCCAGCCGGGCGGCATTGGTCCGCGCGGTCAAAGCGTCCGGCCCCAGCACGAAAGTGATCATCACGACATCCCTGGCGAGGCGCAGCGAGCCAACCTTAGACTATCAATCGACTGGCCCCGCCTGTGCCGTGTGAAACGGAGCCGTGAACCTGCTTCCGCAGGTGGGCGCCGCAACAACGTCTGGCAAGCCATCCGATGAGCGGCTCCCGACGTCTTTCTATTGGCTCAAGACCGCGTAGATCATCACGAGCACCGCAGGGCCAGCCGGGTTGGAGCGTACCACCGGGAGATCAGCGCCAACAAGTGAGCCCGTGGCGTCCCTGAGATGATGCCATGGCGCACACATCGTCTCGAACTCGAACCTACATCGATTACCGGCGCACTCGTCGGTGGTACGGTGACGGCCGAATGCAGCAGGAAAGGTGGGATACCATGACGATGGCATCTGCGCGGGTGGTTGTCACCGGAATTGGGATTGTGAGTCCGCTCGGTCTGACTCGCGAGGTGTCCTGGCTGGCCGCCACAGCCGGTGTATCCGGTGCGGCCGCAATCACGAGGTTCAACGCGTCGGGTTATAAGACGACCTTTGCCGCCGAAGTACGCGATTTTGATCCGAGCGACGCGATTGGCAAAAAAGACGTTCGAAGGATGGATCGCTTTACGCAGTTTGCTATTGTCGCCGCGGAGGAGGCGCTGATCCACGCGCGACTCGACATATCCCCGGAGAACGGTGACCGAGTGGGCGTCCTGATCGGGACCGCAATGGGGGGAATCGAAACGGTGGATCTCGGCGCGCAGCTTCTCTTCGAACGCGGTCCGGACCGCCTCAGTCCTTTCTTTCTTCCGATGATGCTTCCGAATATGGCATCCGGGATGGTGGCGATCGCAACGGGAGCCAGGGGCCCGAACTTCGCTCCCACGTCGGCCTGCGCCAGCTCGGCACATGCGATCGGGGAGGCCGCCGCAATGATTCGTCGGGGCGTCGCGGATGTGATGATCGCTGGCGGAACGGAGGCGCCGATCTGCCGTCTTGGGGTGGCCGGCTTCAGCGCGATGGGCGCGTTGTCAACGCGCAACGATGCGCCGGGCGCGGCCAGTCGCCCGTTCGACGCGGAGCGAGACGGCTTTGTGCTCGGGGAGGGAGCCGCCGTTCTTGTCCTGGAGCGGGCCGATCTCGCCGACGCCCGAGGTGCGATGCCATTGGCGGTGGTCGCGGGATACGCGGCAACTGACGACGCCCATCACATGGTTCGGCCGTCTGTTGGAGGAGAAGGCGCGGCCCGCGCCATGACGGCGGCCCTGGAAGATGCCGGGATGGAACCAGCCGATATTGATTACCTGAATGCCCACGGGACGTCAACGCAACTCAATGAGAAGATGGAAACGCTCTCTATCAAACGCGCCTTCGGCGCAGCAGCGTCATCGCTCGCTATCAGCTCGACGAAATCGATGACGGGTCACCTCCTTGGGGCAGCCGGCGGACTTGAAGCAGCTTTTTGCGTGCTCGCCCTCCGTGATCAAGTACTGCCGCCTACCATCAACCAGTCTGTCCCCGACCCGGACTGCGATCTCGACTACGTGCCGAATCGGGCACGGCCAGCCGCGGTCCGCCACACCTTGAGCACGTCGCTCGGCTTTGGCGGTCACAACACCGCGCTCATCCTTTCAGCGTGGCGGCCTTGACGTGGTGATGTCACCGTTCATCCGTGACGTTTCGACCTCCGATCACTCACCCTGTTTGGTGGTCGCTTGGGGCACGCCCGAATGGCGCGTCAGGAAGCTGGGAGGGGTATGGCCGGGGGCCGCTGATGACCGGTCCATCAGCGACTGACATGATGCGAGTGCGCGGACTCAACGGCGCTGGAGGTCGAGCTGATACGATTGTGCATTCAGCAGCGCACGGCGAAAGAGGCTAGAGATGAACCGACAGGGCGTTCATCCTTGCAACTCACCATCGGGATCGGATTACGACCAACGGAGAGTCGGTCTGCTCTGACCGGAATCCGCTATGGGTTCTCTCGTGAAGTCATCCAGCAACCGTGCCGGCGCGGTTATTCGAGATAGCCTCGGAGCGTGCGGCTGTAGCTCGGATGACGAAGTTTCCGCAACGCCTTGGCCTCAATCTGACGGATTCGCTCTCGGGTGATGCCGAACTCTCGACCGACTTCCTCAAGGGTCCGAAACCGCCCGTCCTCAAGGCCGAAGCGAAGGACGATAATCTTGCGCTCACGATCAGCGAGCTTATCGAGAGCGTCGCCAATCTGAGATTTGAGCAGTTCTTGCGACGCGAGCTCGAGCGGCTGCGGCATAGTCTCGTCTTCGATGAAGTCACCCAGGAACGCATCACCATCCTGTCCCACCGGAGCTTCCAGCGAAATCGGATGACGCGATACATCGAGCACCTGACGGACTTTCTCGTCGGAGATGTCCATCGTGCGGGCAATCTCCTCCTGCGTCGGTTCTCGCTCAAGGATTTGCTGAAGCCGATGGCCGGTCTTTTTGACGCGGTTGATTGTTTCGCCCACGTGAACCGGAAGTCGGATCGTGCGGCTTTGATCTGAGATCGCCCGCGTGATGGCCTGCCGAATCCACCACGTCGCATAGGTGCTGAACTTGTAGCCTCGGGTGTAGTCAAATTTGTCCGTCGCCTTCATCAGACCGATGTTCCCTTCCTGGATCAGGTCCAGAAAGGATAGTCCGCGCCCGACGTATTTCTTCGCGACCGACACCACAAGCCGGAGGTTGGCCTGGATGAGGTGCGCGCGCGCCAGGTCGCCATCGACCTTGTCCAGTTGGTGTGACGAGTCGCTGGCTTCTGCAACATCGGTAGACTCAAGCGCAATCTCGGCGAGCTTGCCGCGTTCCATTCGTTTCGCGAGCCAGACCTCTTCCTGCATGGTGAGAAGGTCCGTCTCACCGATCTCCTGGAGGTAGAGTCGCACCGAGTCGCCGACGCCGGCGGCAAAGGCATCTGACTGTTCCGCTGCCTCGCGGTGGCTCACCTCACGAGACTTTGTCGGCCCCTTGGGTAGTGCCTTTGGTGGTGCCTGATCGAGAACCTCGATTCCTTCGGCTACCAGAGAAGAGTAGAAGTCGTCGAGGGTATCAACTTGCTCTTCTGGATGGGGAAAGACGGCAATGATGTCGTCCGAAAGAAGGTAACCCTGGCTCTTCCCTTTATCGATCAGCGTAGTGACCATCGATCGCTCCACCATCCATCTCACGAGCGTTGCCCATCACGCGTCCTCTTGACTGAGGTCATACGCGATGGCATACAAAAACCCCCCGCCTAAAGCGGAAGGGCAACGATGAACTTCAGCGTGGGCGCGGGTTGCGATCAGTGCGGGCGGTCATGTATCCCTCACACCGACGAGCAATTGTGACGAGGACTGACAAAAGTCTATCTGAGTTTTGCGCACATTTCAAGCGGTGGACGCTCTCCGCGCTGGACCTTCCCGTCCTAACGCTCGCGACCGGTCCTGCGTCTCGCCGGTGGTATAATCGAATCTCCTATTCGCCCGGATGCGCAGTTTTTCTCACTGCAAGGACACAGCGATGTCAGGCCATTCAAAATGGTCAACGATCAAGCGGAAAAAGGGCGCGGCAGACGCCAAACGTGGCCAGCTCTTTACAAAACTCGCGCGCGAAATAACTGTCGCGGCTCGGTCAGGTATTCCAGACCCTGAGGCGAACGTCCGGCTTCGGTTAGCCATGGATAAGGCTCGATCGGAGAATATGCCAAAAGAGAATATCGATCGCGCGGTGCAACGTGCCGTCGGCGGCGCAAGTGGTGAGAACTACGACGAGGTGACGTACGAAGGGTACGGACCCGGCGGCACCGCCTTGTTGATCCAGACCATGACTGACAATAGAAATCGGACCGTGAGCGAGATTCGGGCGGCGCTGACGCGGGCGGGGGGCACGCTCGGTGAGAGCGGCAGTGTCGGATGGATGTTTGATCACGTGGGACTGATCACGGTGCCTGTCTCGGCGGACGATTCCGAGGAGATCGCCCTGGTCGCGATCGATGCGGGAGCGACTGATGTTCAGGTCGAGGACGGCATCATCGAGGTCTACACCGAATCCCAGGATCTGCACCGTGTTCAGCAAGCGCTCTCAGGTAGCGACTACGCCGTCGAGTCGTCTGAACTCACAATGATGCCGAAGACGCTGGTAAGTCCGGACTCTGACATGGCGGTGAAAACGATTCGCCTGCTTGAGCGGCTTGAAGATCTTGATGACGTTCAGCAGGTCTTCTCAAATCTTGACATCACTGACGAGGTGCTCGCTGTCGTCGGCTGACACCTGATGAGCCCGTCGTGAGAATTTTTGGGGTCGATCCGGGGATCGCGCGCACCGGCTTTGGGGTTATCGAAGACTCAAATCCTCCTACGTGCCATACGTACGGCGTCATTGAGACCGACTCCGGGTCCAGCGTCGCTGAGCGCCTGCTCGTCTTGTTCTCTCGTCTGGAGCACCTGATCGACGAATGGTCGCCCGACGTCGCTGCGGTTGAGGAACTCTTCTTTGCTCGCAACGTCTCGTCCGCTATCGTCGTGGGGCAGGCGAGGGGCGTTGCACTTCTGGCATTGGCGCGGCGGGGACTGCCCGTGAGTGAATACAAGCCCTCCGAGGTGAAATTGGCAATAACAGGTCATGGGCGAGCCGACAAGGAACAGATACAGGCGATGGTGACCCTTCTTCTTGGCCTGAACGCGGTACCCCATCCTGACGATGCCGCGGATGCACTGGCGGTCGCCCTGTGCCATGCCCAGACATCCGCGTTCCTCTCGAGGATCTGTGAGGCGACCTGAATGATGCGTGAGTATCGGCAGCGCCTTGATGATGCGCTTGTTGAGCGGCACCTGGTTGAGACTCGTTCTCAGGCGCGTGCATTCATTCTTGCGGGCCATGTCACCGTCAATGGTGCAAGGGTCGACAAAGCCGGATCTATCACCAGAACAGCCGACGATGTTTCCCTGACGGATCGACCCCGATTCGTCAGCCGCGGAGGCGAAAAGCTCTCCCACGCGCTTGACATCTTCGGCATTGACGCTCAGGGTCGCACCGCCGCCGATGTCGGCGCGAGTACGGGGGGATTTACGGACTGTCTTCTTCAGCATGGCGCGGGACGAATTTTTGCCATCGACGTTGGGTACGGTCAACTTGCGGAGAGCCTCCGCATTGATGCTCGGGTCCAGATCGTGGACCGCACCAATGTGCGGTACCTGGCCGACTTGCCGGACAGACCTTCCCTGGTCACCATCGACGTGTCGTTTATCTCGCTGCAGTTGGTTTTTCCGGTGATCGCCGGGTGGCTAAGCCCCGGCGGTATTTGCGTCCCCTTAATCAAGCCGCAGTTCGAAGCTGGTCGGAAGGACGTGGGGAAGGGCGGCGTGGTCCGCGACCCCGCAGTCCGGCGCCGGGTCCTTGTGGAGACGCTCGGCGCGGCCAAAATGGCCGCGCTCGGCGTCGAGGGGCTGACGACATCGCCGCTACGGGGACCAGCTGGAAACACCGAGTATCTCGCCCACCTCGTCAAGGGAGGCCCCGGAGTGAACATTGAGCAGCTCATCGACGGCTTGCAGCCCGCCGATGAATGAGAAGTTGCCGCATCGGCCATTCGACGCCATCCGCGAAGTCCTGCAAGACATGTCCCACAAAGATCTCAAAAACGATTCTCCATCCACCATCCGGATCGATGTCGGACGCCAGGAACGTTCGGGCATCCCTGAGGTTGTCTTTGCGCAAACCAAGGATCCCGCTGACGTCTGGACCGCGTCACAGACGCTGGCCACCAAAAACGGGCGCGCCCTGGCCAGTCGCTGCAGCGGCGAGGCGGCAGTCTTCGCGATCGATGCGGCAAACAATTCGTCGAATCGCTTCACGGTTGACTATGACGATGTCTCACGCGTCCTGATAACCATCTTTCAGGGCTCGACGGTCCGCGGTTCCGGTGGGTTAGTCGGGATCATCTCGGCGGGCACCTCTGACGCGCCATTCGCGGCCGAAGCGGCGGCGATGGCGCGAGAGATGGGCTGCATAGTCAAGATGATCAGCGATGTCGGCGTTGCCGGGCTGCACCGACTGGTTCAACCGCTTGAGCGTTTGATGGCCGACGGGGCCGACGCGCTGATCGTCGCCGCCGGAATGGACGGGGCCCTACCGTCCGTGGTCGCGGGTCTCGTCGACGTGCCGGTGATCGGTTTACCAACATCGACTGGTTACGGTTTCGGTGGTCAGGGCGTTGGGGCACTGACATCGATGCTTCAATCGTGCGCGCCGGGACTTGCCGTTGTTAACATCGACAATGGGATCGGGGCAGGTTCAATGGCAGCGCTCATAGCGAATCGAGTCGCCGCCGCGCGGCAGCACAATCACCTCTCCGACGACCCTGAGCGGTAGTGCTCGAGAAGAACCCAAGCGGCGGAGGCGGGATCTGTCCGCCGTTCGGCCAGTGCTTCGAGCAATTGCGCCAGTAGCGGCTCCTTCCATCGATGACCACGGAGGTCCCGAACTACCGTCTGCTCCATGACGCCATCCATCTCAGCGAGAGCCATCTGTCGCACCCGCTCATCGTAGACACCCCGGCGACGCAAGCCTTCGCGGTGACTGCCGATAGCTTCGACAAGTGCTGCGACTCCAGTTCCATCCTGAGCGGAGACCAGAATGACCGGCGTGCGGTCATCGACGCTGGCGGAACTCGCGAGCTCTCGCTGGAGGTCCAGCGCGGCTTTCTCGGCACCGGGCAGGTCGGCCTTGTTGACGACGACAATGTCGGCGATATCCAATAATCCGGCTTTCATCGCCTGAATGTGATCGCCAAGGCCAGGAACCTGAACGACGACGGTCGTATGGGATGCTCGACCGATCGCCAACTCGGCCTGTCCTACCCCGACCGTCTCGATGAGGACCGGATCGAAACCCGCGGCATCGAGCAGATGGGCGAGGGAATGTGTGGCCGGAGCAAGTCCGCCGCCGTTGCCGCGAGTCGCCATGCTTCGAATGAAAACATCGGGATCGTTGAATCGCTCGAGCATCCGAATGCGGTCACCGAGAGCGGCGCCCCCCGCCACCGAGCTCGACGGATCGATGGCAATCACGCCCACTCGCCGTCCAGCGCTTCGATACTGACCAACCAGGGCGTTCGCAATGGTGCTCTTGCCGGACCCTGGAGGACCGGTAATGCCGATCCGATGAGCCGTCCCTGAATGGGCATACACAGCTGCCGCGGCGGCCCTACCCGCCTCATCCTGTCGCTCGATCAGCGTCGCCAGTCGAGCGATCGCCCGTTCATCTCGCTGGCGCGCCCGTTCGACCAGAGGCAGCACCTAGCCAAGACCCTGGCGCAGCGGCGCATGTTGTCGAATAAACGAGGCGATCTCCTGGATCGAGCTGCCGGGCCCGAATACCGCACCGACGCCCAGTGCGGCCACCGTTGCACGGTCGTCGTCAGGGATGGTTCCGCCGGCGACGACAAGGACGTCGGTCACCCCGCGAGCCCGCAGCGCCTCCATGATCCTTGGAAACAACGAAAGGTGGGCGCCAGAAAGAATGCTGAGGCCGACGACGTCGACATCTTCCTGGGCCGCAGCTGCCGCGATCATCTCCGGCGTCTGGAACAGCCCGGTGTAGATGACCTCGAACCCCGCGTCACGCAGGGCGCGAACCATCACCTTCGCGCCCCGGTCATGACCGTCCAGGCCAGGTTTGGCCACCAGAATGCGAATCGACCGGTTCTCCGCGTCTGCGGCCCAACCCTGTTCCCTTCCCGGGTTCTCGGAACTGGCGTCATTCATGCGCCGCACCCCTCACGGTGTGCTCTCGTCATTCGGCAGGATAATCGTAGAAACCTTCATGCGCTTTTCGACCAAGTTTTCCGGCGGCCACGAGCCGGCGAAGCAACGGTGCTGGCCGGTATTTATCGTCGCCGAGGTCACGCTGTAACGTTTCCATGATACTCAGGCAGACATCAAGACCAATCAGGTCTGCCAGCCGCAATGGTCCCATCGGGTGCGCCATGCCCAGCCGCATGATCTCGTCGATCGCTTCCCGGTTCGCCACCCCTTCCGTCAAACAGAAGATAGCCTCGTTGATCATGGGCATCAGCAGCCGATTCGACACGAACCCCGGGGCGTCCTGAACCTCAACCGGCGTTTTGCCGAGTTTTCGCGCAAGGTCGACGGCCGCGGTCAGTGTGGCATCACGCGTTCTCTCCCCGCGGACCACCTCGACCAGGCTCATCATCGGGACCGGATTGAAGAAGTGAAGACCGATCAGTCGTCCAGGATCGGCGAGGGCCCCGGCGATTTTCGTAACCGAGATGGATGATGTATTGGTGCCGATCGTGATGGACGGTCCGGCGATCGCCGCCAAACGACTCAGCAATTGCTGTTTCGCGGTCAGGTCCTCGATAATCGCCTCGATAATAAAGTCCACGGCTTCGACCGCCATCATGTCCGAGCTGAAGGTGACCCGTGCCGTGACGTCGGCAGCACGTGTCTCTCCCAGTAAGCCTTTCGCAGCGAGTTTCTCGACGTTCGCCGACAGTGTCCTCGACGACCGGGTCAGGGCTTCGAGAGACGAGTCAACCACCACAACGGGGAGAGACGCCTGAGCGGCAACCTGGGCTATCCCGGTGCCCATCGTCCCGGCCCCGATAATGGCCAATCCCTTCGTGAGGGACACTGACATCCGGTTGCCCACCTCTGTCGTTTCCACGTGATCAGCCTCTCGTTTGTGCTTGCCAGGTCGGTCACTTGTGGCTATCCGCCGGCATACTTCTACCGGGAATTGGCTTGATCAATGTCGGTCGCCGTTCGGTTGTACTCGTTCATACACGCCGCCAGATCGTGCTGCAGCCAGCATTGAACGGCGTCGGCGGCATTATCGATGATCGACTCCATCGCCTGCGCTTCATCGGGGGTAAAGCGGGAGAGGACCTGGCTGATCGCCGGGGACCGGCCGCGGCCGATTCCGACTCGCAGACGCGGAACCTCAGTAGTGCCCATCTGCTCGATCACTGAGCGAAGGCCGTTGTGGCCACCGCCGCTGCCGCTTGAGCGCAGTCGCAGCGTACCAAATGGGAGATCGAGATCGTCGTAGACGATCAGGATGCTCTGAACCGGCAGGTGAAACCATGAAGCGGCTTCACGCACAGCATGACCACTCAGATTCATGTATGTCTGCGGCTTGACGATGACGACTCGCTCATTTGCGAGCGTCCCTTCCGTCACGTCCGACCGAAACCGCCTTCGATTCCCCGCCCCAGTGGCACGACGAATCAAGCGGTCCGCGACCATGAAGCCGACGTTGTGCCGTGTCGCCGCGTATTCTCGACCAGGGTTGCCGAGTCCGACGACGACGCGCATGCTGCCTCCGATCAACGATGTTCCGAGCTGCCGCTCAAAGCGCGCCTTGGCCGGGTGCTATACTCGGCGACGATTCTGCCACGGGCAGCAGGATGTTGCCGATTCGGCACCAGAGGGGCGCAGGGCGATGAATGTCTTTGGTATCGGCAGCGGCGAAATGGTGCTGCTCCTGGTGGCGGCTCTTCTCATCTTCGGTCCTGGGAAGCTGCCGGAGGTCGCGGGGCAGGTCGGCAAGGCGGTTCGAGACTTTCGCCGGATGACGTCCGACCTGACCGGGGAATTTGAGAAGACGATTGCCGAGGCCTCCGATATCAAAGATGCCTTCACCTCGGAATTGTCCGGGATCCGTTCTCAGGTAAGCAGCGTCTCCGAGAGCGTCAAGAAGGACCTGACGAAGCCCGGCGCCGCTGCTGCAGCGACGACATCGGTCAAGAGTTCAATCTCAAGCGCAAAGACGCCATCGACCTCGGCATCGACATCGTCCAGTGACACTCCGTCTGTATCTGCTCCCAAGGCGACCAAAGCCAACCCACTCGCTGGCTTGTCACTTCTCGCTGAAGCGCCCCCGCGGCCCGGGGTCGTTGAACCGCCTGAAGACGATCTCGAATCGGTGGACAATGCTGATCCGGGGGAGATAACCGGGTTTTTTGAAGGTGCGCCGCGGCCTGCAGCTGGCGGACCGGCAGCTGAGCAGATGACCCCGTCCAACGACGCCCTCGTGCGAGCGCGGCAGCGGCGGGCCTCGGCTGGTTACCAGCAGACCCGCCGCGCCGGTTGACGACTGCCCGCCGGCCCGCCCGCTTGGGCCGGTCCCACCTGATGACGGCAGGCGAGCAGGTCTCCGGAGGTCCGTTGCCCGCCCGTTCGCCGGAGGGCAACCCGTCCATCCACGGACCCGCCAATCGATCCTCCATGAA
>JAABUS010001145.1_pt1 | contig 60082 bp, 72 predicted proteins | sample 5560161 | NCBI WGS metagenome assembly JAABUS01 (sample SAMN10711885, study PRJNA513376) | rock metagenome | isolation source: Antarctica rocks | place: Antarctica: Victoria Land, Trio Nunatak nord | collected 2016-01-04
AAGGGGGGAGGGCTGCGAGGTGAGGGTACGGAAGGGGGGTGCGGCTGGTAGGAAGACAACAGAGAGACTTAGCTTCCTGTACTTGAGCATCCTTGGCTTGTTGAAATGAAGCGCTGCCACATTTCAGTTCCGTACGGCTGTGCTTGTGGATGGTACTCTTCGGGTACTCCAACGCCATGGCCTCATCTCGAAGCTTGATCGATGTCGTTCGGATATTGAACACGAACGCATATAAAGATGATCCACATTGTGAGATCTTGAAGCGTCACGAGCACATACACCATAAGTGATTGCGTGTAGATGTACAATCCATGCAACTGTAACCCAAAGGAGGCGTCCACAACAGAGGCACTCAGAAGCCCGTAGTCGTCGCCGTTGCATCCCACTCGTGCGGGACATGGACCTTCCATATCTTTAGTCTGCCTTCTTTATCAACCCCCACAGCTTCATTCTTCCCTATCAGTTCCCATTCCTCCTTCTTGTACGTACTCGGCTCACTCGCCACAATGATGTGCCTCCCGTGCTCCTGCGCCTTCTTATATGCCGCTGGATTCTCCATTCCATCAGGATGATCCGCGTACTTCCTATTCAGCGTGGCACCCGCTTTCGTGGAATAGTACAAGCTCGGCGGTTGCTCCGTGGCATGATTTCTGCAGCGGAATGCCACGATCTGCTGGCCGTCGGTCGCACAAATGTTCAGGCTGTTAGCTTTCGCGTTGTCCCCGTACTTCTTCTGTTGCAGTTCGATGACCGTCTGCATTGCTTTATACAGCGCATCGCTCATCGAGCGGAAATCATACTGGGCTTCCCATCCCTCCCTACCCTTTTCCTCCGTTAGGTATGTCATGTACAGAGCCGCGAAATGTTCCGAATCGGTACTTCCCTGGATATTGGCATATTCATCATTCCCGATTACCATCGCCATTGCCCGCCCTATGCCTGTGAAGTCTGCAATTACACCGTTATGCATGATTGCGTGCCTGCCGAATACAAACGGATGGTTGTTGACGCTCGTGATAGCAGTCGCAGTCGCAGCACGGATATGCGCGAAGCAAGCTAGTGTAGCAGTATTGGCACAGATCGAACGGAAGTTGGTGTCATGGAGAGGAGGTTGCGCGTTCTTGTACAAGGCAGGGTGCGGGCACTGGGATTGAGAGAATTCGGAAGAGGCGGTCGTGTACCAAGCAAGTCCGAAGCCATCGATGTTGAAGAGGCGGTTGCGGGCTGTGATCTCATGCTCCGTTGTTAGAGCACCCGGAGCATGAGATAGGAGTTTAGGCAGGTAGTGGTCATGGACCTGTTTTGAGAGTGCGTGGGCCTATGTGGAAGACTATCTGTCAGGACATGGAAGTGGTATGCTGCGGAACAGAAAGGTATACGGGTGTGATGAGAACATCTTCTAGCAGACATTCTTCGTCTTGGGAGACGTAGGCGAACCAGCTGGGCATATGTCAGTAGGCGCCCCTAAACCCATATGGACTCGATCGTGCGTACCGACACATCTTGGAGAGACCGCTGGCGCAAAACTGACTTTAAGGAGGAGCCAGTAGAGATCTCCAGCTGGTATTGTTGTGGCTGAATTCACCAAAGATTCACGAATGCCCTATCATTTCACCGCTACGTCCAAAGTCAGCTTAGAGTCACGCCCTACCCTGCGGATCTGATACTCACTTGAAGAAAGAAGCCATGGAGTCTACCCCCGGGAAGAGAAAGATCTCACGATGCTTGGCAAAAGCTTGTCTAGGTCAGCCAGATACCTAGGGTTCGTCAAGGGCTGACTGGTGCGATAACAACCTGACGTGAAACAGGAGAATCTGGAAATTTTACGTGGTTTTTCTACAATCACTGCGAAGGCCAGTGCCGAGCATGTCATGAGTCGATGAAGTCTATTTAGGGTTGTGAAGCCAGCTTGACTGCTTTCATCGGCTTGAATGACTGAGATATCAAGCAAGGGGCTCAAGTAGTTCTTAGCGAGTACCTTTTACTATCTTTAAGATGGTAAGCTGTTGGGCAGTGTAATCCGTTTCGGGGCATAATCAGCGTATTCTATGTTGATTGTATATAGTGAACGCAAGGCTTAAGGTACCACTAACATCAGCGTTACTGACGCAGCATCGCCTTTGTCGCCTTGCAAACGAGGGCAAAATGGTCCCACTAGGCCTGAGAACGAAAGAAGAGTCTTCATCAAGCATGACCAATCCCCATTCTCCACATCTCCCCGAATCAGCTCTTTGGTAAAAAATCCTAGCCCTCCCTGCCTCTCGCTTCTCGATCGCCTCCCCCGCTAGAGTTGACGGGTAGTATATTCCGAGACTGTTCCGGTAGAGCAGCGGCAGCGCAGATAGGTCAAAGTTGAACGAGAAGCACATAACAAAGAAGAGCGGCAGAAATAGGGAAACATACATGTAGGATGCAACTATAGGCCTCCGCATCTAGACTCTAATGAGAGCTCTAGGAGCCCAGCGTCACAGTATAGGCGTACTTTAGGTGACGATTAAGTAAGATGGATCGGGAGCAAAGGATGTAGGCTCGCTTTGGCTTTACACGCATAGAACAAAGTCTGTTCCAAAGCCAAATTATCGGTGGTCCTTCAAGCTGGTGTCGAGGTGACATCGTTGGTGCCGATATTGGAGATAACCACAAAGTAGCGATAATATATAGAAAGGACAAATCATAGTAGGAGTAATGTTGCAAAGGAGCTGAACCACCTTAGGAGTAAGCTCCTTACGAGAAAAGCAATTCGACCGATTGAAGCCAGACGGTACGGTAGACAAACGGCACTTCATAGCAAGCTTGTCGTGAACTGATGTATATCAGACTCCAAGATTTCTATTCCAGAGTATAATTTGCGAGAGGATTCGGCTGGAGACTTATCGAAGAAATGGCATGATCTGAGTACTTCTACGTTTATCTGGGTTTAGCAACTCCATGTTGGTCGAGTACTTGGCGAGCTCTGGATGGACGGCCCGCCATGACGTGCGAAGGACCCATCTTATCTTCTGCTTCGAATCCAGGCGTCAATAGCACATGTTTGCGAGCGAATACTTGCGTACTCCTAGTTGATGAAAATCCCAATCGTCAAAGCTTCTCATGCGATTTATCCCTTATCGCGTTGCTCAAGATTGTTCGCGCCACGAGCTAGAAGCGTTGTCAGGCCCAGCGCAGAAGTCCTGACTCTGATGCGCAAACAACAATGAATTTCGCTGCGGATAGTCGCAGCTATGCTCCTGGCAGTGCAGGGCGAATACAAGGCAGACTGTGAAAGCTGTACACAGTCGACGGAACTGAACTGTCCGAATTATATCACCGTGTGGCTCTTGGCCACGAAGCGACCAATCGTTGGAAAAGCGACTGCCTGCTTTAAGGTGAAGCGGGATCCATGGAAGGAAGTGTAGCTTACGCGCGTACAATAGTGCCCTTTGGAAGCGGAGGTGATGTGTTCCAACTTCCGAGCGGGAACTCGCTCTGAGAATATGGTTGCCTTGGAAGATTTCGTGGACTGCCGACGAGTCCGCGTGTTCTCAATTGCTGGGCCTATCTGTTGTGGGGTCTTGATGTGATCACGCTTCGCTCTCACGTCAACATGACGAAGACCCATCGACGTGAAAATGTCTGGGTTCCGTCCGATTGATGTAATCAGGAAAGCAGTCGAGGGATTAGGCTTTCCATAACCAGAAAGCCAGTCGCGAGCGATGGAATTGGTTGGTGAGGGATTATGGACGGCTATCTCGGCGTGTCTCTGCACCCGCGACTCCCGAGTTGTGCCTTGATTAGAAAGCAGTCCTTTCTTGTTTGCAGGGGTCGAATTAATCAGCGTCATCGTTACATCGGCTTTTGGGATTACCATCCGGGGTTAAGCGAAGATTAGGGACAAAGGAAGTATTGAGTGTACCAGAGTCACGGTGTATCTAGATGAGAAGGTGGAGGTGTTTGGAAACGTATTTATTGTTATGCTAGTCTTTATCTGGATGCCCCGATCTCTGTATGAGGAAGGCAGAGATGGCTTTTCCCCATAATCCGTCTCCATATATAAGACCATTCCTATCAAGTAGAGTAGAGTATCTCCTTATCCAAAGAGGTCGCTCAATGCGCGCTTGGGTATCGCTGAACCGCTGAATCGCTCCAAGAACCAATCATGAAAGTCGTGACGAGTCCAATGCCTAGTAGACGCTGATAGCGCTGACCAGGCCCGGTTGCTGTCTTTGGGGGAGGTAGAAGCCCTCATCAAGGAAGGACTCCTGCTCCGACGGCAATAATTGCGGGACGTCAGACTTTTCTGATGGGTAGTAGGAGGTTGTGACAATGGCTTGTCGTTGCTTTTCCGATAACGTAGAAAGTTCGGGTAGAGGAGGTGATGGAGGCATCGACTCGTCTTCGGATTCTGAGTCAGATTCATGCATCAGGTCTGGTGGGTGGTTGGACGATGTGCGGGTCAGAGCCAAGTCTTGCTCGAACTCGTCGTCCTCCATATCCTCATCTTCGTCAACTTCCATGGCGCTGACGGTTGTTGAGGCCTTGGTGCGATTGAAAGCCATTGGTTGTGTGTATGAGTCTTCCTCATCGTCGGAGTCTGAGTCGCTGTCTGATGCTAGGGCATCCCAATCGGCATCTTCGACAGCCTCCTCTGGTATCGTGTCGGCCCATTGGATGTGTTTGGGCTTCTCTGGCTCCTCGGAAGCCTTGGCGGCACCCTTGACGGTCTGGTTAAACCAGCTCTCCTGCTCGCGCTCAGCGTCGGCAAGGTCGAGCATCAGGCCATCGAGAAGATTGGCATGGCCTACGAGCACGCGGAGGTCGTGGTCTGCCTTAGCAGCCTCCCTTGAAAGTTTGCCTCGTGCAGTGTGGGCGAGATAGTAAGACTGGGTGAGAGACATCTTCTGCTTCTTCTCAGGTGGGGACGCGATGGCACTGCGGGTAATTTGTGAAGTCTTGGTGGGGGAGGGTGAGGTGGAATATCGAAGGTTGGAAGGCATTTTGAATGTCGGGAGATTGTTCTCGGTGAGTCAGTACCCTGATTCTTGACGACAGGCAGAAAGTATAAGGAACCAATCAGGGTCCAGGTCGACTTATTGAGCTAGGCAATATAGTGAAGCGATGTGGATGACCGATCAATGATGCTTCCTGATCGAGTACTGTATGAACTTGATTGCTTGAAGAGGTAGTGTTTGTGTGTAGAGGTGATGTTTGTGTGTGGAGGTTGAATGGTGGAATGATGGTGGCCTGAAAGAGGGAATGAGGATGCCTTTATGCTCGTCCATTGTTGTTCGGCAGACAGCCTCAGCGTTCCTATTTACCTCCGAGCAGGGTTAACTCCAATCCGCCCGTGGTTCCGGTGCTGGGGGGCAGTTGATTACGAAGTCACCAGAAGCCGGACCTCTCGGTTTCGGATGGCAAGATGTCCCTCCGAGCCTGCACTAGGCCTGCAGACTAACGTTAAGGACAGTCAAACATCGCCCGCATTTCGATGTCGCACTTTGCACGGACGAGAGATTGACCGCTTTTTGTCGCAAGCCATGTCGACAAGCTTTCCAGTCTTACGAATCAACCACCGTCCAGACCAATCGCATCTCCTCAACGCCATCCTTCTGCGCCAAGATGCCATGGCTGAGTCACTGACACACGGTGACAAGAGTGTCAGAGTCAGTTGTTGTGACTCCAACTGGAAGAGGTTGTTATTGCTCGCAATATCAGCCAAGGTAGGATTTCAGCGTAGCCCATGCTGCACTGCAAGTACACTGCATCTGCGCCGTTGCAGTAATCATTCTGCCTGGGCTGCCTAGGTAACCGTGCAATAATCTCGCTGCCTTCCGATAATTGACTCGATGTTTTGGCGGTGCGGTCATTGAGCCGACCGGTTGGATTATCAAGCGAGTCACGTTGATGCTTAGGTATGCGATTTCCCCACCTTGATTAGATATCATCTGAATTGCACCATCCACTCTCCTCCCTGCATGGGACCAGCATTTTCCTGTTGCACGCTCCAAGATCTCAGCTACCTTACATAGCATTTCGCTTCCGGGTCTGTCCGATGTTCTGGAACCCGCACACCCAATCTCCAGGCCGCTACACAATCAGATGGTGCTTCGCCATTGTCAACCATGTACACCGTCTGAAGTACACATGTGTCGAATGGCTTGCCATGACCTTAGCAGCAAAGCGTCGGTCTCGTCCACCGCTTCTTACCACAAGACTCACAGCTGCAGTATGCTCCTACAAGAGACTTGGCATAGGGCCACAGACAGGAGCAATGACCCGTTAAAGTAAGACTGACTGTTGCGGGATCAGCTTGACTCAGCCTCGGCCACGTGTGAAGGGTAAGGCTGTCTTCTAGAATCCTGGTCGGTCGCGTGCCGACTGCCGAGACACGCACACTGATATTATCGCAGTGACTGATTGATAAGAAGTGTTGTGGCTTGCCCAGCATGTCATTGCATCGCCATGCAGTGGGACTTCATTGGCCGTTCTGGATGTTCAGCGGTCTGTCATACCTTACGACCGCAACCGATTGGGCAATTGCTCGCGGACCTACCTCTAGGTCAGTCAGCCTGCAGCCACCAAGTCTTGGGTATCGCAGGCTGTATTATCAATTGTGGCCTTTTCACGCGCAGGCGAGTTTCACTGCTGCGTTACATCGAATTCATAATCAGCCCTGCACCAAACCTTCTTGATCCTCCCACCCCAGGATCCAAGCAGCTGGGACAATCAGCCCGCATGGCCAGATGCGAGCCACCAATTGTGTGCTAGGAAGACTTCCTAGAAGGATGTCTTGGTATGCCACTGAATGATTGCTCTCGGACTTCGTACATCTAGCTCAACGCCTCTACTACATCTGTTCAGCTCCGTAGCCAAGACGAGCCAATAAACCCTATCTCACAGACTGCTCTGACCCACATTGTCGGTAACAGGGGCTCAACATAGCCTCAGGGAAGCTGACATGATCTTATCTCTCCACGTCGGTCCATACTGTCGGTACCACCGAAAAATAGAAGTTTCCTTGCGGGGCGTGGTAGATCTGACCGGCCCCAATGACACCTGCTGGGGTCAGATAAACTTGGCAGGCCTGCCATGCTCTCATGTTCGAAGATCGCAAATGCAGCGACGGGCGGACTCGATTAATCCACGGCAGATGCAGCTTGGCCCAGCAATGCCTTCCAAGCGAGCGATAGGTATCCTTCGTGCCCGGCAAGCCAAGTCGCAACCGCTAGCACCATACTCGTTCATCACCGAGCCCTTGGGGTTTGATCTGTTCGTGTCAGATCTAAAGATACTCGCCTTGCCCATCGCGCTGCGACTTTCCTTGTATCCTCCACCATCCCACCCGCCGGCAGAGGTATGAGTGCACTCTGTGAGCAAGGTTTGATGGTCATTGAAAGCTTCGCCTTGTTATTTCTTTTTTTTCTGAGCCTTTCGCTAGGTGTCGTAATCGAGTACGCGATACGCTTTCACTGCTTGCCTCTTCGGCAGTGGGTCGGACAGTGATTCGGACTCCTGGAACCCGGTGCACGAGACACCGGATTCGTTGCGTTCTCAACTCACATCTTGACACTACCACCGAAGCCAACAGGCTTCCTCTTGCCACTAGCCTCAGGTATTATAGCCATGGCTTTGTAGATCCTTCCCATTCCGCCGCCACCCCTCTCCACTAGTCTTTCAACAGCCTTTTGCACTTGTTTCTTCTTGTCTTCCTTCTCCTTCGTCGAAGGCCCGGTCTCTTTGTCTATGCCTCTGTTAAGCATCTGAAGCCGCTCTTTAATGCCAACACTCTCAAGCCAGAACCCCTGCTCTACAGGTCCGTGAACCTCGACACCTTCACTGGCTTCGATGGCAGCGTCTGCCAAAGCAGTAAAATCTACGTCGGCTGAGAGGTCGACAAGGCCTGGCGACGCAAAGGGTGAGACTTGCTTGTGCGCCTGGATACCCCGAAGAGTATTTGTAGGGATCGTGTCGAGAGGACCGTAATCGAGAACAAGGGCTGCGCCGGACGGCTCTCGCTTTGTGCTCGCCATTGATGGAGTAGAAAAAGCGGTGGTGCCTCGACTAGAGCCACCTATCCGTCTGGCGAATTCTGCTGCATAGGAGTGCGATTCAGGAGATATCTCGATGACAGAACCTGATGTAGGTAAAAGGGCGCGGTAGCGGGCTGAAAGGGTCGGCAGAAAGAGTGCAGGGGGCGTCGAAGCCTTGGCGACCGAAAGTTGAAAGTCCGGGGGTGGAGGGTCCGATCTAGGCTTGGGGTACAAGACAGAAGGTGGAGGAGTTGGCGAGACCACTAATTCACGCCATTGAGGCTCTCGTGACCGGGATGAGCTCTTCGAAAGAGGTAAGGGCCCAGTAGGTGTCTCGAGAACTGTGGGATTAGGAGCAGGAGCAACCGACCGGAAAGCGTGAATAGGTAAGGCATCGAAGAACTCATGCGCAAAGATGAAAGGCATCTTTGAGGCATCTAAACGCAGCAGGTCAGTAGCTGTTAGATGACCTTCGGGATTTGACTTCCCACCATTTGGCACAAATCGAACGTCCTCGTACCAAGTAATCGGGAGACCTGAATACTTGCTCTTGCATCGAAGCCCATCTTGGACCTCTTCAAAGGGTTGGTCCGTGCCGAGCAACTTCTTCTGCGCATCTCTCAACGCAGGACTAGCTTCAACTAGGTATACGTTCTCTACAGCTGAAGCTAGACTACGAAAATTTGTAGTAGTCTGCCGCTCCATCAGCACCCTACCATCGCTCCACCTACAGTACGTGGGGCTTACTATACCCTCATAATATCATCCATAAGTGTCCCTCGTCCCGGTCCGACTTCGATGATTTGAACCCCATCCCTTTTCCTTCCTTGCGCCATCCATTCCGTGACCATCCATATTCCACACAACTCGCCAAAAACCTGCGAGATCTCTGGAGAAGTTACGAAATCACCTGATGCGCCGAATTGGTCCTTGCCTGCCGTGCGAGACGTGTAGTAACCGCCGTCCGGGGAAGTGAGGCATTGGCGCATGTAAGCTGCGAGGGAGATAGGTCCAGTAGTCTGGATTGGATCACATGGTTAGCCAGGTAGTACATTCAAGGAATTGCCGACTTACAGCGATAGCTTCAGCTATGTTCTTCGCGAGCGGCGTGGACCATTGACGACCTGCTGTCGAAGCCCATCGGATGGAGGTTGTAGGCCTCCATCTTGGCTTGGGTGGGGAAAGAGGTCTGGAGCATAACGTCAACGTCTTGCCAGTCCGGACAGCTCTACTCATCTCAATCCTGGCCCACTGGGGTTCGATGTAAGAGGAGGATCTCGGCAAGTCGTTAATGTGGGTCGATCTTTTTTAGCCCTAGGGTAGCCCTTGATTTAGTGAATCCTGTTTGATAGAACCTTCATAGCTCGATCGAAGTTGTTTTGTTGTCGACCTCACACAATGGCCAGCAAACCCAAATCCCGCTGGGCAGACGACGAGGAAGATGCTGCTCTCGAATCTCAGCTTAAGGCGCAGAAAGAGGCAAAAAAGCTTGCCAAAGCCGAAAAGCAGCGACAGCTCGCTGTTTCGCATCAAACGACGGCCACCCGAGCCACTGCCTCGACCGACGAGCTTCCTTTAGCTCGTGCATCTACCAATGGTGACCCTGAGCCTCCCAGCAAGCGACGAAAGCTTACAGCCTCTCCACCACCTATCAGCCTTCCTACCAAGCTCCTCCGCTTTCCAGCACCGTCATGGGGCCCCTGCCGCCATATTGATAATTTCGAGAAGCTAAATCATATTGAGGAGGGATCTTATGGCTGGGTTTCAAGAGCTCGAGAAGTAGCTACTGGGGAAGTGGTGGCCTTGAAGAAGCTCAAGATGGAGCCTGTGAATGATGGTTTTCCGGTGACAGGGTTACGAGAGATCCAGACGCTCATGGCGTGCAGACATAATGGCGTCGTGGGCTTGAGGGAGGTCGTTATGGGAGATGGGCTGGGAGAGTAGGTGCCTGATCCTCCTCTGCCCCAATACTGAAAAAAAAACTGGAGCGAAGTGGGCAAGGTACTTCACACTGAACTTCAGGCTAACTGCAAAGACCAGTGTGTTCATAGTAATGGATTTCCTCGAACACGACCTCAAAACCCTACAAGAAGACATGCAAGAGCCCTTCCTCCCCTCGGAGACCAAAACCCTCCTCCTCCAACTCACATCCGCCGTCCAGTACCTTCACGACAATTGGATCCTGCACCGCGACCTCAAGACCTCCAATCTCCTAATGAACAACCGCGGCCAGCTCAAAATCGCAGATTTCGGTATGGCGCGCTACTTCAGCGATCCGCCGCCGCCGAAGCTTACGCAACTGGTCGTTACGTTGTGGTATCGAAGCCCAGAACTGCTGCTGGGAGCGGAGAAGTATGGCAGAGAAGTCGACATGTGGAGTGTAGGATGTATATTCGGCGAGCTCCTGACCAAGGAGCCACTGCTACAGGGCAAAAACGAAGTTGATCAGCTATCAAAAGTACGTCGTCCCCCCACTAACCCAAGCCCTTGATCCCTTTACTAACACACCGCAACAGATCTTCTCCCTCCTCGGCCTCCCCACCACTACAACCTGGCCCTCCTTCACCCGCCTCCCCAACGCCCGCACCCTCCGCCTCCCCCCCAACCCCTCGCCCACCACCAGCGGCTCAATCCTGCGCTCCAAATTCCCCCTCCTCACCACCCAAGGCACCGCCCTGCTCTCCTCCCTCCTAGCCCTAAATCCCGCTTCCCGCCCCACCGCGTCCCAAGTCCTCGCCCACCCCTACTTCAAAGAAGACCCCAAACCCGCCCACGCCTCCCTCTTCCCCACCTTCCCCAGCAAAGCGAACCAAGAGAAACGACGAAAGGTAGCAAGTCCCAGTGCGCCCAAACGGGGGGATGCGCCCGCGTTGGGTGGTCTGGATTTCGGAGGGATCTTCAGCAACAGAGAGGCCGAAGAGCGAGGCGGTGGGTTCGCGCTAAGGCTCGTGTGAGGGCGATTAGGAACGCCCGGTCGTGGCTTCCTCAAACTGGGTGATTACAACGAGGAGGATGAGGCAGATCAGAAGCCCTGAGAAGAACATAACAATAGTGCACGCCCGGCTGCGAGCTCTTGCCCGCGGATCGAGATCCCGCGTTTGCGCCGCGATGTAGGAGTCATAGCCTACGTTCCTCCTGGGAGTATGCGGGAGTCGAATACCTGGAAAGCGCGGAGCTCTGAACCTCGGGAAGCGAGGAGCCCAGCTTCTTCTGATGTTGGGGAGGAAGGAGGTCGTTGGTGGTAAGGAGGTGACGGGGCGGGGCAGGGGGGGTGCGTCAGAGATGTAGGCTGGAGGCAGGCTGCGGAGCTCGGTGGTTGGGGCTCCGTATGGTGGGGCGGGGCTGGGAGGGGGGGAGCTGTGGTGGGAGGGGTGATAGGGTGGGGGGCTGGTGGTGGAGGATGACATCTGGACGTGGGATGTAGACTGATAGGTTTTTGAGATCATACTCGCTGGGTGGAAGTAGGTGGTGGGATAGGTGTGAAGGAGAGGAGGTTTGGAGAATATAAGGGCTGCGTTGAACTCAGTTGTGGCATTCAGATACGGTAGGAGCTTGCGGCGCCACCGCGGAAGCTGGATGCTGAGGGCTCCACTTGTTTGGTCTCATTTTGGTATTCCGTGATCTTTTCCCGATGGCGGGGATATGGTTGGAAGGGGAGGCGCTTGCAGTGGTGTCCATGTATATCATGTCCGAAGCAGAAAGTAACAATGGACGTCGCTGGAGACGAATCTCTCTATATGTACAGTATATTCGAGAGATAGCGAAGGCACAAATTGCGCTGCGGAACCTGGCGGAACATCAGGAAGCATGTTTGCAGCGATAGAAGAACATCAAGCCGCCTGAATGGTATGGAGAAAACATCCATTCACGAGCCGCAGAGCTGCACGAAGAGTTCGAACGCATGATATGCCAAAGACTGGATATCTGAGAGAATTTTCTCATGGCACTATCTTGTTCTAACGATAGTGGCATCAGCGCTGAAAAAGTCGAGCGCACAGAGACCCTGTCTTGACAATCTCGGTATTCCGAAGATTGCACCGCAAATTCCTTCGCGGTTCGGCCACCTTGCCAGCAGAGTGGTCTGCACCATGACAGATCCGGGAATCCATGCCCACGGCTTTGAACATAGAACGAAAAGCCGGCACGGGAAGCGATCCGGGCTCGACGCTCATCTTGGTCGGCTTGCAGACGGCTGTTGTAGCGTTAAATTATCTTCCCAGCGCTGCACTCCCATATAATCTTTTCCTCCGCTTCGCGATTGCAGAGTCAGTGGCTGTCGTGTTTGCCGCCCCGGGCAACCCAAGTGATACGGTGCCGTTCTCCAACGCAACAAGCTCTTTGGGCAGCGGAGGTACATGCCACCAAGGAATACGTTGACCCCTCGGCTCCATGCGCATCCCCTGGTCGAACAACCGCTGCGAGCGTATGATCAAATCATGAGCCAGTTTGCTCCTAGGAGGTGCGCTCTTTTCTGCTTCGAGTGCGGTGTCTTTGAGGACGAAAGCTATGATCGGATCATTCTTGCCTGGAGCAAGCCAATCCGGAACGAGATGAGAGATGCTGACGGTTAGGAAGGCTGATGAGGGTGCTAGAGATTTGCTATATGAGTACATGATCGCACGGAAACCGGATGTATGCGAAGGAGGGTAGATTATACTTACGATACGGTGAATCAAATGCAAATTCCTCAGAAGTGATCCATCTTTTCATATAGGACATATCTGTGGTCAAAAACCCGCCAGCGGTAGTCTCGTCACCTTTGACACACTGTTCAAACACCCAATCTGCCAAGTTCCGGATGTCATCGGGGGCGATATCGAAAGTTGACGGGACGCGAGGGCCCGCCATCTCAACCTGGATCATGCATGTGCCTGTGGAATATTACAACAAGCCTTTAATCACGGGAGGACCGACTGACCTGAATGGACATCGAAAGGAAGGGCGTGAGAGTCGCCACCTCGATTGACGGTGTACGTGACCTTGTCCGATCCTTTCTCAAGGGACTTGAGGGCTCTAACGCAGTCGCGAGCATCGGATTGGGAAAATACGGAGCTTTTGGAGAATTCTCCGTAGTAATTCGAGCAAATCCCTTCCGAGCCGGCGGGGAATGTGAGGCGGTGATTCATCTTGTACGCTCGTCCTTCAGATACGCTATACGCAGCGAAATGGGTGTTCTTTTAAGAGTCGTGCAGAGTTATCAAGACGTTCAAGGCATGGCGCGAGTCGGATAGGCGCAACGACTTGAGGAGTCATTGCGCATGGCAGTACAGGTAGATCTTCCACGCACCTGCAAAATGATCAGGTTAGATTGCGGTAGCTTCTGCACCTTCGAAAGCGCTTGAATAGGTGGTCCGACCGGGAAAGGCTAGGGGCCAATGCGGAAACCCAACCGAAAGATGGAAGCAAGTAAGTAGGTAATTGTGAAAGGTTGATGACGCGGCTGAAGCCTGCCATAATGGTTGTTTTACATCGCGTAGAGTCCGTTGCTTCAGACATGTCGCGTCTGCTCGCGGAAGAAGGGCCATCCTGCCAAAGATCTGTGCAGCAGATCGATTTGACTCGATGTAATATTCATTGAGTTCTTCTACAGTCGCCATATTGCTGCGCCGAGCCGTCGAGATTTCTCCTTTTGGAGTCCACACAGACGCCGACTTCAAAGCCCCTTGATGTCGAAAGATGTCCCACAGCCACAGCTGCTCGTTGCTGCAGGGTTCTCGGCGATCTTGAACTGAGAACCAATTAGTTCCATTGTATAATCGATCTTGCTTCCTTTCAAGAGCTCTAAGCTTGGCTCATCCATCACAACTTTTGCGCCTGAACCGTCACTGGCCTCGAACACAGTATCGTCCTCAAGAGATATCGCTGATGTACTCGTAAGGGACATGAGATATTGAAATCCATGGCAGCCGCCAGACTCAACGGTGACTCGTAGGGCAAGCTCCGGATTTGCATCTTTTGACATTATGTCCTTGAGGCGCTGAGCACTGTCAGCTGTTTGCCTCCTGTTAAAGGGTCGCTGAGGGACTACATACGGTTGCAGCTCGTGACGTGATATCGATAAGCATGTCGTTTCCGTCCTCATCTTTGCGGGGGTTGGACTTTACCACAGCTGCTCGAGCCGACGCAGATGCGGAGAACAGACGTTTATGTGGGCGATGTGATATGGAGCTGAGTGCATGGTCACGCATGTAGGGCTGTATTGATTTGGAGAGTACTTGAGTAGAAGATCGCCTTTTGGCCTCAAATGCCGGTACTAAGAAGTCACAGACAGGTTGACCTCTGCTGTGGCATACCCTTGAGTGATATCGTACCGGGCCATATCGTACTGATTGAAAAGTGGCATATCTGACAATTTTTGCCCTGATACCCAACACACTTTTCGTAACGTGCATGACTGAGAAACAAAGGAAGTCTTGCTGTGGATTTTTTCGAGGTACGGAGTGCAACATAGGTAAGGTAGGTATTGCTGCAAGATGGGGATAAGATATGCTGAGTACAGTAAGCGTCTTTCGCGATTGATAAACGCAATGACGTACATGCCATTGGTTGGCCGGTTAATACTCGGCTTTTCCTTTTTGCCCCCGAGTACCGCGTTGATATATTCTGTTCCGCCCTTATTTCACATAAGTATAATGTATTCTATACCATCCATCCTACCTCTAGATTTCTGAACCAGCAACCTCCTGCAAATCTAGCAGACCTCAGGATGTTCAACGTGGCCAATGGGACCCAAAGCAGCTTCAACCGTGAACATGCAGAGAAGCTCGACCACGAAGATCCTTTAAGGCACCTCAGGCAAGAATTTATCATACCAACAAAAGCAGGCCTGAAGAGGAAGCGCCTTTCTAAGTCTACTAACAATGAAGCAGCGGAACCCTGTATCTACTTTTGCGGGAATTCCTTAGGCCTTCAACCACGCCGTGCAGTAGAACGAGTGACTGAACATTTATCCGCATGGGCAGAAAGGGGCGTCACTGGTCATTTCACTGAACATGGGCCAAATCTTCCTCCATTCCTCCACGTCGATGATGTTGCAGCCGAGAAGATGGCGCCAGTTGTTGGTGCCACACGAAGCGAGGTCGCAGTGATGGAAACGCTCACAGCAAATTTACACTTGATGATGGCGAGCTTCTACCAGCCTACGAAGGAAAAACACAAAATCATTCTCGAGGCTAAGGCGTTTCCAAGCGACCACTATGCCGTGGATTCGCAGATTCGTCAGCACGGATTCGACCCTGGGTCCGCCATGGTACTTATTGAACCAGAAGGTGGCGAAACTGCAACCATTAGCACCTCTCATATAAAATCAGTGATCGACAAGCACGCAGCATCGACGGCTTTGATCCTTCTCCCTGGTGTACAATACTATACGGGGCAGTACCTCGACATCCCTACAATAACTGCGCACGCTCATTCTCGGGGCATTCTGATTGGTTGGGATCTTGCTCATGCGGTAGGAAATGTGGAAGTTAAGCTACACGATTGGGATGTTGACTTTGCTGTCTGGTGCAACTACAAATACTTGAACTCGGGACCGGGCTCAATTGCCGGCCTATTCGTACATGAAAAGCACGGACACGTCGACGTTGAGGCGCTGAAACATAACGAAACCGGGTTTCGACCACGACTGAGTGGCTGGTGGGGCGGAGACCGCTCCATCAGATTCGGAATGGGAGATAAATTCGTTCCTATTCCAGGTGCAGCTGGATACCAATTAGGAAACCCATCCGTACTCGCTCTTTCCACCGTTCTTGCATCTTTGGAGGTTTTCGCTCTCACGTCTATGTCCGCCATTCAGCACAAGTCTCGAGCTCTGACGGGGTATCTTGCAGATCTCCTAACGCAGGCCTTGGAGACATCTGGCCTTTATCATATTATTACACCTTCAGACCCCAATGAGCGAGGTGCACAGCTTAGCGTTCGGTTGAAACCTGGGTTACTCAATGGAGTCATGAAGGCTTTGGAGGAACAAGGTGTAGTGGTCGACGAACGGCAACCCGATGTGGTTCGGGTAGCCCCAGCACCACTCTATAATACATTCACCGAAGTTTGGGTCTTTGTCAAGATTTTCCGCAGAGCATGCGACTGTGCACAACAAGGAATTGTAGAAGATGCAGACAGCGCCGTGGGTCTCAAAGGACAGCATGATAAGGGCTGGAACACCTTCAAATAGCCAAATACCTCGGCACTTCAAGCAACCGCTTAGCAAGCATATAAAGCCGATCACAAACACCATACTAAGTATCTGGGCTGGATATCGCTAGAGATCGGTCACGGCCTTTAGGCGTCTACTACTTAGAAGGTAAGAGATGTCTGTTTTCAACGTTGAAATCGTCCAAGAAACAACGATTCGAGGATGTACCGAAACGCTAATTCCAACGATCAGTCCCTCAGTCCTGGTTCTTGGTACTCGAATACCCTGTGGCGAAGTTGACGGGTCTTTTGTCAATGCCGGTCTATTACATATTCACAGGTAAGATCATGCAGAGCGTCTTCGCTGCTCGCCAATCACTCTCAGTATCAGAGACGGCTGGTTTGATGGGAGATCGGTGAGCAAGGCAGAACGTTTGACTGTCTCCTATTGAGGGAACCGTCGTCAAGTCTGCATATCTCCGTCTGGGCATTGTCCACAAGTGGCGGGATATAGATCAGTCGAGGGGTGCGAAGTGGAAAAGGAGAACTTATATAATACTACAACTCTTCATCGTCGTGCATGGAACGTTTCGGAGAGAGCCTTGGTGATTGTCATCGTTTCAATGCAGGCCGTGTCTCGGCCATGACAGCTTCGGCGACACACGTGCATACACTTACTTCTCACTGCACTAGTACATCTTCTCTGTCTGGTTGCAATCGCGAACTCTTCCTTCCTCAACTTCACCTGACTAACGATCCTGGCGTGGGAAACACCTCTCCTAAGCGCTAGGATTGAGCACTAAAACTAGGCGCCGAGACAGGGGCGACGGAGGAATTCCGGTATGAAGATTTGGCGAGTCGAGGGCCTAGAATGCAGGGGCTGGATCCGACATCAGATGCCTCAACCAGTCAAACTGCCCTCGGGCATCATAAATGCCACCAATTGCTTCCTTCATGCAAGTCACGTTAGTCCTGCAGCTCGCCCAGCTCGATTACTTGTTCTGTACGCGCTGGCCTCCGTGTCGTTTCCGCTCCTTGGTGCTTTCGTCGTTCTTGGGAGCCATACCCAGTACGGGGTACCACTCTTTGATATCTCAATCTGTCAGCCATTATAGAACTCCTTCCGTTTAGTCTATCACACTGGGTCCATGCTGCTCGACCACTTCCCCCCACTCTCCTCTCCCGGTTGCTGTGGCTAGATAAGCTGCAGGTACAGCTCCCTTGTCTGCCGATATATCTCCTTAGCCATAGCTTTTTCCGCAGCTGCTGCGATCATCCTCTCCTTTCGACCTAGTCCGGAGCTACAGCGTCATGTCGCTAAAGCAGGTATGCGAGCTTCAATAATTGACAAAAGAGCAAGCCGCTGATAAGTTGCCATTGTAGGAGATCGAGAACTGGGTCACAGCACTCGGGCACTACGATAACAATGAATTTGAAGAAGCGTTGAAGTCATTTGACAGTATCTCCGACACCTCCAAGATCTTGTTCAATTGTGGGGTCATACACGCTACCTTGGGCGAACACGACAAAGCCGTGAGTCGCTTTAGGCGTGGCCTTGTCCCTGTCCGCGACTAATGGATCTTAGGTGGAATGCTACCAACGGGCCGTCAAGCTGGACATATACTTGGCGGTGGCATATTTTCAGCAAGGTGTCTCCAATTTCTTGGTTGGCGACTTCGAGGAAGCACTAGCAAACTTCAATGATACCTTACTGTATCTTCGAGGCAATACTTTTATCGACTACGAACAGTTGGGGCTGAAGTTCAAATTATTCTCCTGCGAGGTCCTCTTCAATCGGGGACTATGTTATATATACCTGCAGCAGATGGATGCGGGAATGGCAGATTTGGGGTTTGCAGTGAAAGAGAAGGTCACACCAGACCACGATGTTATCGACGAGGCGATCCAGGAAAATGCTGAGGTAGGTCCGCAAAAATCGATACTTTCATTATCTTGGCACATGGGCGCTGACTGTCTCAGGGCTACACTGTCTTTTCAATACCCGTTGGGATAGTTTACCGCCCGAACTCAGCAAAGGTAAAGAATCTCAAGACCAAGGACTACCTTGGAAAGGCGAGACTCGTAGCGGCTTCCGACCAGTCGAACGCCTTTACGGGCTTCGCTGGATCAGAGGCAAAGAAGAATGCGGTCGGAGGTATAGCCAAAGACGACCGACCTCTGGACACCATCTCATTCGCCGCGTCGAACCTCGTCAGACCTGACCTTACAAGCAGAGCAGCGCGACAACAGTCTGCTCCTCCTATCAACCGTAACACGTTTCCCCCAACCCCTCCTCCAGACCACGAACCCATTCGGCCCCAACTAGCCTCCATGAACTCCTCTTCGACCGCAAACCCTCCCCCTGTTTCCGTCCGCGCAAACTCTGTCCGCCAAGGCCCCCGACCCGAGCGCCTCAATCTCCTCTCCCAAGACGATCGCAGACCCTCCCTTAATAAAGAGCTCCCCCGCCCTGGCACCCAGCGCACCGCCTCCGAACCTCGCGGTCTAAGCCGTGGGTACTCCTCGCGCAACCCACACGACCAGCCTAACGGCAAAGGCCGCCTCTTCATGGAAGCCACCCCCCGTGACGGCGACGATACAGATATCGACGAATACCCCGACGAGCTCTACGAAATGTACGGCAACCCTCCACCCGGCAACCGCTACGGCTCAAACCGCCACTCTAACCGGCGCACGTCGTCGCGAAGGAGAGATCGCTCGCATAGTCGCAGACGTCCGCAATACATATCGGAAGAGGAAGAAGACGACGATTTCGGTCCCTCCAATACCTCCTCCCTCTCCGACTTCGAAATGCTGAACGGCTCTCGTCCACCACCGCGAACCCGCTCACGGAAACGGCCCAGCAGGAGCCGTGGGCAGTCGCGGCGTGGGCTGGAGCTCAAGAATATAAGGGTGAAGGTACATCATGAAGATGATACACGATACGTGATGGTGGGCTCAGCCGTGGCGTTTGAAGATTTCGTCGACCGCGTCCGAGAGAAGTTCGGGGTGCGGACGAGGTTCAGGCTGAAGGTCAGGGACGAAGGCGATTACATCACTCTGGGGGACGGGGACGATTGGGACCTGTGTCTTGCCAACGTGCGGAAAGAGGCGCAAAAGGAAGGGGCGGATTTGGGGAAGCTTGAGGTGAGATTGATTTCTGCTTTGCTGGTTCCGTCTTGCCGATCCTTCCCCCTTTGCTAGCTTACTCGCTGTCGTGGCTTTCGTTTGATTCAGCTTTCGATCTTGCTGGGTATATCAGGCTAATTCTACCCGATTGCAGGTATGGCTCCAGGAGGCATGAATCATTCTTACGACATCTACGATCTGGCATGGAGTTTTTGCTTGGATATCCATTTCTGGCTATAGGAGGCGGACGAGGCATCGATGTTCTCAGAGCGATCCGCGTTTTCTACGTATACGCTGTTACGATATTTCGGTGTTTAGCATAGCTGTTGTAGTGCATAATCCAGTGTAAGCAGGCGAGCCGGGGCGACATGTCTCCCACGGATCACTTGGCTCTGAGCACGGCATTTTGAGCGAAGTGTGATCGGTTCACTCTGGATCAAAATGTTCCGTGTAATAGAGCGAAGCGCTTGTGTGGATGGGATGGATCTGCGTGATTTGCATCCTGAATTTGGGTTGCAAGGCGTTGCAAGTCTTCATATTGGAGATAATATACCATTATGAAACTCTCTAAGGGAACTTGCATCTTATAAGACGCGGCTTTAGCTCATGTAGATAAACCTCGAATCAAACAATTTCGCGGAACAGACTAACACTTCATAGTTGGGAGAGCGTTAGACTGAAGTATACTTCAGCCAGCATATCTAAAGGTCACCCGTTCGATCCGGGTAAGCCGCATTACGTTTTTCCCCATTGTTATCATTTTGACAATTTGTTGTCTCTGGGTACGGATAGGGTGGTGTTGCTGGGGCTGAATGAACGTAAGGACAAATGGTGCTTTTGTAATGTCACCACTAGCAGTTCAAGGTGGATCCACTCGTGGATGTCTGCCATTCCTGTGAAAGAGCACACATAGGTTATCCAAAGTAGATGCCAGCGCTTGATGTTAGCCCTTCCTCCATCGTTTTCGCATGGCTGATGCGCCCCTACTGCAGTGACGCAGCTCACAGCAACCCCCTCTTCACCGCCTCCCTCCTCTCCTCCCACACCGTCTTCCCACTGCACCCGCAAACCACCTTCTCATTCTCCCACACCCCCGCACTCCGCGCTACTACGCCCACCACCACTGTGTCCCCTCCCACCATTTGTCGCCCTCCCTCCTCATCTTGCGCCCCTCCATTCCGCTCCCCTCCCTCTTCCCGCTCAACAACCACACCCCTCCCCACAACCTCCCAAACCCCCCACCCCACCTCCCCAACCATCTCGCCCCTCCCATCCTTTCCAACCTCCACGGTCCCCAAGATCCCCTCCCTTCCTCCCTCGAACCCCCTGAATACATCGCCCATATTCGCCGCACCCCGAGAGATATCCCCCGAGGAGCGCACCGTCGCGGTGTAGCGCCCCGGGGCTAAACCCGTGAGGGTGAGGTCCAGAAGTGTGAGGGGCGTGGATGACGAGGGTGAGAGCTGGATGAGGCGAATGAGGCCGCGGACGGGGGAGGGTTGGGAGGTTGTTGACGGCGAAGAAGGAGATGGTGGGGTTTCGAGGATGCAGACTGCGGCGCCTGGAGTGAGGAGGGTTAGTTAGGTTGCAATAGAATGGGGATTTGGGGAATGGCTAGATAGAAGGGAGGGAAGAGGGGCAAGATACGTACTATTCGCACCGCCCGACCCACGCAAGATCGCAGGCCGGCCGGTGGATTGGATAGCGTTTATTATAGCGGAGGGGGGCGTGGTGCCGGTGGTGGTGAGCATGGAGGTGGGAAGGGAGAAGGTGGTGGAGTGGATGCCTGGGAGCTTTGAGAGGGTGGAGGAGATGTCGCTGATGCAGGCGTCGCACTCCAGCGGGACGGAGAAGGTGGCTTCGTAGGTGGGCAGCATCTTGGTCGTTGGTGGGGAGCGATTGGGGAAGTAGAAGGCGGCTCCGGTTGAGATGGTTGCGGTGGTTGCGTAGATGAGGCGGCGAGGGAGCGCGAAGCTCATGGTCTGCGGGCTAGGGAGGGAGGGGGTCGAAGGTAAGATGGGGATCGAGAAAGTAGAGGAGGGAGTTTGTCATCGTGAGATGCGGGTGGGAAGGTAGAAAGTCGCTTTGAAATCTGGAGGAGTTCTCGCCGGCGCCGAGGTCGTCGCGCCGGAAAGCTAGTGCTTCGTCCACAGGCATACCGTAAAAACGTATTTTGGATCAGCGACTCCCCGTCAAACCAAGTAGAATAATCCCCCAGAACGTATATTGGGGATCTTTCTTGCGCAACTGGTTCCTCGCTGTTCTTTTCCAGCTCCGCAAATGCTTCGGTAACCCCCAATCCCACCATGTCACAGAACATAGGCCGAGTAACCTCTCCAAAGCTTCCCATTCATCGATCCCCCCATATATCTAATCTCTATCTTGCAGACCCGCCTCGCCTACTCCCGAACCTGGCACCACGTCTCCCTCTCCTCCGCCACAACCCCTCCCCTCGGCCGCCTCGCCTCCCGCATCGCCGTCCTCCTTATGGGCAAACACAAGCCTATCTGGAACCCCTCTACCGACTGCGGCGACTACGTCGTCGCGACCGGGTGCAACGACGTCTTTGTCACCGGCAAGAAGATGCAGCAGAAGAAGTACTACAGCCATACAACGCGCCCGGGCAGTCTGAAGGTTATCAGTATGGAGAGTATAGTCCGGAAATGGGGCGGAGGGGAGGTTCTGAAGAGGGCGGTGAGAGGCATGTTGCCGAAGAATAGGTTGAGGGATCCGAGGTTGGAGAGGTTAAAGGGTAGGTTTCGAAGAGGGGCCGGTGTTGTGGGGTCTTCTATGGGTCCATTTGGCTGACTCTTAGGGTGGCAGTTTTTGAGGGGGAGAATCATCCTTACAAGCAGAACTTAGTGAAGGTGGATGGGCGGACGAGGATAGTTCAGCCGGATGTGAGTATGGAGAAGTTGAAGGCGATGTCAATATAGCATTCTTGCATGGGAGGGATGCGTTCAAGATGACAGTCAGTTCTCTACGTCGGCTACATGGTCTGAGATATATCTGGTTCTATCCTCACATATGCATTTCACCCGAATCAGAAAGTCTGTCCCAAAGAATTTGCATTCTCAATGCTTTACCACTAAAGTCATGAGAATGTATTCTCGAGAGCTTACCCTTCAGCGTCATTATCATCATTATCAAGCAGTTGGAAAAGTCATGCTCTGAGCCTGCCTTGCCAGCGCTATGATCGCCGAGACCTAAGACAGCTGGCAGATCTAACATCATCGATTGACAGTGCATTGGATGAGACCATTGGGATCTGACTGGGGTGCATACACTTCAGCATCCGTGCCAGTGTTCTTGAGCCCTTTGTGCCAGCTCAGGTCTGTGGTTTGTCTTAGCAAGCTACGTTACATCGGTATTGGCAAGACATACCGATCTCAAAGTAATGCTTGTTGGGCAGCGAGTAGTCTACCGCCTGTACGTCTGGTGCAGCAGCCAATATCTGCTCACACATCTTGTACATGGTATTCTGTACGCTTGGGCTTTCCTCCAAAGCGAAGGTCTTCATAGTTATTGACCGGGCCTTGTTCCAGGTTTCATCAAACTGAGGCACAGCAGCTTCGACGTCCTTGAGGGTGCTGAGATTGCGCCAAAGCCATCCGCAATCCACTTCTGTACTCAGAATCCGATCGTCCACATCTTTGAGAATGGAATATTCGTCCTTAATGAAGCTATGAAAGGCTGATCCTGTACTTTTGAGTACGAGTAGGCCTGCAATGGCGGAGCGTATGCTGATACCCTTGCCTTCATTTGCTGTCGCCTCGACGTTCCGGGTTTCCGCGCCATCACGAAAGAACGAATGTGGATGCGGCTCGCCGTCAACAGTCATGCGTTCCCATCGATGCACTTTCACCTTAACCTTGGCGGAATGGATGTGTTTGTACGTTTCCACGAAATGGCTGGCCACAATTGCCGCGAATAGCTCTGGCGGAGTGACTTGATACTGCTTGGCCAATATGTAGACAGTCTGCTTCATTGAATCCGTAGCAACGACCACGCTGTTATCGGCTTTGGTATAGCTTTGATAACCTTGTCAACCGCAAAGCCTACCAGAAAACTCGGTAACAGATTGCACTCACGAAGTCTCAATTGCACCTTCAAGCAGCACACACACCGTCATTTCGACGACACTGTGGGTTCTAGTATTTTCATCACGGTGGACTTTGTAGACACGGATATTATCCTTGCCATATTGAGCCGACGAGAGAGAAGGCATCGTTTTGACCCGACTATAATAGAGATTGCAGCAACGCTGTCAGGACGTGATGAGAAAGACAGGGCGAACAGTATGAGATGTTTACGATCAACTCGACTGAGCTAAGTGGCCGGAGAGGACTCATGGAATTACTTATACCGGATATTGAAGTACGAAGTAGTAAAATAGATAGGGTCAGTGAGGGTAGCGGCCTGGCTAACTGCCGCCTAATCTTGCTTCGGGGTTCTCCGATGGGTGGCTAGGTAGCTAGGCCGTCCCTATCTGCGGTAGGTGAGAGGTACCTGCAGCATTAAGTAAGAAAAACAAATAGTAGTCGTGGAACTCTATGCACCATGTATCGCAATCGAAGCGGAGACTTAGGAGAAGGTAATCGGCGCCCCCCTAGTCGCCAAGGCTCCTAGGGGTATGCAGCCACTTGACGTCCCCACCCACTTGACGCTTTTGTGTAGATTCGACTTGTAACAAAGTTAACTATCAATTTTAGCATTTTTGTTTATTATTAAGTTGAGAACTACTAAATCTCTAGAAATTAATACATAGCAAAACTTTTAATACTAGAATATCTAAACAACCCAAAGAGTTACTAATATAAAAAATAGACTACAATATATTATAATATATATTCTAGTATAATTGTATTAATATAGTAAATTATAAACAATAATTATTGAGTTTTTACAGTTTTACTATTATAAAAGAGAAATGAAGAAATTAATAATAAATTAAAAAGTACTATATAAATATAGCGTTAAGTTTAAGATAAGCGAGAATTTATAGAGAAATTTGATTTACTATTCTCTTTGCAAGTTGCAACTATATAATTTAATAGATTTACTAGTAACTCTAGATAGTAATATTTATATATATAAAGTAAAGAGAAATATATCTAGTTTAATATCTATAAGTCTTTGAAGTTAGATTTATCTTTATAGCTTTAAAGATATACAAAAAACAATATATTTAAATCTAAAGTTAATAGTGTTCAATACAATTTAAATCTAAAAACTTGATAACTTGACAACTTTTACTCTAATTAATAATTAGCTAATTGTACATTAATGGAGAATCAATAAACTTTTCGATTGAATTTTTAAATCAAAGTCTTAGAGCTATTTTGCGCACACAACCAAGATGTTTAGTAGAATAATGTATTAAGAAGTGGGTGGGAACGTCAATAGGAGCCTTGGCGACTAGGGTGGGCGCCGATTAAGTGGAGGAGCTGGAGGCCCCAGGTTTGTTTCGGGCTTAGCGGGCGATCAACTACACGAGTACGTACTTTACACTTGCAACAACTTCCTGTGCAGCATCGAGGTTCTGAGTCGGAGATATCGGATAGCTGAAGACATCTGGACAGATGAACTGGACAAATCGAACACTTAGGTAGCCGCCAAATAATTATCTCCTAATTCTCGCCAGCACGGCTCCGCGGTTTAGGTCAATCGCATGGACCATTTCGACTACTTTGCTCCTTCTCGGTACCCCCTGGCCTGAGCTCCCTGCTCCCTCGACTGGTCATCGAAAATGTAAAGAGAGGCTCAAATCTTGGAGACACCGCAATTTTAGCAATAGTGCCATTCCTACTATCACGGTGGGGTCGTTCCTCAATGGACGTTCCGAGTGGATCAAAGATCATGAGGGACCGTGAACGCGCATCATCACTCACAAGGTCATAATGCCCATCAATGCGCCAGGCTCTTCGGCAACGCCTACTCAGCATAGCGTCCTCAAGCATGGCCGCTCGATGTCTAATCAGAGTGCAACAGAAGGGTATGGGAACAAGGACGTACTGCAGCCGCTGGTGAAAGAAGAGAGAGATGGGCGGTCAATGTCCAATATAAATGCTCCATGGGGTCCGAGGGGAGCCTCTATGGCTCACTCTGGGCAACCTCCAGGCAGCTTCAGCTCTGATCTAAAGACGATGACCCTACCACGGATGGGTACGTCGCGGGCAGAGCTGGGTGCATTCACAAGTGGAGACTACATGCACGCAAAAGAGGAAGTGACCCCCGAGCAGCGGCAGAGCGTACTCAGAAACCAGATCAACAAGGAAACGAAGATCAAGGTAGGTTCGGAAAACTTGCTAGAGGCCTTGATTTCGAAAAATGCAAAGCAAACCAAAGATCAGAGGCAAAGAGTCGAGACAGAGCTCAATTCATCTAACTTTAAGATCGCTGAGCTTAAATCACAGCTTGATGCTGAGGTAGAGAGAGCAAAACGTCCGGACACGCCCAACAGAACTCGACTCTCGGGTTTGTTTCAGGGGAGCCCCTTGAAATCTCCGTCACGGGAAAACCCTAGCAATAAAGCCACTGCTGAGGTGGCTGATCTCCAGTCGGAATCGCCAACGTATGTATTGGCCGAGATACTACAGGCTTTAGAAATCGAAGACATGCAACCAGACTATTATGTCGAGCGAGCCAACCGTCTAGTGGATTTGTTCAAGCGCTATAGTACGCTCAAATTCGATCTGGCCTGGCCAATTTTTGGGTTACGTATGCAGACCATGCTGCTGAGTGACAGCCGAGATGTGATTGCAGCCGGGTATCGTGTTACAAGGCATGCTATTGCAGACCGAAGTTCTCTCAAGACAATTCGAAATCTCAGCACTGATAATTTGGTGATCCTATCTCTTATCAAAGACAATAAGGCCAGCATTGAGCGTGAGCAGGCGCTTAAATTCATCCGCGCTTTTCTGGATGTCAAAGACGGTGTCCACGAGATCTCGAATGCGGTCCTGCGTACAATTGTCTCCATAGCTGAGCATCACGAGGATCGTCTTCGGAATATCGCACTACTGACCGTATCCGAGGTCCTGATCAGAGATCCTTCGAAAGCGCTAACAGCTGGAAGCATATCGCCGCTTGCAGATGCCCTTGTTGAAGGGATATACAATGGCTCCGAGAGCTTAGCAATTGCCTTCCTTTATTTGGCGGACAAGCCACGAGAGCGAGCTTTCCTGAAGTCTGGTCACGAGCTTGAAGCTGCATTCACGCCTTTCACTGATCCTCTTACTGTTCATGGCCACGAAGGGAGGTTAAAGTCTTGTGCCGGGCTAATTTCTGCGGTACTGAAGACATGGTCAGGGGTGTTCTTGCTTTCAGGTGGTAATTTTTCTGCATTTCGATCATTGCTTTCCTCAATGTACTATCCTAGCCCTTTTGCCCGAGAGCTCATTTTAGATCTTTTGTTTGACGTTCTGTGCATCAAGCCCCCTTCATGGACCTCATCGTTCCTGGCTGGTCGCCGCTTGACTACGTATGGCCGCGTCGCCACCCTCAAAGCCGATACACCGACCCAGAACTTCAAGCTAGACTTCGAGGAGGAAAGCAGTGACGTGAATTTAGTCAATCATTTCACCACGCTACTTTTAGCAATTTTCGTGCACTGTGGTGTGACTAAGGTATTTATCAGACCTTGAAGACGCGCATTTCATGCTAACAGTCTTTAGGCATTGTCTGACCTTATAGAAGACGTGACCGATATCAGCCAGAAGCGGAAGCCAACATTATTGCTAAGTGAAATTCTGAAGCTTACAAACCATTCGCTTCCGACTACGATGAGCGCGGGACTACAAGTCATGCCTAGCTTAGTCGATTCTGTGACACAATCTGACCTTGAAGAAGGCACATCAAGTATGGGAATGGTCTACCAGATCGACAGCGTGAATCGAACCTTGAATAGATCCGGGCCAACATCTGAGTCGCAACCTGCGACTACCAGTTTCTACCATGAGCCTACAGCAACTAGTCAACAGACCCAGTCTGTCAAGCCTAGATTGATCGTCGAAATGGACGAGCTACAGTTCCGAGCTCTGATTCTAGATACGCAAGTGCTGGGATCAAGCAATTATCTAAAATGGAAGTGGGATTTGATATATGACATTGTCGAGGGCCCACTTCAAAATCCAAGACGCCTTGAAGAAGCCATCAGAGCTACCAAGTTCTTGAAACGTCTTATCGCCTTCTATCGTCCATTTAAGCACAGATTCGCCGATGTGAGGAATACCAAACCCAATCAACGTTACGTAAGGGTGGGATGTGCCTTGATCAAAACGCTGTTGCAGAATCCTGAAGGAATATCGTACCTGGGAGAGAGCAAATTTTTGCGCCAGCTTGGTGAATGTGTTGCTCAAATGGACCCCCTCAGTGGCTTGACATCGGAAACACCTATATTCGCCGCCGATCGCGTAAATGAGACACTAAGTGGGGGCTACTTCGCTATGCTCGGTGTACTAAGCGGCGACCTGCGAGGAGTCCACATGATCGAACGCTGGAGGATGATCAACATGTTTTATCACATCACGGATCTCGAAGGCCGTGATGATCTGATCCAAGCTTTACTTGGTAATATGGACTTTTCCCTCGACAGCCATCTCCGAGTCATGCTTTCGAAGGCTCTCACAGCCTGTTCCAAAGGCATTCGCATCTATGCTACCAAGCTTTTGCGCAGATACGTGACTATCAGGGTTGAGAGCAAAGAAAGCCGAACAAAAGGGCCTGTTCGATGTGAGTGGACCATACGGCTCCTAGTCACGCAACTATACGACCCTGAGGTGCAAGTGTGCGAGATGGCCGTTCAGATACTTGAAGAAGCGTGCAATCGTAGAGCGTACTTAGAATATGTCGTGCGTTGCCGCCCCGCATTGGATCACCTAGGTGAGATTGGGGCGCCTCTGCTTCTCCGCTTCCTGTCTACCTCTCTGGGCTACCAGTACCTTGATGGCCTCGATTATATTGGGCAAGAAATGGATGACTGGTTTCTGGGCCGCAATGCGACATATGTATCATTAGTTGAAGCCTCATTGTCTCGTGCTCTCTCGCCGCAATTCGAGCGACCAAGCTCTGGCATCGATGAGCCTGTCAAACCTTACGAGTACGGCATTGTGCCGCCACATTTCTACCGAGAACTCACACGGACGATTGAGGGATGCAAACTTCTAAACGACTCTGGCCACTTCGATGATTTCGTTGCCACGATACAAGACGCCTGGTCCGAGAGTGAGGATGCAGAGGTCATGCTCAAGGTCAAAGGGTGCCTCTGGGCTGTGGGCAACGTAGGCTCTATGGAGCTTGGTGCTCCATTTCTAGAAGAGACCGATGTCGTGGGGCTCATCATCAAGATAGCCACAACCTCGGAAGTAATGACGATGAGGGGCACGGCCTTCTTCGTTCTGGGTCTGATATCGAGAAGCTTGCATGGTATGGAGATCCTGGCAGAGTACGGCTGGAACGCGGCAACGGATCGCGTGGGACGTTCACTTGGTTTCTGTCTGCCTCCTGCTCTCGACAGTCTGTTCTCGGTATGCAGGATTATGCAATATTATGACTTCACGCTAACGAGAGGCACAGATGGACCTGAGCCCAACTGATGAATCTCGGCCAAAAACAAGGCGACGCCTTAAGAGCGTACCGAAAATTGCGCCAATTGACGAGGATGAGCACAGCCGCATCCTGAGATTGACTGTCGACCTCGGGAATACAGTACTGACTAAAAGAGCAGCAAGTGATCTGCACAGGTAGGCCTTTACTCCCTCCCCCAGGAACACCAGCTGACACTCCTCCAGCATCAAAAATACTTCACCTGAACAATTCGACTCTGTTGCGCTGTTCCGTAAGATTATGCATGTCCTTGAAACCCACGCCTTCCGACTTCCGGTGCGGCGATTCGTTCTGGATCTGTTCGGCAAGAATTTCATGAAACGTTTAGTGCTCGACGACGATGATGATGATGACTATGAGGATGATGGTGGAAACGATGGATCCCAAGGAGGTTGAGTCTTCGATTGTGTGGCAATGGGTGTTTGGTTGTTTTCGGCAAGATGATGAAGAGGATGATGGTAGTCCACGCCGCATGTGGCATCGCAGGAGCATAGCGTCGGCGTTTTGGTTGTTGGCCCAGAAGGGTTGGATGGTTCATGTACAGAGCGATACTCTGCTGTCTGGCCACAGGATGTCAATGCGCGATTTGATGACTTGGGCGCGGAAAGCTTTGATATCACCACAGTCGCAGGTGGTATAGCGCTGGAAGCTATCTAGCTCTGGATGTTGAAGTACATCTAGAATTGAAGCAGACGATGTCTCAACTATGACTATCGAGCGATCTCATGCTTTTCGTCCGGTATTTTACTTCAGTGTCGAATTACTTTGCAACGAGTGGTTCAAGCGAAGCCTGAAGTTGAACCCTCAACCAGAGACGGCGGTGGCCGAGAGGGAGTCAAGTACGAAGTATGCTTGGAATTCGGAGTAGCATGATAGCATCCCGACTGCCGATCGATCTGAAAGCCAAATGGCCTTATCGATATCGACGTGGAAAAGAGGGAGCAAAGCCGCCACAGCCAAGCTTGGGCTGTGGCTGGACTGCACCGATGACGCTTGCACTCTTCGCTCGTCGAATCGTCGGAGAGCAGTCGAACGCGCAGGCCGCTCTACTCCCCAATTGTTCCCTACCTCCTACGCTACTTCGGGAAGATTGCAATGTGCGAGTGCGAGTGCGAGTGGGGGATTTCGCCCTTCGAGTCTTGTCGTCGTTGACTTGATTTCCGATCGGGACAACCCTACGCCTGTGCCAATAACAGTGTCCAACACGCCTCTCGCGATATGTCCACCACAAGTTTGTCCTCGTGCTTTGACTCTCCACATTTGCAACTTCTGCACAATCACATTTACAACTAACATCAACTGATTCTTGGCATTGTTGGCTGTACGGCTACCCGACATCACTTCTGACTTCACGCAAACAACAGATTTCCAACGTCTGCTACTGTCGAGACATACCACTAACGTTATCCTCCAGTAACCGTATATCGATCAACGAGCGCTTTCCAACTCCGGCCATATCTATAAACTACTCGCCGAACTCGACATCGAAGGAATCATTGGCGCCACAGTGGGCCAGGATCCACTTGTCTGATCCAGTGTTGCTGTTGGGCCGTATGGAAGAATTCGAACGAAATCGATCAGCTTCCTTGATATACAAGGTACTTCACCGCCCAGCACCCCTCGTGGCCAAAGAGGCCTCTCCAACTCCTTGGGCTGGGCCGCGGTCGCTTTGATGGGCGACAGCGCTTTGCAATCCCAGCAACATGTATCGCCTTCCACCCCCGTCGATGCCCATCACGACGCACGAGCCGTCATTCGTCTGGTCCAGTGCTCCCAATGTTCTCTCCCTCTACGCATCCCTATCACACTCCTGTGCGGCAACTCGTTATGCCGACCTTGTCTGCCGGAACCGCACCAAAGGGAAAACATACCCTATTCTTTGACCGACAACCGGCAAGAGGAGTTTCGATGTCCATTCGAGGATTGCGGTGTCGATCATTCTCTGGATGGTTGTAGTCAGGATGTCACGTTAACAAAGCTTATGGATCGGATTAGTATTGAGGTTGTCCGCTCCAGACGTCTTAATGTCGAAACACCAACACGGTTGGAGGAAAGACCGTGCCCGAGAAGTATAGCAGATCACTCTAGGAACGCAGATGTGGGTCACTCGAGAATCTTGAGTGGCGGTCGCCTGCTGGCTACATATACTATGGCTGAGCTTGGCGAATTAAAATACGATTCGGAGGTGTCTTATCAAACCATGTCGCCCACAGGGGATGACTATTATTACTTGGACACCGCCATGTTGGATCATCTGAAAGAGTCCTCGAAGAACGAGCTTGACTGTCAAATCTGCTACGGCCTGCTGCTGGACCCGTTGACGACATCTTGTGGACATACCTTTTGTCGTAAATGTGTTGCGCGCGTTCTTGACCATTCAAGGCTGTGCCCAGTTTGCCGCCGACAGCTTTTCGTGCGACCTGGTGCTCAGCATGAAGCCAGTAACCGAAAATTACTACAACTACTAACGCAGCTTTGTCCGGACCAGATGATCCAACGAGCCGAAGTAGCTGCGCAAGAGGAGCTGGCTATGCAGGGCGATCAAAATGTACCTCTATTTCCCTGTACACTTGGATATCCAGGGATGCCTACATTTCTACATATTTTCGAACCCAGATACCGCCTCATGATCAGACGAGCAGTGGAGAACGGCAACCGCAAGTTTGGTATGATGATGTATAATCGAAGAGGTTTACCGCAAGGCGAACTGGGAGTCACACCTTTCATGCTGTACGGCACATTACTCCACATCATAGGCGTCGAAATTTTACCAGACGGTCGCAGCCTGATTGAGACGCGGGGAGTCACCCGCTTCCGCGTCAAAGAATGGGCTATGGTGGACGGTTATATCGTTGGTAACATTGAGCGGCTTCGTGACCTCTTGTTAGCGGAAGAGGAACAGGTAGAAGCTTCTGAGACTTCTGCTTGTCCTTCGCCAACCAACGACCTGATCGCCCAGCTTGATCATGCTCCTACAACCGATCTCTTGAGAATCGGTACCGACTTCGTCACTCGGATGCGAGCAGCTTCAGCTCCATGGCTGCACGAACGGGTGATCGCATCCTACGGACCACCCCCCAATGATCCGGCACTATTTCCCTACTGGTTTGCAAGTATCCTTCCCATAGCGGACGACGAAAAATACAAATTGCTCCCTACAAATAGCGTTAGAGAGCGATTGAAGCTCACTGCTCGCTGGGTTCGCCGGATTGAAGCACAACAATGGTAGGTGTACCCCGTCTCGCTGTCTGCTTGCATTACATTGGCTCGCCGGGTCAAATCATTCTCTGACCATTCATTGACCCAAAGGGATGATCGAGAATCAACGGACTCTGAGGAAGAAACAGACCAGGAAGCCAGCGTTTCCAACGAAGCCCCCGAAGCGCAAACCAATATGGGGGATTTTTAAGAAAGTACTGACTAGTCGTTGTGCAGGGCGTCCAACACTTCTTGTACCATCTTATGACTATTTGCAAGCGTTGCATTAGCGATTGTGGCTTATCACTTTATACCCTTACATATTACCCTCTTCGGATGATCGTCACTATAACATATCCGATACTTTACACTACAGAAATCCACCCACTGCACTATTCCAGCTTAATTCAATCATCACTCCATTCGTTCGACGCAGTCTCGAACATGCCTTCTCGGTTGGCGCTCTGGGAGGGATTGGGGCTGTAAGGATCAGCATTGTGTTGGCGTTAGAGGGAATCGATCTGAACTCGTTGGATTAGTGGTGTAGCCTAAACCGGTCGGGGCCTGAAAATGGCGTTCCGGGGGTGCTTAGTCGATGGGAAACCTGCCATCATCGTCTTTCTTCAATCCAGCTAAAGGCGAGGAAGAACTGAGAGATCATGGGCTGTCTCAGGACAACGCCCGGTGGTAAGCGTGCTTGAAGGCTGTGTCATATCTTTGAAGTTGTTGTGACCTGTGTAGCCAAGACTGTTTAAAATTACTCTTGTGCATACGATCTTCTTCTATCATCATAAAATCAATCCCTAGCACCCAGGTGCTTGATGGTTCAGGAACGAAATTTCGCATGCCCGTGATTAGTCAGCCGCGCTAGACTCGTTTATTATCGAAAAAAATTCTTTAACTACCTTATCACCACACTCATACCTCACATCAACCAATACCCACAACCTCGTCACTGAGTCTGTGAACAGCAGCTTCATATCTTTATCATATCCACGGCTTTCTTTTTACCTCACTGGAACCAGAAAGGTCAAGCGATACAACTGTCAGCGAAATGTCGTACGGTGGTGGAGGCTACGGTGGCTCTCGCGGTGCTGGAGGAGGAGGTGAAGGTTACTCCAACGGGTACGATCACGATTCGAGTCGATACCCTGGCGGATATTCAGGAGCTGGAGACTACGGCTTATCTTACTCCAATGGGTACGACTACCTTAGGTTTAGAGGCTGAAGTTTCTGGTCGCCAAATGTCTGCTTTGTCGACCATCACCTTTGATTAGGGCGATTCCCCCTTCTCGCATATATTTCCTATTTACATCAAGCGATCAATATTCTTGAATCGGGCTAAATCTTCTTGTAGATACGGGGGCGGTAGCAACGGCTACTCTGGCGGGGGCAGCAACGGCTACTCGAATGGTTACGGTGGCTCTACCAATGGCTATGGAGGCGGTGGCGGCTTTGGTGGAGGAGCTGGTGGTGACAAGATGTCCAACCTCGGTGCCAACCTGAAAACACAACATTGGGGTAAGTCATGCACAATTCTCTCTGTGCTACAACACTGACCTCAACCCTAGATTTTGCGACTATGCCGAAGTTCGAAAAATCTTTCTACAAAGAGGACCAGCTCGTCTCTACTCGCTCCCAGCGAGATGTAGATGCTTTCCGTAAGCTCAAGGAGATGGCGGTGCAAGGTAACAATGTGCCACGACCAGTGGAGACCTTCGACGAAGCTGGCTTCCCCAAATACGTTATGGAAGAGGTAAAAGCCCAGGGCTTCGCTGCACCTACCGCCATCCAGTCTCAAGGATGGCCCATGGCTCTCTCAGGCCGGGACGTTGTCGGCATTGCGGAAACCGGCTCTGGAAAAACACTCACCTATTGTTTGCCCTCTATCGTTCATATCAATGCTCAGCCCCTACTTGGTCCGGGAGATGGCCCGATCGTCCTGATTCTCGCTCCTACTCGTGAATTGGCCGTACAAATACAGCAGGAAGTTACAAAGTTCGGTAAATCGTCTAAAATTCGTAATACTTGCGTTTATGGAGGTGTTCCGAAGGGGGGTCAGATCCGTGACCTTGCTCGCGGCGTCGAGGTTTGTATAGCGACGCCTGGCCGCTTGATCGATATGTTAGAGTCCGGAAAAACTAACCTTCGTCGTGTCACTTACCTTGTCCTTGACGAGGCTGATCGTATGCTCGATATGGGCTTCGAGCCTCAGATCCGGAAGATCATTGGCCAGATCCGTCCAGATCGTCAAACCCTGATGTGGTCTGCAACTTGGCCAAAGGACGTCCGCCAACTGGCCTCGGACTATCTCCAAGATTTCATCCAGGTCAATATTGGGTCCTTTGACCTTTCGGCTAACCACCGTATCACTCAGGTTGTAGAGATCGTTTCAGATTTCGAGAAGCGTGATAAGATGATCAAGCACCTTGAACGCATCATGGAAGACAAGGATGCAAAGATTCTGCTGTTCACAGGCACTAAGCGTGTGGCGGACGAAATTACTAGATTTTTACGACAGGATGGATGGCCCGCGCTCTGTAAGATTCCTACAGTTTCAACATGCGCTCATCAGCTAACCCTTTGCGCAGCAATACATGGCGACAAGCAGCAGAACGAGCGTGACTGGGTCTTGAATGAATTCAAGACAGGGAAGAGCCCCATCATGGTTGCTACTGATGTAGCATCTCGTGGTATCGGTATGATTGATCACGGCACTGCACTCTCCTTTCCCTCCCTTTCGTTAGTGTCGTGTGTGGCTATATGCCATGTTCTGTTCTCTGCATTTCTACGCTCTCACAGTGCCATCCACAGGTCAAGGCTCGTTCCTTCTTTCATTGGTTCTCTCGTTGAAGAACCTTGGTTAATAGATGCAGTGTAGCTTGCTACACTTTTTCATTCCGTCTCGTTACGTACCAACGGGTACAGAGGCGGATTGGATTCTTCTTGACTCGTTCAAGCTGCATTTCCAAGGATTCTCCAGGAGCGTAGAATTGCCATGCCTTGGACCTGGATGTCACGATCATGTTATTCCTGAGAGAGCGTTGCAGAAAGCGTTGGCTTCACACGACCAACAATGGGCGCGTTGCGTTTCTTTTGTTGGTTGCACGCTAACCCTGTTGAAGATGTTAAGAACATCACTCACGTTCTGAACTATGACTACCCGAACAATTCGGAAGATTACGTCCATCGCATCGGGCGTACTGGTCGTGCTGGATCGAAAGGAACCGCCATCACCCTTTTCACCACAGAGAGTAAGTGCTCCCTCCTGTAAAACCGACGACAACCATGTACGCTAACATCTTTCGTATAGACTCCAAGCAGGCTCGTGACCTTGTAGCTGTTCTTACAGAATCCAAGCAGCAGATTGACCCTCGTCTTGCCGAAATGGCTCGCTACGGCGGCGGAGGTGGCGGCGGACGGTTTGGCGGAGGCCGTGGTGGAGGCCGTGGTGGTCGTGGAGGAGGGTACGGTGGCGGTGGCGGTGGCTACTCAGGCTCCAATTCTGCACCCATGGGTGGCGGTCGTCGCTGGTAAGCCACACTCTTTGTCGTTCCCAACGGCCAAGATTGCAGATACAGGTCGCTCGGTGAAGCGTGGGTGACACATTCCACTTTCCTTTGTAAGGGGCGTTTGACCGTCACGTTTGCCTTGGCGACAGACTCTGGCACGAGTCGATAGATTTCATTTGTCCTTCGTAATTCAGAGCATCCAGACCACAGCATGGTAATCCGATGTTATCGGATCCGGATAAGAGCTGCGGACGGACAGCCAGCGAGGTTTTGCTCATCAGCTTGCTCGGAAGCGGTAGGACAGCACAAGTTAATAGACATGCATTGCTAGATTGAGAGCTTTATAGAACAACGAGGTCCTGTCAAGATTTTCCCTTACCTCTATTGTTCTCTGTAAGTCGATGTTGCAGACATTCTTCGACCAGATCTTCGATCTTATGTTCGCAGTCGATGCCATTCCTCGCTTTCGCTTCATACTTCGCAATCTTTAACATCTTGGCTCAGACAATAAAACTCGAAAGCTCGAGGGCGTAATCCTTCCCCTGTCTGAAAGATCATCTAGTGATTACACAACTCCAAAGCCTCTCTGACGGCCGGCAACACCGCATTAGTCCGGCGGTTGGGGCCGGCTTGGGGGCTAAAAGATCCGATCTACTATACGAAGTCGTAACAGTGGTCCGACTATATACGAAGTACTTCCACATTATTGGGATCAGACCTCCTACAAATCCTTACGCCCGTAATTCGTTACGATCGCGCGTGAATCAGCCGCCCGGCGGGGACTTGATACTGCGGAGCACGAAAAGGCTCGAGCGAGAATGCAACACGTCTTCGAGGGCAAGAAATAATGACTCAATGGCGGATTGGCGGAATTATCGTAGTATTGACACAAGAATTTACCCTAGATCTTACCCTAAGAGAAAATTCGGCCGAGGTTCCGACAAATTCCGACTCCATGAATTGCTGGGGGCAAAAGGCAAATGCAGAGCCTCCGGTTTAGCATGCTTTAGGTGTACCTCGGTACATGTAGTCTGAGATCTCCTGGCTGAGCGGGAGGCCAGCCAGCACGTGCCCGGGCTTCGCCGGACTCCCTCTAAAGTAGACTCTAGAGCTCTCCCCACACCAGGCTGCTGGGTTCCGCTAACACTGTAGTTCCTCGACGTCGCACAAGACATCGACTAGCAATATCAAAACACCAAAGCCGCCTCGAACAAACCACACCTTCGCAAACTGCGAGCACGACCCTTTGACTCATACGTCGCAAAATTCATTCCTTCTGCCAGGCCCTGTACACGTCACAGCCCCTCCTTATCTCCCGTCCGAGTCCTATTACCTAACAGCATGAATGAGATAGGGCCGAGCGCATCCACACGTTGCCTGCCCCTTATCGTCTGCCTCCCCCATTCGAATCGCTCTGTCACACGGTCCCGTGTCCGTGATCTGACACCGTACGCCGAGGTGTTACCATGAACGTGCGCTTTGGCTGGGACAGCGGACGTGGCGAGCCACCCGACCGGTCGAGTGCGAATCTCTCCACCCGTTAGAATCATCGAGTACGCGACGTTGCAGCGCACCATGCACGTCCAGATGTTGGATGACCGTGGCCCGCGTGAAGACATCCCGGTGAGTGCGGACTTTCTTTCGCTTGATTGGTCTAGCTGTGGTGCTGCTCGACGATTGAACCCAAAAGAATTATGTACTGCTTCATGCCACTCTTCTGCAGTTGAACAACGTCCTCATGCCTCGACTATTTCGTGAAGGAAACCACGAATGTCTCGTGTTCTGCAAAAACGGCAATTGCCGACAGGCAACCTTGGCAGTGCACCCTGGCATCGACATTGAGTGTTTAGATGAGATTTTACATAAGATCAGCGCCGAAGCAACCATGCAGCCTTTCCCATTCAAGGTTCACATAATAATACTCGTAATAATGAATCAGCGTGTGGTCCCCTAGCGAACTATCTTTCAGTATCCCGCCCTTTCACATCAAAATGAATCTCATTACCCAAGCACCACCCCTCACCGGCACAGATATGCGGACTTCATCTGCTGAGCCAGGGGTCCGCTCTCGCCTCCCATGTGATTCACGTCGCCTATGTACCTCAGTCGAATAGCCTTCGCGCATCTGGCTGTCCGATCGGAAGAAAAGACGTTAAACGGACAACTAGGGACATGGGAGACAAGGAGCTGGCGGTGAGAGTAGCGGATCGGTAGCAAATCAGCGGCAAGCGCAAATGCAACGTCTTTTCCATTATCTACAGGCGCTAGTTCGCCATTTGCCTGGCAACTTGGTATCGACAGCGCCACAGCAAAGCAGAGGAAAATCTGCTGCATGATTGGATGTCAAAGGTGAACAGTCTATGCATACTCGCATCGCCGTAGGCCCGTTGTGCCATCTGTTCTCAGCAAGAGGAGCAGCCCACGCAGGCAGGGAGCGTTGACTGCATGTCGCCTGACATCATCCTTCCCATAGATCCCTTCGCATATTCCCAGTCGTGAAGGCCTGCTCTACCCCACTCTGGCTGAGGTCACTCGCAGCTGGGTGCGGCTGTCGCTCTTAAAGGTCTGCCTTGCCACTGTTGCGTTCTAGATGTTAGCTACATGCTTCTTGCCTGTACTTGGGATAAACCAACCTCGCCTACTCACAAGCTTGATTCTAATTTACCGTCAAGGCTAGAGCACCTACCCCTCGAACCACTCCAACTTTTAGGCCGAGGGGCTAGGCACCGTAAGCGCAGAGACTGACAAGTGGCGCTCTGTCATTGTGCCGAGGAGAGACACCGACAGGTGGAGCACACGCGCACCCAATGATTGTTGCCCCGTCGGTCGTGAGCTCTTTGATCCGTCTGTGATGCTCGGAAAGCGTGAGCTTGAAGCTTAGCAACGAAGTCAGGATTGGGGGCGGCGCGATCTCAGCTAGGCAGGCGCGCCAAGGCGAGCGTGCTAGGCCCGCCCGAATTTGCAGCGAAGCCTTCGTCACAAGCATCAACCCAATCGAATCCCAGTCCCGTTTCTCTCATCCCCACTAGTACTGCTAGTGCACCACGCTTGCGACCTTGCCGACGTCCTCATTCATCAACTGCCAGCGTCGACGAGCTCTCAATCGGACGAGATTATCCTCCTCCCACCATCAGCAGTCCCGTCTTGGGTGATCCCTCGACACAGGGGGCTAGCGCCTCATTCACCAGTCGAGACAGTCCCCTTCGCGCACGAAAACAAGCCAAGGCCCACTTCTGCGCCATATCACCGACCTTCCGAAACACCGTCGACTATCGATGCTCGACGCGTGAAACAGGAACCATCGTGAGGAGCAGGTCTACTGCTCATCTCTCCGCGGTCGCTGTACCTGGCCGAGGCGATATTGGGCGGGTGCTTTTCATTGGCAGTCTCTGACATCCCCCTCCGACGCCTCCGTCACCGTGTCCCTATCACTCACCCAAAACCCAAACACGCTGACTCTTCTTCTGGCCGCTGTGGAGCAATAAGTAGCCAAAATCAAATCGCAAAGCAAAGCATCAGTCATCATTTCTCCGCAATTCGAACGGCGGTCCGTGATTTTGGCTCCAAGCTCCGCCCACACCCGTATTTCGAACAACGCCTGGTTTCTAGCAATCAGCGAGTCCGGCACCCAGAACCTACGTTAGACCACAACTCCGACGATCCTGCAGATCGCAACCTTAATCTCGAATTCGTCAGTCGTCACCCCAAATTCGCACCTCCAACACACTGCTTAGTGCTCACCTCCTCTGCTTGGACGGCTTGCAAAGTTCGAGGACAAGTGCGCCGAGCCCACGGAAAATATCCTAGCTCACGTAGTTCCACACGGGCGGTCAGGGCTTTTGGCCCATTTCTCCTCCATCAAGAACAAGCCGCTCACCAACCACCGACCAATCTCCCCTTCCGTTGCGCCGGACTGCTTACTTTCCACCCTTTAAACCTCACTACTCGTGGCACTTGACCACACAATCAACCCCAAGGCCTCACATCGCTTGCCGCGTCTGTGGGCTCTTCGCACGTCTTAATCATCTCACTAGTCCTTAGCGGAGGACTGGAGCTCTCTAGCCACTCGATCTAACTGGCACCACGTTGTGGCCGCGGTGCGCAATCTTCCTTGCAGCACTTAGCTCCGTTGATCGAAGCCGTCTGCTCCAAGTACAAAATAGTCCAGGAGCCTAAGCTGGGCCCTTGAGCACTGGTTTACTTTAGACCAACCACCTGTCGCGTGGTTTTAGTGCTGTGTCTGCTTTTGTCTCACTCTCACCATCACTTTGGTTCCCACAGGCTAAAGGCTTGTCCGGTGTAGAGCTTGTCGAAGCTCCAGTTTGTTCATCGTAAGTCGCTCTTACTCAACATCACAACAACGATATGTACGGGTCGACTAATCTGGCATGGCGACAGCGATTGATGGACAGAGGTGCATCCGACCAGTACTCGCAGTCAGGTTTGCACACGTCCACCTCCAGCATTGGCCACCAAGATCCGTTCCTAAGAAGCCCGGGCAGATCCATCGTCTGCTGCGCAGTACACTCCACAACAAGACGTGCGACCATCCAATTACGGGCAATCGGCTACTCCTTCGTCTGAATACAGCGTGAATTCGTCTGCGGCGCGCCCACCCGCTCTGCCCCAAGAATATCTGGCGCGTCAACACTACGCACAACAGCAGAATCACGCTGGTGCAGGAACTATGGCTCAAGCAACAAGTCCGTCCATGTCTTTGCAAGATGGACAACAGAATAACCATCATAATCCCCCACACAAGTCTAACCCCGAGGTACCTATAGATCCATCCATAGCCCAGTCAAGTCCGACTTACCCACCCTACTCGCCGTACGCGCCCAACCACGACATGTCTCAGTACCAGGGCCACCCGCAGCAAGGATATCACCCATGGCCGCAGCAGTACCAGGGACATCCTCACGGCATGCCTGGCGGCCCATACAGCTCGCCTGGTACAGCAGTCTCTGCTGGAGGCGCTGCCGCTACAGCTGGACCTCGCCCCGGACAGGTAGATAGTCTCTTTCTCACCCTGTGTCGCGCATTATACTTAGCCACACTTAGAATCCTCACCCTCTGTCTCAGGTCTACTCCTTCGTCCCCATTCCCGGTGCTCAGCAGAACAAGCGCCCTCGCCGCCGCTACGAAGAGATTGAGCGGATGTATAAATGCGGGTGGCAAGGATGCGAGAAGGCATATGGTACATTGAATCATCTTAATGCGCATGTAACAATGCAGTCACACGGGCAGAAGCGTACTCCTGAAGGTCAGTTGCCATGTCTTTATTGTCGCAAAACCGCGTTTCTGGTTAGACCGTGCTTGTATAGTCATGTTACACAACATGAGCCCTGATTTTAACGTTGGCACTACGCCCCACGCTTCGAATTCCTGGGGACGCTAGTTTAGCGTGAAGCTGACAATACTCCGACTACAGAATTCAAAGAGATTCGAAAAGAATGGAAGGCCCGTAAGAAGGAGGAAGACAGCCAACGGAAGGCTGAAGAGGAACGCCAGCGCTCTACTCAAGGTGGCGGCTCCGTTGACGGCCAGTCCACCGAACCCTCTCAGACTCCCACAAGCCAGAACTATCCTCCCGGTGTCCGCCCTCACCTCCCCCCCATTGGCTACGCTCCATCCGGTAGCCAAGTTCCACCGCAGTATGCAAGCGGCATGGAGCAGATGTACCAGGCTGGCAATGGGCAAGGATACCCGGGTTACCCACATTCACCCTACGGACAGGGCCAACCGATGTACCAACAACGTCCCCCAACCTAGGGGACGCCACAAGTACATGCTGACGCTAGGCTAGGACCTGATCTGTCCCACAACTTCTCGTCATAGCCTGGCTCGCTGCACTCGTCTCCTTGTCTTTGCCTTCCGCATACAATGATATCCCTGGACGTTCTCAACATGAGCATATCAAGGTGGGAGTGGAGGAAGGTAATCGGTGGCGGCCACCTGAGCATGATTTTGTTGGAGTTGTTGCTACATTCTGGCTACCTGGGAATGGGGTCGTCGGTCGACCAACGCGCATGATGATTACCTTTCTTTAAGCATGCCCCTCATATTTCCATTATGTTGGTACTGGCGACTCTCAAGATACGTTGCGAACACAGAGCTCATGGCCATCTATCTCATGGGCCATTTTGTGTTCTGCATTAATGTCGGTTTACTACCACAGTAAAGTCCCGATGGCGTTTGTCGGCTATTTGTTGGTCCTGCCCACTTTTTCAAAAAGCCTGTCCTAGCTGTCGAATTCGAGGTCTTTGCAATCAAGTCATCAGACCAGATATTATTCCCCGATTGTACACTAGGTCCGTAGCCAATTCCTTTCTGTTTGCATTTGAACAGCCTACGACAATATTGGGTCTGACATCGTGAGCATTGTCCAGATTGTGGACTCGACAGCTATTTTAGAGGCTACTCTGATTGTGCTGCTTGACGCCATGAACCCAGGCGTAAAACAAGCTTTATCCGCAGTCCTTCTGAGCCATACTCCTATCGTCTAGTCATGGTTACACAAAGCTACTGCCACTAAAAGAGGCCACCATCTTCCCACCCCAATCCTCGGGATGCTGCCGAAACCCAGGCTATGATAAAACTACCGTTCTCTAGCTTCCGTGCACGAGGGATCTCTATCTTTTAGCTTGCTGCATGATCTCGATCTGAGTTCGCTTTAAGTTGTCCCGACAGATTGGGATTTGGGATGCCGATGCTAGAGTAGCTTAGTCACGACCGCGGCTAAGGCGCTTTGCGGACAGCTACTTTGGAAGTACCATACTTCCTTTTCTTCCGCAGTGCTAAGGCTCCGACAAATGAGCTCGCCCCATTTCCTCAACGCCCAATGTTTTACTGCACAACATGCATTCGCAGATGCCTTCGCGACCGTATCGGCGACGCATTCGATTCTGCCATAGTACAGAGACCCTACGCAGCCCCTATCACGACCCATAGGCCTGGTCGAGTCACACATGGTCCCTGCAAGAGCTATGCCACTGCTGCTGGTGCGTATTTGGACAGAAGGAAGTCAGAAGGAGATGGAAAAGGTCAAGCAGTACCCACCACTGGGCGATATGCCAGGGGTCGCTGGCGGCAAGATCCCATCGAGCGGTCTCCGAGAAAACATTCTAGTGTTACCACTCCGTTCGAAGAGGGCGGCTCTTCAGAGCTTTCCAGGGTACCACAATTTGACAAAGCTGTTTTAGAGAAAGAGCTGCGATACCTTCACGACCCTCTGAAGCTTGCAGATCACACCATCAATCTGCTAAAGAAGGACGACTATCATAAAGCTCTGGAGCTGGTGAAGATGAGCAGCAGGAACATGTCGTGTACGGTCAGCTGGAACCACTTGATGGACTACGAGATGTATACAGGGAGGGTGTCGAATGCTCTAAAGATATACAATGATGTACAACCTACCCCTAGGTGTTCTGGACCTCGCTTATGTGTATGTACCACAGATGAAGAAGCGGGCCCAATACCCTGATGGGCATACCTTTACTATCCTTCTGCGTGGCCTAGCATGGCACACGAAGTACCCTACATCGCTGCAGCGCGCCCTTTCACTTTACCATTCTATGTACGCGGAGAACAGCCCAGTTAAGCCCACTATCATACACACAAACGCTGTGTTGAAGGTGTGTGCTCGTGCTAAAGACTTGGATTCTCTATGGGGGGTTGCTGCAAGGATGCCTAAAACCGGGAGGAATGCCCCAGATGCCGCAACGTTCACTACTATACTCAATGCCCTTTGTAGGATTGCGAAAGATACTGCGCAAGAGACCGACCAAAGTGATAGCCGATCAGCTGCACAGGAGGACAATGCTGATCTGTTCCAGCGAGCTGTATTGCAAGGCAGGCGGATGTGGGCTGAGATCACCGACCGGTGGCGGAGCGGCGAGATTAGGCTGGATGAAGACCTTGTGTGCTCGATGGGACGACTACTTGTCCTTTCCGAAGCCCCGCGAGATCTCGACGATGTGCTGTCTCTCATACAACAGACAATGGGCATTCCGCGTCAGGCTGATCGTGCTTACCCTGGACGTATGCCGCCCAGTACGCCAGCTGGCAGGGCTTTATTGTCACGGTCTCCTCAACAGCCCTCTTTTTCTGGTGAAGACCGAAGCTTAGACGTTGCATCTGCTCCCGAATCATCGCTCACTCCACAGGAACCTCTTTCAACTTCGGACGAAGAAAGCACGGACATCGTACCGTCTTCCCACTCCACAGATCAACCCTTTGCCTCAGCAGGCGACGATTTCGTTCCCGGCCAAGAATTCAATCCAATCTTAGCAAGTACTCACATGGCCGGCTACGTTGTCCCCAGCCACAGCACCCTCTCACTTGTCGTCGGCGCTTGCACTCGTCTCCACAACATCCCTGCAGCCCAAAACTACTGGGGCCTCCTCACCAGCGTTCCCTACTCCATCAGCCCCGATACCGAAAACTACCACACCTACCTGCGCCTCCTCCGCGTCCAGCGCGCCTCCCGCCTCTGCGTCGAACTTGTACAGGAGATGCGCGACGGTCTCGGCATTGGCGCCCCGGTCGAGCACTCCGAACGACGAGGTGTAAAGGGGGAAGACGGGGGTGTACAAGCCAAGACCTTCAGGATCGCAATGAACACCTGTGTACGAGACATCAATAACCCGAATGTGCTGCAGCATGCGAGTAAGCTTTGCAGAATGATGGTTGACTGCCTGCCTTCTCCAGATATGCGAGCTTTCAGCATGTTCCTCGACATCGGGCTCAAGACCGCTGCTGTCAAGAATGACTGGAGGCTCCTCTCCTCCGTGCTGAGAGGGACGGAGATCGGAATCAGGGGGCTGAGAAACCATCTCCATTGGGAGGAGTGGACGAAGAGCAAGAAGACGTATGACTATAAAGAGGTTCTGGAAGGCGATTTGAGGGTCTTTCTCAGGAAGTTGATCGGGGCTTACGATTATCTGATCAATGGGTCCGGGCATGAGATGATGCAGGAAGAGTTGCGGAAGTGTAAAGAGCAGAGGAATATCATCGGGGCGTGGGACACGAGGTTGGGAAGGCTTGAAGGGAATGTGAGGGGGAGGAAGCCGTCGTGGGCGGGAGATCGGGAGAGGGAGCAGGAGCGGGGGGAGATTGACGTGCGGGGGCGAGGCGCGGATCAGAGGAGGTTGCTGGGGAGGAGGGATGAGGGACAGGAAGGTGAGACTGGGAGGCGAATGGGGAAGAGAATACACGATGAGGATGTCGATGAGGATGTCGAGGTAAAGATCCATACGGAACCAGAAGACGACAATATTCGACCACGAGCTAGCACCAACTGGACCCACCATCCGGAACGTCCTGCTCAAAGATCATCCTGGGGCCGAGCTCCTACATTTGCCAACCTAGGCTCTGAACCTAGAACCGCACCTTTCGGAAAGAGCTCAGGCGGGCAGTGGAAGCGGATGATGCGAGCGAATGCGGCCCGAGCGAAAATCGAGCAGGAGTGGTGATTTCTTGCGGACTCGTTCAGCACCTGGCACCGCTAGAAAAGGCCCTCAAAATGAACATTATGCTCCACCCCCTGCAAAACCAAGTTTCCTAATCATCACCCTCGTATCCAACCTCCTCTCCAGGTCCGAGGTCTCAGCATGCAACGTCGGACTGTCTTCTAACAAACGCCTCTCGTGGAGATTCGAGGTGGGTGATTACGCTACGGATATTTGGTATGTACCTCGCTTCAATGACAACCATCAGGATTCTGAAAAGCTCGTACGACAACTTTTGTAGCAGGGAGGTGAGCTGCGCTCGTACTATCCCCCAACCTTCGATTGCGCATACACATCCTTGCATACAAATCCTCGAAACCTTCACAAAGGGCAAGCTGATATAACGATGGTAGCGACAAGTCCAAGCCTAACTGGCACGAATCACGTTTCATTCAAATCTTCCACTTTCCTCCAGTCGTCAATACAGCCAAACATGCACTCCCTCCCCCTCCCCTCCCCCTTTCCCTCCTCCTCCTCCTCCTCCTCCTCCTCCTCCCCCCCTTTCCCTCCTGCCCTACCTCAGCTCCAGCTCCCTCATCCTCCGCCTATGCCGCCTTCTTCTCCTCCTCCCTCCTCTCCGCCGCCTTCTCCTCCTCCACACATCTCGCACACTCCCCAGCACCCGTATCCTCCTCGCTTCTATACTCCGGACAATTGTTGAGGTTGTCCTTCCATTCCTCAGCGCAGGGGCTGTCGGAAGAGGTGGCGTGCCCGCAGGTGTGGAGGTGCCAGGTGCGGAGGCACATGGTTGGCTGGTTGGGGATTTTCTTGTTGGGGTATCTTTGATGGGAGGCGGAAGTGGGTTTGGGGGGTTTGATTTGCTTTTGATTCGGGTGGGGGGTTTTGGGATGTGGATATGAGGGAGGGAGGTGCTTGGAGACGTTGTTTATACCCCGGGATTCGAGGGAGTGACACTTTGCTATGGTGTTGTGAGAGCACTCAGCTTTTCAACACTCACCCCCTACACCTTCACCAAAAGCTCATGCCTGCATGCACTTCACACTTCTTGCTCACTTGCAATCCACGATACGTCACTGGGGACACAAACATCATATGCACCGCGCCCCCCTTTCAACGCCAGCTGTGAAGCCCGTCGCCAGTTGCTCCTTCCACTTGTCTTTCTCGAGGGGGCTGCAGCGTCACTCCTCCCCACCTCGCCCCGGAGAAGAAGAACGATCGGCATCCCTCCCCATATCCGCACTCCCCTTTTCCCCCCAAACACCCTGCAAGGCACCTTTCCTGCCCTCGGTCCGCCAACCCAACGCCGCCTCCCCCGCAATCCCTCCCCTCCCGCTTCAAACCTTTCCTCCCCCCCCCCCTCGTCACTTATCCTCTGCTTCTCAAGAACAAGGGTCCCGCGAGAGAAGGGGGTTCCGTGAGCTGCGTGGTGGGGGTGCTAGGGAGAGGAGGGAGGAGATGAGTTTGGGGGGGTGCTGTGGGGTGCTGCTGGGACGTGAGCGGCTGCTTCGCTGGTTTGGGATGTTTTTTGTGGCTTTAGGGGGATGAGAACGGGGATGGGGATGGGGATGGGGATGGGGGATGGTGGATGGTGGATGGTGGATGGTGGATGGTGGATGGTGGATGGTGGAGAGGGGATGGTGGAAGGTGGAGATCGGGTGTCGTGAAAGATGAAGAGTGGTGGTGTGGAGATGGATCGAAGGAAGATGGAGAGCAAGGCGAGGGGTGTAGCGCAGTGGCTGTGCTGTGGTGTGAGGAAGGGGAGGTGCGTTGCTGGAGGACATTTTTATGGTGGATGGATGGCATGATGGTTTCGATAGGACGAAGACGAGGGGCATGGTGCGAGCCTGACGGATCACCCTGGAAGGGAGAGGTGAAATTCCTTGTGGTTGAAGTGAGACAGCTCTCGTAGAAGGAGCTCTGGACTTGGGCGACTGGGGTGTCAGTGGTTCACCGGGTACGGTCTGAACCGTGGAATCGATGCACCATCGTGTTTATTTGAGTAGTGGATGTATTTTTAGGTAACTCGTCAGGATGGCGTCTGGCGTGGGTTGTCCTGCCTAGGAGTGGGAATTTGCATTCTGTAAGCCAGAGAAGCTGGATGCGCAGAGTGTACTTTTCCGACACCTGTTGGAGAAGAGAATTGCGAGCTGGAAATGTGGTGATACCACGGTCTGAGGGTTCGGGGAACAAGATGGAAGTAAGGTTGACACGGTCAGTAATGAAGAGGACAGGAATATGTAACGTAAGTGACATTCCAATGTGGTGTCAGGGTTTATACAGACAGGTAAAAGCGATAAACGAGTGACAGATGCAATCGCGACACCGTCGACATTGGAAAACAATCGCTTAGATCGTTGTGGTATCCGTGCATCGCAGCTACTTTCCTTTACGCCTAAGAAAACTAACGTCACCACCCAAATCTTACATGTCCAATACCACGAGTACCCAACGAACAGTGAGAGCATGAACCATGTACTAGCTGCAGATCCTGATGTCGGCCGTCGAAAGGGAAGCCAAAACCGGTAGGTGGGATTTTGTGGATTGAAGCTTCCTCTAACAACGCACTCAAGCCGTGGCCGCAGAACTATTTCCCGTACTATTCTGTGCTCCCGGGAGACCCAAGATAGGAAGAACTGGCCCATTGGAGATACGAACGGACAGCTTGCCCGACTCGCCTAACTTGGTGATCTTCCCGCCTTTTCCAGCAGCTCTGACACACTTCGCATTGACAGCAGTTGCAGCGGTCCAGATATCCGTCCACGAGGCCTCCGTTGCCGGACCCGAGTTATCGACCGTAATTGTACATTTCCCGTCGGGCGAGGTCTTTGTCCAAGGCAGAGGGACTGTCAGCATTCTTGTATCGCGAGCGACGCCGAATAGCTCTCTGAGTCCACTGATCGGCATATCTTGGGCTGCGGCTTCGCACGATGTCAAAGGCGGGTTTTCGTGTCGTTCGCAGGATATGTGGGGATGGTACGGCTCCATTCTGATCGCGAAATGACCAGTGTGTGCTACAAACACAGGGTTTATTAGACTGCTGATAATTGAGTGCGTTCGGACATACTGAAGCCAGTCACGAGACCACCAAGCTTCTCTTTCTCAACACACTCATGGAGAACAGCGTACGTCTCTTCTCGAACGATATAAAAGTCGGTACGGCCTGGCCCTTCGTTTTGACGGAGTGTAAACGTAATGAAACAATTGGCGTCATCTATCGTAGACCCAGTTAGCCAAAAATACCTTGAGGGCAGATAACTGCCTGACGAAGATTTTAGCCGATCGAATTGTGGCCAATTTTCATGCGAGAACAGGGCATTATTAGACGGTTTCCCGATAGAACATATATGGTGACCCTTGCAGTAAGCAGTATATCTGAGCTATCTTTCATGCCAATACAAGGCACTTCCTGGAATGGAAGAGAAACCCCATGATCTTATCAATCGACATCGTTGTTATTAAAACACTTACTGTTGAAGAAATTAATCGGCATCTGGATTGCATCCGGATGTCCCTCATGTCGGTTAGCGAAATCAAACCGGTTTCGTGAACTGGATATATGTTGTGCTGCATTCTCGCAATCCCTGTAATTGGCGCGTCCAGGCGTTGGGCCTTGAAGGCATAGTATTCGTGGATGCTTGTGCGGCGCGGTGACGTTGGTCGCCGACGTAGTGTCGTTGGAAGGGAAAGCCAGACTACTCGATGTCGGACTGCTCACCAGCTGAACGTTGGCCGAGGGAAGGCTCGCAGAGAGAGCAACCGAAGAAAACAAGCCAACATTGAGTAGTGAGTTCCAAAGCATTGTGTTAAAGTTCAGAAACCAACTGACGGAGGGACGTAAATAATCGTACTTGTTGAATCAAGTAGCAGAGACTGTAAGAGATAGATACCACACGACTGATTAGGGTCTACATATACGGCTTGTCCATGTGGACTCGAGCCTCCTCAGATGTCGGAAAAGGTGGATACCCGAGATTACTGGCGATTAAGAGTTAGTGCAAAGCTTCATCACTAGTATCAACTCCTGCTTGATCGAGCGCAGCTTGGCTCTCTGAGCGAGCAGTCAATGCACTGACTGGTGACCACAGACCAGAGGCCCGAAGGAAGTGCTCCGGATCCGCTCAATAGGATTTCGAAAACCCTGCCTCGACATATCAGCTGGCCTACCTGACAGGGCGGGACCGTCGGAGCCAGCACCCAACGATACCGTTGAGATGAATCGACCCTTGCAGCGGCGGCGATAGTGCACTCGCAGAAGGCCGGGCGGCAGTAGATCTGACAGCTAGGGGCATGTTGGCTACTTGGCTCTTGCGCGGGCAAAGCGCGATCGAATCAAGTGTAGCTCGCCAAAATACGTACAGTGAATTGCATTGGTTTGAATGAACGGAACAGAAGGATTCCGTAGCAAAGAAGTCGACGAATCCTAGCTCTGACAAAGAGATGATATTTCCATAAGGGCTTTAAGGTACTCATCAGCATCAGAAGAACAAGAGGTTTGCATCGCGGTAGGGTTGCATGTGGTGCTTGGCTACAAGCGCGTGAGACGCTTCATCGTTGGCACTGGAAGAACACATCGATAGCATACTCTATAACCGGAGAGTTTTCCGTAGCAAGCTTCTTCAGTAGATGACAGGTTTCGTAGGTTGGCGCAAGGACTCCTTCTCTCACGTGCAATCGCCGTTCTCAAGCAGGGCCAGAACATAAAGTAGTAGCAGAGCCGAGCGCTTAGAAGGGCGCGTATGTATTACATACGCCGCAATAGCTATGCTGCAAACCGGTTGCTAGTCACCACAATGGTCTCAGACGGACGCTTCGACCGACTTATAGCTTGAAACGTTAGTCAATGTTCCTATCGACCCCTGCCAAGCGTTGAATTGTAGAATTGTCGAGACCGCAATAGGTTGGATTTCCCAGTGCTCGATCGCATCTTACGTCCATGACCCATAAGAAGGAAAACTCAAGACCGACATCCACGTCGATCATTCGTACCTTGTCAATTCGATCCGTCCATGAGCCTGTTTGCCGATGTTTAATCGTCCAGTTGCTAGCTAGTTTCTCAAGGTTCATCCCTTCTTCGTTTGAGACTGCGGCTATGACGACGAAAGCCGATAGGTATATGAACAGGAGCTGAATGCGCACCTGTTCCGCAGAAAGCTCCAAAGATTCTGGTTCGAAGGATGCCGCGAGAAGCCCACGGGCCTTTGATTGAGCGCCCATTAGCGATCCGTAATTTGCTTCTCCAGTTGTTCATTGCCACTGTTGCCAGATACCCTCAATTTCCTGCCAAGCTCGCATACCGAAAGTCTTCTTGACCCGGCGGCGGAGCTATCGCATCCGCCTCTTGACTGGCCTCTATAGCTCCGGAACGCCCAGTACTCGCTCTCCTATGACCAGCGAGCGACTGCCCACTGGCTGCCATAACAGCTTTCGCTGTATCCCTGCCCTGTCTCGCTTTCTCCATTCGCTCGTTTTGCTCCATGTTGTCTAATGGCCTGGGTTTTCCCCATTGGACTCTTAGTGGTACACCTGCAATGACGGCCTTGCCTTGGCAACGCTCCGCCGCCGCCTCCGCGCCCTCACGAGTAGCGTAATTGATGAAAGCGGAGTGAGCCCTATGCGAACATACAACTGAGCGCAAGGTGCCGAAAGGAGTGAAGAAGGTGCGGATAGCGTGTTCGGGAAGATCGTCTTCGATGCCAGTGACGAAAAGGGACATAATATTATAATCGTGAGGAGGGAGTATATCGGTAGGCTGAGGAGGGAGCTGGGTGGTGCCAGGAAAGGCACGGCCACCGCGAGAACCTCCCCGAGCCTCTCTAGTGACGTCTCTGCTGGGGCCACCTCGACTAGGTCTTGAAAAGGGGAGAGGACGTGATGGAGCGTCGAGGCGTCGGTCCGAGGACTCGGGAGAGCGTGAACGACGATGGGAGAGCTGTGACTCGGAATCTTCGGCTTCAAGGCGCCTTTGACGTTTGTAATAAGGTTCGCTGTTCGCTAGCTTTCGCAGTAACTCCCTTGCCTTTTCATCCGTTTTCTCGTATGCTTCGATGTCGCCTCTACCCTCCTCTAATTCCCTCTCGTGCTCTTGCGCATAATATTGCCTATTGACATCGCTCTCCGGCCCTGGCGCCAGCATCTTGAGCGCAGCATCTCTGACTACGATTGGTAGCCCATAGCTCAAATCCAACATGCAGCATTGACAGCAGTTCTTTAAGCGCGCACATGTGAGGCAGATGTTGGTGCGTTTGGAGCGGGCGGTGCGGTCGGCTTTCCAGTGGAAAATGGTAAAGGGACGTGTACATAGCTTGCATTCTGCGCCTATGAGGGAAGAGTGAGCATCGAATTCTTCGGGCCAGAACCAATGCAACTTACCATGATCTTCCTTCAGCATTTGGACGTAGGGATTGTCGGGTAAACAGCTTTCGCAGACCGATGGAAAGTCAGTACTCTCCCAGCCAGAGCGGTTCAAGTCCTGCTTAATTTGCGCTGCCATGGCAGATGACAAGCAGAAGAAGTAGCTTGGTACCGGGGCACTCAAGAGTCGTCCTTGTTGTGAGAAGAAAGCCCAGCTGGGTTGAGTTGTTGAAAGCCGAGTAGCAAAGTGATGATAGCATTTAAGCTACTTGAGGGACCTAGATATACAATATGTTGCTTCTATACCATCAAGCACTAGTAAGAGATTTGTGAAATTGAGTGTTGGTCATCATAGGTACATGTATGTAGTACCGGGGTCACCAGAACATAAATTAACTACATGATACGGTTAGCCGGCTACTGTACGGTTGCTGGCCAACTTTCTGATCGGCATCCCATGAAGACACGATCACGCACATGACCCCAACGGATTGATTGGTCGACAAACGAGTTACTGTCGGCTAACCTGATCTGGTAGTTAACTTGTTCTCTGGCCCGAGTAAAATACCTACATGTAAATGTGAACTAAGACAGGCAGGCGAAGGTTTTGCACACACTAGTATCATATCTTGGTCATGTGTAACCAGATGGGAAATGCGGCACAACGTTCCCGGACTCTCGACGGAGGATTAACCACAACCTCGATCGGGTACCCATTCTGACCCACTTCACCTCATGCAGCTTGGCTTACAGCTAGAAGCATGGGATTTACAGTACAACTGTCAGACGTTGATACTTCGTGCGCACTGCCCACCGAGTGCTGGAGTGCCCGAGCATTCCTCTTTTTCAGCTGTGAAATTCCGTTCGACTCCGAAAGGACGATTAACCCGTAATAGTCTACAGCTCTCGGTGACCTACTGATAACACGAAAGGGCCCCAATCCGAAGTGAAGTCTCGAAAGGACTTCGATTCCCCCCTGTATCGCGAGAACGGAGGGTACTCGATCTTCTCTCCGCATAAGGAGAACGGATTTGCCTGCTTTCCAGTCAAGACATCAATTTCCTCTTCGAGGGAGTATGATTCTTGACCACATGCTCCACAGAACAATCCGTTGGAAAATCATTCGCACAATTTCTGATTTGGAAAGTGCTTGCAAGTAGTCTATTCCCGCCGCACATTTCTTTATGAGCCGGGCAATGCATATGTAGAAAACCAGATACCCTACGTGTAGTACAATTATAGAAGTGCTCTCTAATCGTAGCAACGATTCCCGCTCTTTTTCCAGCCGAGAAGAACCTCATCCGGATGTGTGAGTCCGATCAATGCCCAGCTCTTTGATTGTATCGCGCCTTGCCAAACGTAAAAGGAACGTAGCGGTACTTGATCATATGCTGAATCTGTCTTCGCACTGCGGTTTTCAGTCAGCTTATCATCCCTCAAGATCCCGACCCCATCCTGACGGAGACAGCGTTCTGGAAGCAGAACTTACTCGTCAACCCAAATAGAATAAAGAAATACGCCACCAGCACCGGCCAGAACACTGGCACGTTGAATAACTGCCACCAAGTGCAGAAGAACGCAATCGCAATCGCCCGTGTACTTGAATGCCAGAATTTGAATTCGGGGAGCCGTCGGATGAAGGGCCGAAACTCTTCGTCATGCTTCGTGGGGAGCGCTTCGCCATCTTCGAGTCCTTCGTCTTGGGTGAGAGAGGGGTCGAATTTGGGTTGCAGGAAGGCGAGAAATTGGTTTAGAAGGTAGATGCCAAGGGTGTAGCAGACTGGGCGCAGAGCGGTTAGCTGGAATTTGGCGAAAGGAGGGTAGCGCATGGGATCACCCCAGCGAAGCGAGCGGATCTGGAGACGGTGGAAAAGGCATACCGATGTACCAGCCCTGAGCCATGACGATACGGAGAAAGAAAGAGACAAGGAGGGCGCCGCTGAAAGACCAGCGGTAGGCGACATAAGGCGTTGATTTATCGAGGTAGGATTGGTAGAACTGGTGAGGAGGTCAGCTAATCTAGCTGGGCGTCTGAGGGGTCCATGCATTGTACATACTCTGGTGAATTTCGACGTTTGCGCGCTCACGGCGGCGAAAGGGGTCGTATCTGGCTCTGTGCTGTCCATTTTCGAGGTTTTGGTTGGCGACGAGCGCCTGGGACCGAGCGCCTGGTCAAGACAGCAGAATTACAGCAGCTGGACACGGGTCAGAATTTAAAAGAGTGCAGCGACGACACTAAAACGACAGTGTGAGGTTGATGTTCAGGCTGAAGGAAAGGAAACATACAGTTATTGAAGCTCGCCAAGCAAAGATCCCCAGCCGAGCACTAGACCCCTTCAGGTGCAAGCAAACCATCTCTCCGCTTCCACAACCTCCATACCTTATGCTCACCTTCCGTACCCAGGTAGTGAACACTGCAGCATGGCTCCTTTACGAATGTTGAGGCCATTGGCCCTCAAAGTCACACCACCCTCACTCCCTCGTCTCATCCGACCCTATTCCTCCGCCGTCTCAGAAACCTACGAGAATCTCCTCATCACCACCCCGAAGCCCGGCGTCGGTCTCAGTACGCTACCTCAGAATACCCTCCCCCTCGCGCCCACAAGCATCGCTGATCTCGCTGATCCCAGTCCCATCTAGTAACCCTCCACCGCCCCCGCGCCCTCAACGCCCTCTCCACCGCCCTCTTCACCGAGCTCAACGCCGCCCTCCTCGCCTTCGACAATGACTCCACCACCGGCGCCATCGTGCTCACCGGCAGCGAGAAAGCCTTCGCCGCCGGCGCCGACATCAAAGAGATGAAAGACCTGACCTTCAGCCAAGCCTACAACACGAATTTCATCGCCTCCTGGTCCGCCACTGTTCCTAATATCCGCAAGCCGATCATCGCGGCCGTCAACGGCGTGGCGCTTGGAGGGGGGTGTGAGCTGGCTATGATGGCGGATATCATATACTGTTCCACGACCGCAACGTTCGGGCAGCCGGAGATCAAGCTCGGGATTATCCCTGGTGCGGGCGGATCGCAGCGGTTGATCAGGGCGGTGGGGAAGAGTAGGGCTATGGAGCTGATATTGACGGGGAGGAATTTCAGTGGGAAAGAAGCGGCGGAATGGGGCGTTGCGGCTAGGGCGTTTGATAGTGCGGAGGCGTGCATTGAAGGGGCGATGGACACGGCGGGGAGAATTGCGGGGATGTCGAGGCTGGCGGTTAAGGCGGCGAAGGAGGTAGTGAACAAAAGCCAAGATTTGCCTTTGGAAGAAGGTCTGGATTTTGAGAGGAAGGTTTTTCATGGGCTGTTTGCGAGCAGGGATCAGAAGATTGGTACGTTGAAGTTACCACAGCTAGTGCATCAGAATAACAACGGCTCAACTACTGACGTGTGCTTGCAGGCATGTCAGCTTTTGTGGAGAAGAAAAAGCCGGAATGGTCTCACGAGTAGAATCAATCATCATATCTGTGCACCTGGGGACAATGCAAACTTCCAGTCGTTATCATTTCTTGTATCTCTTTCGCAATGTTCCGATGTTTCTTCTCTACGACTTCGAAGAGCCAGTAACCCTTGCCTGCCCAGCCTATTCTATGTATCTCGATTGGAACTCTGGCTTCGCATGTCTGACAAGCGCTTTCCCAGCCATAGTTTCCTGCTCTACATCAACATACTCATAAGCAAAACTCTTCCAAAACCATGTGATTAGGACACTTTCGGTTTGCAGAGAAAATCTACCGCTACAGCCATTAACATGACCCACCCGTTTCCCATCATTACTGCACGCAATACTGGGGTGTGTCATATCATTATATTAGTACACGAAACAAGGAAATCGTTGCAATCGTCAAAGTCCAAAGATCAATGGCAAACCTGCCTGCTGCGCCGGTGAAAGAAGTCAAGGCCACTGTGGAGTTGCCATTGCTCCCAGAAGACGCTGAAGACGCCGAGATTGGGCTCGCTGAATCTGCAGTCGAGGGAACATATCCGTGCATCGATGCTATTATTGCTCCCAAGATCGACGCCTCCGCTCCTGGTGCTTTCGTGGGCTTGGGAAGCGCATACGTCTTACCTCCGACCACAATGACTTGTGAGCCGACTGAGACGGCGGTGCCAGAGATCGTTGTTTGGGCGCCTTGGGTCATGGTCACGCCGTTGAAGACTATGTCGCCGTTGCTGGCGAGTGAGACTGCTGAGTCAGTGGGTAATGGGATGCTGTACGTCTTGCCCCCAACCACGATAGCATTCGAGCCGACTGAGACTGCGGTGCCAGAGATCGTTGTTTGAGCACCTTGGCTCAAGGTTATGCCCTCATAAACTACATCGCCGTTGCTGGCGCGTGAGACTGCTGAGTCAGTGGGTGATGGGAGGTTGTATGTCTTGCCTCCCACCACCACAATGCCGCTACCTGCTGATACTGCGGTACCGGAGATGACCGTCTGCATACCTGGAGTCAAGGTCTTGCCATCTACAATTATGGCGCCGTTAAGAGCAAGTGAGACTGCTGGGTCGGTAGGTAATGGGAGGCTGTAAGTCTTGCTTCCAACCACCACAATGCTGCTGCCTGCCGATACTGCGGTACCGGAGATGACTGTCTGCAAACCTGGAGTCAATGTCTTGCCATCAATCATTATGGCGCCGTTGGGAGCAAGTGAGATTGCTGGGTCGGTAGGTGAAGGCAGTGCGTAGGTTGACTTGCCAATGACAACGATATTGGACCCGACAGATAGAGAAGTACCTGATATGGTTGTTTGGAATCCGTCAGTAACTTGGGGGGTTGGGAGACTTTCCAGTGATGCAAGGCCTCGGAGCACGCTTTTAGGCAATACAGGCAAATTGATCGTCCTGCCACCTACAACCACGTCTCGATAGGAGGAAGGATCCGGAGCGGCTGAATCGGTCACTGTAGATTTGTCATAGGTGCTACTGCCGACAACCAGATAGCCTGATCCAACGGAGACGTAGGTGCCGTCTACAGTGCTTTGCCGACCCTCTGATATCGTCAAACTGCCAACCACGACTGCTCCATTAGGTCCGGCTCCTATTCTCTGTCCAGCAATTGAGGGTGGTTTATTAGCAATTTGTAAGTTAATTGTTCCCAGTGTATTTTCGGAAGGGGGCTGAGCAGACCAGCGGCCTTGAGTAGAAGGTACAGCGTAGGTGCTGCTGCCGGCCTCAATTCGATCCGTGCCGATCGAAATACGGGTCCCGTCGATCATGGTCTGAACTCCGGGAAGCATAGTCTTTCCACCTATTACAATTGTTCCACCACGATCAATTTCCATTGTCTGCCCTCCGATAACAGACGGTGCTGACTCCAGTCCAGGAATTGGCGTTGGTTTTGCGAATGTAGAGCTGCCGAGGTATACAGCATGGGCATCGGCAGAGACGCGTATGGTGTCAATGGTCACAGCGGGACCGCCCTCACTGACGATGACTCCAGCGACTGAAACTTCACCTTGAGGCAAAACATATACGGGTCGGCTTCCGGCAGTTGCAATAGCTATAGGATCTGAAGTCGCAGATGGGTGGTCAGGTGCTTTGACATACGACATCCCGGGTTGGCTTCCGGCAGATGCGATGGATATTGGCTCTGAAGACGCAGGTAGGCGGTCGGTTGCTTCGACATACGGTATCCCGGGAAGTGGACCGAAGTCAATGGAAGGAGGGTTTGGCTTTGTGCTGCCACCTTCCGTTTGCGTTGCGGGTGATGGATCGACAGGCTGAGATGCTGTGATGGCTGGAGGCACCATTGTCTCGACAGGGGTATGAAAGTGAGCTGCGGCTGGACGCGCTGACCAAGTGGCCCCCAAACCCGGTGCAATCGCTGAGACTGACTCGTGGGCTATTGGTCGGCAATTGAGACAAGTCGAAATCGAAGAATAAGCCAGTGGTCCCGCCAGTGTGATCGTAGGAACAAGAGCGTTGGCTGGAGTGAGAGCACGCGGTGGATTATAATCGCTCCAATTGTACGCATCAGTGCCACAATTGTTCCACGTTGGATCCAGAGTTAATATATCTGGAGGATATGACAGTATTGGACTCGCAGCCATGACTGTACCGTTCGGACTCACGCCACCAAGTGGCCCGTTGCCTCCGTCTGGCCCGTTGAACTGCCAGAAGCAGCCTTTATCAGCAATCCAATTCTGTGGCGGATACATCAAGTCATGGACCCGCAACGGCGACCAGGGACGGCCGACATGGTGGTAGTTGCACGCGCCCGGGACAGTCATGAGATAGTTCGGCGGATATGCTTTGGTGACGTTGTAATGCGCCGCCAGAGTGATGGGAGGCCCCAAAGCCCTGTCTTTGATCCCAGCCGATACTGTGCTCCACACAACATAAACCGATGGTGAAGTGCTATAGCATTTCCAGTCAGGCTTTGATGGGCAATCCGGAAATTTTCTCGATCACTCACAACGTATAGCCATCAGACACCGCTGTTACCACACCTGACGATACGTTGGTGGAATTGTTCTCGGGAAAATATAGTACCTGGACATCTCCAGCGTAGAGCACGCAGTCTTTTACATCTGGGATGCCAGTATTGTTGCCAGGCGATTGCGTGGAATTGACTCCAGGTTGCTGGGAAGCACTGGTAGTATTCAACGGCCCCGAGATATCATAGTACGCTTCTCCGGCGTTGACTAAAAGTACGGCTGTCTGGATGATCAACGCCTCGAGATACCAGAAACATACCATCATGCTACAACGGAAGAGGAACGAATGATCTCAGATGAAGTAGGAATGCCGAAGACATGAAAGAGATTAGACATAGAAGCGATGCTACCACTTACATACAACGCAAGAACAGTATAGAAACAAGATCGCCATCGAGAAGAATCCCAGCTCTAGAGAACACGAGGCTATGTCTCACAGCACCATCGGATAGACCTCATTGTGCAGGTTGAGTTCGCCTATTTCGGAGCAAACTTCACCCAATCAATGCGTAGGTGTGGATACACCATGCATGGCCATGCGTACACGACGAGACTCTCTGTCATAGGTATCTTCCCGACTTTGTCTCCGTTCGAATGGCTTGCATATTTCACGATCTGTTTGAGCGTGGGACATGGCAGGGCTTCTTGGATGGCACAGTATTGATAACTGCGACCTCCCTTTTCTCTCCGTGGTACAGCCCGTATGCATGGCTGGTGATAGATACGAGCCTGAGAGGTCTATCAATAGTAGACTTTGCAGCCGCGCTACTGCAGGAACGTCATGCCGGGAAACCGTGTAGTCTCTGAGAAGGCCTCTTCCACAAGTGCCTAGATTTTTGTATTGATAATCTAATTACCAGAGGATTCACAATAGCACATACTATCACTCCATCGATAAAGTAGGTCCGCGTGGTTCGACAATTCGTGTCAGAGAGGAAGTCCAGTTAATAAGAACCCTAAATGGGATGTTTCCAAAAGGAGACCTGTTCGGCCCTGGCTTATCGAGCCTTCGTCGTCACACTGCAGGGATAGCCGTGTTCTGGAAGAGGCTTTGCTCAGCCTGGAAACTTCATCGCCGCGGTCAGAGACAGCAGGCGGTAGTGACAGTAATCGGGCGCAATCACTACGTACAACTGTTGAACCCACCACTGTAAAATCCGCTCAAGGTTAATGCTGCGAATGTGGATCCTCCGCTTCGCTCTCGTGAAGGTGAAGGACTTTAGATAAGTGGACTCGAGAAGCAGGCAAGTCGTCGAATCACCATCAGCTCGACGCCAAGGCTGATAGGGCTGACCACATCAACTAGAATCTCCACTTTTCTGCCCCCACCTCTCCCAACTTCTCACTTCTCGTCGTACTCTCCAAATCGATACGAGATGCCCGTCTTTCAAGCCAGAAAGTTTCGCCCCAACTCCTACCAACACACCATCGCGGCCACCTACAGACGCCACCTCGCCCGCCACCCCTTCCTCCTCTTCGGTCTCCCCTTCATCACCCTCATGGTCGCCGGCTCGTTCTTCCTGACCCCCGCCACCGCTCTTCGCTACGAGCGGCATGATCGGAAGATGAGGCGGCTGAGTAAGGAGGAAGAGATGGGAATTGGAAAGGATAGGCGGAAGGTCGATACTATGCAGGAGGAGTACTATCGGCTGGCGGCCAAGGATCTGGATGATTGGGAGAATAGGAGGGTGGAGAGGATGAAGGGGGAGCCGGACGGGGTATTGTGATTTTGGGTCATGGTTTATGAACAGATGGAGCTTGGAACAGGATCAGCTCGCGATAATTTTTCCAGAAGTTTTCAATCAGGAGCTGGCGTGATATGGGAAAGAACAAGGACGAGTTGGACCATGGCGTATTCGAGGAAGCACAGCTAGTTCTCAGCTCTTCGGGAAGACTCGACAGCACTTGTATCAGCGAACAGAGCCAAAGTGTCTCATAGAGATACGGATTTGGTTTCGAGATAACATTTGGGACCCTCCCGGCTACCAGTGAACTGTAACTATGGGCCCCGACTTCCATAATCGGACTGTCACTAAGTCACCACACAGCTCTCACACAGTTTTGGACACCCTTTGATTTTACAGCATACTCCATCAGTATCCCGCAACACCCATACCCGACTTTCGAGCTTTCGCCTCCATTCCAACAGCGAGAAAGCGGCAGCCGACACAACAACCTATCATCCAACATCCCAACCTCCTCATGCTCAACCCCCGCACCCCCTCCCCGCTCCCTCTCTCACCCTCTCACC
>JAABUS010001146.1_pt1 | contig 60075 bp, 38 predicted proteins | sample 5560161 | NCBI WGS metagenome assembly JAABUS01 (sample SAMN10711885, study PRJNA513376) | rock metagenome | isolation source: Antarctica rocks | place: Antarctica: Victoria Land, Trio Nunatak nord | collected 2016-01-04
AACCCCCCCTCCTTCCAACCGCCCTACAACCACCCCATCCAAAGCGCATCCCCCAGCGCCAAGCCCTGCATCCCACTCGCCTTCGCTACAAGATCAATCACCGTCTGCCCCGCCGGCAAATTCCCCTCGGGCGGGCTCGCCAGACTAACCGCCCTCTTCACAACCAACGCACAGTTATCACTGACCATCTCCTTCAGATTCTCCGTACCGTAGGCCCCCGCTCCCCCACTCGTACTGGACGAGGGATTCGAAGACGACGGGGGGTTGGCAGGAGTGGAAGAGCGGGATTGCGTCGTGAGCCAGAACATCATCTCGTCGCGGACAAAGATGCTGAGTTGCGCTTCGAGCTCGCCTTCGGGCTCGGTGAGGCAGCGTGCGATCGCCATGAGCGCCGCGACGAAGATGCCTTCGGTGGCGATGGGGCCCATGAGGGTTTGCAGGTTCGGGGTCAGCCGGAAGGGCACGGGTTCTGGGTTGTGGAAGAAGGGCCGGGTGGTGGCCATGCTGGGGATGAGCTCGCTGCCCCAGACGTCGCCGGTGCGGCGCGCGATGGTCAGTTTGTGCGGGTAGCGCGTCGTCATGTGCATGGTGTAGGTGAGGTATGTGAGCGCGGCGAGCTGGTAGGCGAAGTGGCGGCGGAAGAGCCAGAAATCGGCGAAGTTGGGGTAGGTGGCAGTGAAGTAGTCGCGGGCGATGGACTGCGGACACCATTTCTGGGTGATGGTCTTGAAGACTTCGATGCGCAGCGGCGTGGTGACGTCCGGGTTGCGGAGGGAGATGGAGCGGAGTTTGTCCATGGTGAAGAGGAGGGGCTCGTCTTTGTTTTGGGCCGTGCGGCGGCAGTGGTCTTCGTAGATGGCTTGGAGGGAGATGTAGGATGCGTCGTCGGAGACGAGGCGGAAGGAGGGCGCGATGGGGATCATGTGGGGGAGGAAGAAGGAGAGGTTGCGCCGCCGGGATTCTTTGCGTTTAGAGAGGATGCCGTTGAAGATGCGGAAGAGTTGCAGAATCCGTTCCTCGCGGCGGGAGTGCCGCGCAGCAGGGTGTTGCACTGCGAAGGCGTGGATGGAGCCGTCGTGCCCACGAATCTTGAGGCGTCGGTGTGAGAAGCCGACAGTGCGGACGAGGTCAATGTTTGGAAGAAAGCGCTCGATACGGACGAAGTCTTGGTTCTTGTCCGCGTGATCGAGATATTGGCCCGGGACTTCAACCTCGTCAAATTTTCCAAAGCGGAATTCTGTGAGGGGCGGGCTGTAGTTCTCGAGGAATTGGTGTTGGACGCGGCGATCGAGTTTCTCTTCGAATTTGTCACGCCATTTGCGCAACTTGTGGATGTAACCATACATGGTCGGGCGCTTAACAACGAAGTCTTCTTCGAAGGAGGCTTTGATGTGCGAGGGGAGGATGGTCTGCGAGAAGCGCCGGATATTGTGTTCGGTCGCGGTGGGGAGTTTGAAGTCCTGGGCGTAGGCGGAGGGTGTGCGACTGACATATGACAGGCCGTCGTTGAGTAAAGCGACGATCAAACGATAGGCGTCTTCATCTGGCGGACACTTGAAGTGTTTTTGGATTTGGTCGACCATCGTTTCCATTGTGAGAGCTAGGAAGGGAAAGGCGGTCTTGAGCACTGACATAATTTCTTCCGAATACTCCCAGGCAGGCTTCTTTATGGGCTGAGCAGGCTGCTCGGTCCCGCCCATGGTGACATCGCCGTTGGGTTCCGCCTTCATTCCGTTCGGTTGGTTTGATGGCGTGGATTGGCCATTCGGCACAACCTCACCGTTGGCAGTACCAGGCCTTGACGAGCTGTCCGCGCGTGCACTTGGCGTCTTCTCGGGTGATCCTTGTTTCATATTCGGCGATTGCTGCTTGGTTTTGTTGACGTCAAGCTGCTTCTGCTCCTGTTGCTTCTTGATAGCCAAGAGATCTTCTCGAGTAGTTCTCAGAAGGAAGTACAACGCCTGAGGGTACTTCTTCGCGATCGAGACCAAGATACTTCGTGACATGTGAGCTTCGGCATGAGACAGACTTGTGAGTAGCTGAGGTATGAACGTAATCCAGTACCACACTGGAGTCTCGCCTCGGAAGTCCTCAAAGGCTTTTGCCATTTCTCCTTCGGCCGTATCAACACTCAGCAACCAAAGAACTCGGCTCAGCAGCTTTCGTGATTTGGCATTCTTGTACAAGCCCGCAGCTTCCAGATAACAGGCTACAGCGGCAGCCCCTGATTTGGTGTCGCTCGGCTTGTCTTTGAACTCATTGTCGTTGTATAGACCCCATTCGGCCCAGGCCTTCGGAAGACGGATATCGTAATAGAGCGCCGTGCCGAAAGCATCATTGGCCTCTTCTTTCTGGGTCAACTTCGCCAGAAACATACCTTTCAACGTGAAGAACTCTGCTTTTTGCTGCTGGCCAAAATAGTTGAGGTTGGTGTTGTTAATTACATCTAAGCCACTGCTGAGCTCGCTGCGATTCTGGTAATGGCATTTAGCCTGTTCCCTCAATTTCAAGAAGGCTTCCTGGATCTCGATATTTGGCAGAGTGTAGATCTTACTCAGCTGCGCGATACAAACTTCCGGAAGCTGGTGCTTTCGAGCCACATGCGCGAAGCGATTGATGATCCAAGCGGTCTCATGGTAGCCTCGATAGGCGAATGAGTTTGCTCCGGCGGCGCTATTCTGGTTTTGTGGGAGTAGGTTGAGGTATGTACGATTAATAAGTTGGAAGATATGCTGCCTCCAAGTGACCAGATCTTGCCATGCATTGATATCATCCCACACGTTTGGCAGGCGGTCCCGCCACGTCCCTAACAGAAGTTTCAGCTCTTGAGACTTCTGGTCGAGGTTGGCTGAGTTGGTCTGCGCGAGACTATTGCAGATGACATTTGCATCGTGGAGTTCGACTAGCTGTTGGAAGTTTTGCAGGATCGGAATATGAGCATTGGTAATCCGCTTAGGAAGCTGGTGCCATTTCCTTATGGAGAGCTGAATGGACTCATCGCAAATCCTACTGAACTCTTGCGGTGTTTCGATCTTTTCGTGCAGCTTCAGCAGAGATACGAACGCTTGGAAGAATGTCCGTCGGGGCGTTGGTGCATCCGATACAGCTTTTATTATCGAGCTCAGCATTTCCAGCTGCTCTTGTTGCTGCCACATCTCCGGCGTTCTCCACGCAGATTCCAGAAGCAGATCATTAAAATTCTCATGCTTAGCGAAATCGCTTAAGATGTCCCATTGCTGTAACTTCTGGGCGCACAAAACCCAATGATCTTCCCACAGCATGTATTCGCCCTGGGAGAAGGGCACCGAGCCGGTACGTGCTTTGATCTGGGCGGCCTCGTAGAATTCTTGCGCTTTATCCCACATGCCATTCTGCTCGTATGAGAGTGCGCAATTGGTTTCGATGAACTTGCAGCGCCGACGCCATGTGCCATAAAAGAGATCATCTTCCTGTAGACCAGCATAGATCTCGACAAGCGCATCCAAATTGCTTTCTCGTACCGATGGTGTGTCTATAACTGGAGCGATGGCTGCATCCTCCAGCGCGACAGCAGCCGTATACCAGGCATCGTAAGTCTTGCTCAGGAACTTCATAACATGCGCCGGAATCTTGCATCTGGGTTTGCATCGTACGTTGCCCTCCAAGAGTGCTTGAACAACGTTCGGCCGCCGGTCAAGCTGGCGCTGATGGTAATCTTCCGTAAGTAGAGTGACCATACCCTTTTCAAGTTCACCACGGTCGTCTCGCGACAATGCCGACCAACAGAGAGGAAACAAGGCGACCCAGATATCATACGCCACTTGCGGGTCAGTATGCTGGAGCTGACACAGTGGCTCCAAGACATCGCGAGCTTTGACATCACCAAGGCTATTGTAGAAGCGTCGGTGATCGCCCATGAAGTTCTCAAATCGACTGTCAAGCATCACATCGTCCTTTCGACTATCGTTACGGGAAGAACCGAAGACTTGCGCCGGAGACATCAGTTTGAAGTCCTCGTCATGTAATTGGATGTTCGTTCCCATCTCTACCGCGCCGAAGATCAGTTGTATGGCTTGACTGAGCCAGAAGCTCTCGTTGAGCGTATCCCAATTCTGCGACATGAGAATATAGAGAACTCGGGCACTGATTGTCTTTTGTAGACTCTTGTCAAAGATATCCATGAAACGTTGGCGCATCGTCACGTCTTGCGCTCGTGTACCAACAAGGAAAGCATGCTCCAGCCTGACTGTCAGTTCCGTCTTGGTGATTCTAGGATCCTCGTAGATGCGTATGACTAGATCCAGGAACTTATGCAGGAGCGCAGGGTCGGCTCGCGCCTCAAAGGCGAGCATCTTGTGTAAAACAGCTGTCTTCTCTTTCAAGGTCGGCCAAGGCTCGTTAGAGTCAAATACCCAGATTTCAACCATGCTAAGCACCTTCTCGCAGAGTCGAACGTTCGCAGATCGTTCCACTAGAGTGGCGAGGATACTCAGAAAAGCACGCCGCCGATCACCTAGTGTTTGCATGCGCAATGAAAGCACGTCAATAGTCTTCAGCGCAAGATCTGTCGATATCTCGAGCTCTCGCGCGTCGAGTCCTTCGCCAGGCCGACTACCTGCTGGCCCTTGAACAGGTGGTACCGGGTTCTGAACTTGGTCCCTTGCGAGCTTGGTTGTTAGCGCGTTGATTACCTGCTGAATGTGCTGGTCAACCTCTTTGGGTCTGACGTGAACCAGGCTCCAGAGGATGTTGATACTCGGGATAAGAATTTGGTTGGTCAAGGCATCTGTAGCGACTGCGGACAGAAAGTTGATGAATTCTGTGGCAGGTGTTTCAACCTCCATCTCATCTTCCTCGGCACTTTCTGTCGGCAATGCATCGAGGATGCGTCTCAACAAGGGCTTGATTGTTCGCCCGTCATCCAACTTTTCATCAGCTATATGTATGCTATCCTGGACCTCAGGATCCTCGAAGCGGATCGGCTTCTCCAAAATCTTCTGAATCGCGGGCAGCTGAGACACAATCCATTCATCGGTCTTGAAATTCAGTACAACTCGTATGATCTGCAGTGTGTTGATGATGCTTGTATTCGTTTTGTCGTCGCCTTTGTCCGTCTTCTCAGATGCCAAGATCTGCTCTGTCATCCTTGAAAAGATCTCGATATCGACATCAGTCCACATATCCGGAGCAAGCAGATCATGCAATAATCCCACCGCCTTTCGGCACATCTCGTTCGGAGGCAAAGGGGGCAGCACTATATTAGATTGAAGTTCTCTAAGTTTGGCCGCAGGTAGAGGGTACCGCTCTGGTAGCGTGCAGATGAGTTGCGTCAGGTACTTTACTAGCATGGATCGCAAAGCGGTAGGGATCTGGTAGTCGACTTTCTCAGCACCCCCGGAAGCGACGCTGGGGGCTGGCGAAGAATTACTTCCCTGGGAAACCTCTAGCCTCCTCAGCTTAGCCGGGAAGGTATCGGAAGAGCCCGACGACGGACGTTCACCACCGTTGACTCGTCGTTTCTCCCACTGCAAGATCATGTTGATGAGATGCAGTACCAGCTTTTTGTGCTCGTTAGAAGGGGCCGGTAGGGGTGCAATCTTTGCCAAGGAGGGAATTATGTGAGGGATGAATTGTTCCCGCGATTCATAGAATAAATCCGGATGTCGCACCATGAATTGGAATATGCAGATCAGCTGTTGTAGGTTCGAGCTCTCCTCGGACAGAATTCTCTTCGGCCATTTCGCCCATACAGGATACTTGTTATCCCCAGCGCCAGTCAGCCTCTTTGGAAGAAATGGAGCCACTAGGTCCAGTGCTTGGATAACCAAAGCTCGACCTTCATTCTGGTGGGCCTTCAACAAAGCAACGTAGATCTGGTTGACAATCTTCGTGGGTGTTTCGAATTGTGCTATGAAATAGCTGACTAGCACGTATGCGGCATGCTTGTTGATGGTATCTTCCAGCTTCATATAGCTCCAACCAAATTTGATGATATCTTTCCGAGCTTCCAAGACTTGGTTATGGTAGTATTTGAGCAGGAGGGCAGACAGTTGCAGTAATTCAAGGCGCGAATGATCAGCCCCTGGTTGTGCATTCTCATCACCGATGTCCACTAGCTGAGGCTTCCATAGCTTATTATGAATAGCCTCAATCAGGCCTTTATCGACGAACCTCCGTTCACCCCTCTCCTTTTGCGCAGTGCGAAGAACATCCATGGCAAGAATTGGATTGACAACGTTCCTGAATGCGAAAGCTTTGGCTCTCTGGGACGATCCTCTTGAGCCATAAAGCTCCAGACTCCGTAATATTATGTTGCGCCAAAGCTCGGTCGACTCACTGGATATGATGTGGCTGTAGAGAAAAGAAAAAAACAGGGCATGCAACTTGATCTCTTCCGAGGTGGTGGAATCTATAATTTGAAATAAGAAGTCAAGGTCCTGAGGTTCGTTCTTCATGTATGCCACAAAGATGTCGATCAGCTGCTCTCCCGCTTGGTCGGCGGGAAGTCGCAAATCTAAGGCTATCGTGTCCGAGACAAGCTTGTGTTGGATGTCTTTGCCTACACTGAGGAGAGTTTGACGAAACGTGCCGGCAGTGACAAGCCATTCTTGTTGATGCCCACAGATGGTTTGCACAATATGCACGACATTGACGACTGCGACGTCTTTCTTTTCTTGGTCTTCGCCTTCTGTGACAGACTTAGCCAGGCCCTCTAAGTCCGCGATGACTGCATCGCGCAATGGGCTACTGTCTGGAGAGTCGAGTAGCTGTGCGAAGAATCTGCCGTATTTGAGCTCTGAAAGCCTTGCTGCGAAGAAAGTCCATGTCTCTTTCGGATAGCGGTTGAGGAACTTGAGAAGAGGTTCGCGAAGAGGGCTGTAGTGTACCCGTCTGAGGGCGTCTTCGAGCTCCAATACTTTGTTGACAAGATCCTTCATGAAGCCTGATGCAGCCGAGGGCAACAGGTGGAAGATATTCAATACAGCGATGACAATCTGCATCTGCGGGTTCTGCTCGATTAGGGAAAACGACGACTTTTGCAGCGCTGTCGCCGTCGCAATATGCGTCAAATGAGACAGAAGCCGCTCCCCAATCTCTACCTTAAAGTAATTCGTAAGCAAAGCCAGCAGTCGTGCCAAACCTTGCAAGCCTTTGACATTGAGCTTCTCGGGGTTTTGTAAGTTCATCAAGATCGGTCGCAAGCCGCTTTGGAGTAAGTCCTTAGGGAGCTTGTTCGTCTGCGCTAGAACGCCCTTGAGTCCGCTGTTCGCGGCTTCGATGACATCGGGATTGACTGAGTATAGAGACTTGAAGAACACTGAGATGATACGGCTACGACTTTGGGTCTGCTGCTGTCCGGCGAATTCGGAAAAGCCTACGGCTAGCGAAAGTAGCTTGATGCATGCTACTCTCAAACTCAGAATTGACTCGGCTGCCTTGTATTCAAGGGGCTTCTGAGCGAGAGCCTCATCATCCGCATCCGCTAGGACCATGGATTCGGTCAGGAGCCTATTCAGCGGCTCGTTGAATTCAACCAAGTTCTGTTGCATACCAAGACAGTATGTTATAGCATCAATGAAACCAATCTGCGTGGCTAGTGGCAGTGCTCTCAAGGGTTTATTGTAGATGGGTTGCAACAACCGATCTTTGACCGGCGAAAGGAGCTCGTGGACTTCTGCACCAACTACCTCGGTAATAATAGTAAATGCCTGCTGAGCTGCGACTCGAACGTGCTTGTTCATGTGTCCTAGCTCTTGGACTAGGAACCCACATATGTTGTAGAGCCGGCTTTGGTGTGAGCCAAGATCTTCTTTCGAGGTTCCCTGATTGCATCGACGGAGTAGAATGTCGACTGTTTCCAGTGCTTGAATACGTGTGCTTGCAGGCAAGTCTTGCGGCATGTCTTTGATAACGAAGAAGAGGGCTCGGATGAACTTCGTTTGCCTTGCGATCAACCACGCATCTCCGAGATCGATCTTCGTCACGAGCAGGTGAACACCTAGCCCACCTCCGGCTTTAGTATACCATTCCTCCTCATGACACTTGTGGCAGAAGAGGTCAGCTAGCGATTGGAATAATGGCAGTCTCTCAGCCTTGTCTTGTCCACCCAATACCACGCCTGCTGCCTCGTACATGCTGATGATCACCCTTTCAGCGATGTCGCGAAGAGCAGGGTTGTCGGATGAAAGTGTCTCGGCGATAGCATCAGCGAGGACGTGTGTATCCAGGCACAAAGGGCCTTCTCCAGATTGAACGTTGAACTCCTTTCTCTCCAGCTTCGTGCGTGACAGAGTCCTGCCAAGCTCAAGGATCGTAAAGTGTCGGCAAATATCGGCCAGTAGATTTGACGCCGCAGTATCGAGGTTTGGTACCGTCGCGGCAAGCATGCAAGCTTTCAGAAGTTTTTTCAATGTTTCCTCTTGCGAATCTTTCTTGGGAACTGACCTCTCGCGATCAGCCAACAGCAAGACATCTGGTCCAGCGTCGTATTTGCCGTCCAGCAAATCGGTGGCTTGTAAGCGCACTAGCTCTGCAAAATCATCTGGGAGATTCTCGAAGCCTATGTGAATTTTAATTTGCGAACTGATGAGCCGAAAAGCCTGCTGCTTGTAATATGGGTCTACCCTTTTTGCAGCGGCAGCTTTGGGAGTATCGGAGAGTCTGGCGATAGCGAGATCGATTCCAAGGCGTGCTGGAAATGCCCTTTCCTTGTTCGCTCCCATCAACTTTATGTCAACGCTGCATTCGTCGTCTGCAAAGGTCTTGAACTCTAGACCTGGCGGACCCGTAAGGAATTTGCGATTGCGGCCACCAAGCTTTCCCAGTATGCGCATCGTAGTATGTGGATGGAAATGATTGTAGGGGCTCGGCTTCAGATGATCCCAAAGCGCCGTCATCAGCTCATCGATTACTGGAGCCATTATCGGATCGAGATACTCAGCAGTAAGATTGTCCACGCAAAGTTCGAGTGTTCTGAGACCCTGGCCAACAAGATCAGAGCCTGCGCGGAGGGCTACGACTAGGGGCCGCATGAGGTAGCTCAAGTGTGGCAAAAGATTACTCAAACGAGCCGGGACAGTCAGGCACAGTTCGACATAAAGGTCACGCTCCTGGGGCTTTCGTGCAGCAAGCAATAGGTTATTAAGGACCTCAAGCAGCATCTCCAGTAAAGGCAGTATTTCCTTATACAGAACCTCAAAGCGTCCCCCACCGATACTGCGGAAAAGTGATCGTAAGAGGTAGAAGTAGTTCATAGGCTCTTCGGCAGTAGTAGACAGCTGGATCGACTTGGTGACAATGTTGGTTACGTGTGGCAGGAGAACAGGCTCGTTTGGCTGCGAGAACAATGTGACTGCCATAAACGAAAGCTTGAATAGACGCAACAGGATTGACGACTTCTTGATGTCGGACGTCCCGACATCGCCAATGCGATCCATGAGAAATTGAAGCAGCATTCCAGCGAAGCTAGGGGAAGTAGCTTCGCTGGCAAGGAAGAATTGAGGTATATGAAGAAGAGCTGTATGCTCGAACATCATCTCGTACAAACGTGGAATTTCAGAGTGGAAAACCTCATGGAATGTCGCGGGATCGATGCTATGAAACACGGTAGCAAAGGTTTCGAGTAGCTCTTTCTCTTCTTTGCCGCTTTGTACCATGTAATGATTCCCTAGGAATTCAAGGGGCGAGCTATAATTAGTCTCGTTGGGCGGTTGCTCTGAGCTGTAGTATCGAAACACGTAGGCGCCTTCACGAAAGAGCTTGATGATGACATCCACTTCCTCGGCGTTGTAGCCGTGCGATACCTCTTGCCAGTTGGGTGGAGCATTGGTTGGATCCATCATTGGAGTCTCTGGATTACAGAGCCGTAGCTGGTAGAACATGCCTTTCAGCCCTGTAAGAAGATTCTTGAAGAGGAATTTATTGTCGTCTACTGGGTTCGCTCCACGGTCTTTGGGGTTTGAGGTCTTTATAGGTGTCGCGGTAAAAATGTCAACTTCGTCCCAATCCGGAGGATTGCCTGAGTCTGCCAGATGATCCTCCGGGATGGCGTCGAGGGTCTGCTGCTCGTAAAGCTTAGACAATTTGACAGCGTTCTTATATTGTCGATTCATAGCCGCAAACTTCTCTGCTATCGCGCTGAGAATCATGATCAAGAAATGTCTGGCATCCCTCTTATCCTTCAAATTTGCTATACTGTCGGCCATGTTGAGCAATAACTTTGCGCTCATTGTTTGGAAGCTGGTTCCTGGGAAGTTATCGTGCAGATTCCTCGAGAATACTTCGACCGTCTTCCGAATTTGATCCCTCGATAGCGAGTCTCTCACATGGTGAATCAAGTCTGCAAGCAGGCTATATGCAAGAGGTCGCATCGTCTCGTAGACGGTGAGACCATCACCAATGAGTGTTCGTTCATCCAGCAGATCATCGATCTTGGTCAGGAAGATCTTCCGAAAGTTGAAGTTGATAGTATGTCGTATCGCGACCAGCAACTCTTTTCTGGTAGCGGACTTTTCGCTTGGGCAGTCACGTAGGAGACGCACGACGATCTCGGGCAGCTTTGGCAAGAAGTCGTTCAGTTGTTGGTAATAGACACGAAGTAGGTAAGCCAGAAAGCTCATGACTTTGACTTGAGCAGTAATGAAGTCCCCAAAAGCAGCACGGTTCTTGATCTCCTTGCAGACGCCGGTGAAGACCTCACCACGCCGTTCAGCTTCTTCGTGTGCTCGCTCCTGCGGCTTAGCTTGAAGCATGAGGACTACCTTGATCAAGGGCAGAAATTTCTTCACATTTGCCGGAACGCAGTTTCGATGAGCCTGAAACAGCGAGACAACGATGATGGGGCATTCCGCGAAGACTTTGAACGACTCCATACCTTTCAGCAGCGGACGATTAGTCTGCAGATCGATGCCGAGATCTGAAACCGAAGACACCGAGGATGCTGGCGAGTTCGGTCGAGGGGATTGGAAGTTTTGGTTGCTCCCTGCGGCAATGCCTGAGGCGGCGCCTTGCGTGGTGATGTCGAACGTGTTCTGCACGACCTGCTCCACGTTTTCGAACATCTCCTGGATCAGGTCCAGGAAAGGCTGGATCCTACTCGCAGTTGCCTCGGTCTGATAGCGCTCCAAGTCCATGATAGTCTTCATACAGAGCACAGCATTGTCTTCGTTATCCGTCCGCACCAGAGCCGTCAGGGTATCCACGATACCAGCAGCGTAGGGCTTGAGGGCCTCGGCATGGCTCATGGGAAGCCGATGAAAGATCTCTAGCACACAGTTTCGCAGTCTCTACAAGACAATCAGCTGTCACTTGTAAAGCCGAGCTTCAGGAGGCTCACGTGCTCCCATGAGGTGCTCATAAAATTTGGCGGCCCCTCGAGCAGCTTCGACAGCACGGGGACGAGCTTTTGGAGAAAGGAGGCATAGTGAGCCCCGCTGCAGAAAAGATCGGTGTTGTCGCGCAGCTCCGTTGCGATGTTGCATCTCTGCTTGACATCTAAAGACGGGCATCAGTAATAAACCGAAAGGCATGGAGCGCTCATCTCGACAACGGCAATGCTTCCGGACGTTGCTCTTACCGAGACTAGGGTCGCTCAACCTCGTAGCGAAAAGGTCTATGCTTCGTTCAGTCATCATGCTACCAGATCCAGAAGTGAGATGCCCGCACGGCTAGAAGCAGGCAAGGAGTCAACCCGATGGCGAGCTACTGTTATTAATCAATTGGTTATGGTAGGTGAGAAAGTCTAGATCTGGTCATGGCGGCAATACACTTCTTAATCTCGTGTGAAGGTGCTGCGATATGAATTGGTGGACTATCGGAAAAATCACCTAGGTAGGAGTAAGGGCTGCCAAACAACGCCTGGCTGCCCAGATGGTTGCGAGGAAGAAAATCAGCAGCTGGATTCTGTTGAAGATTGGATGAGGATGCAACATCCACAGCCAAGTGTTGCTACATAAGCCTCGACCGCGGAAGGAATACCTTGTGAAGGAATACCTTATGAAGGCGAGGAGGTGATATGGAAATGAAGGTGAGCTAGTTTCGCGAACATGAAGAAAGTGAAAGTGTGGGGACAGCAGCTGCCAAATCCACTGGGCGCTAGCAAGCATCAGCCACACCTTCTTCCCGAAGCTAGTGGCTATGCTCCGGCTGTCTCAGCCTTAAATCTGGGGCTCGTTCGCACGTGATTGGTGATATCGGTCTTGCCGTGATTCGACTTTCGGACACGTACCTCGAAGGTACGATGATCGCCGCTATTCAAGCATCAAGGATGGCTTCTTGGCCTCCGAACATGCGTGCAACAGAAGCTCAAGTCCACAATTGGCTGTTTCGGAAAGCCTACTTGAATCAGGGCCCTAGGTGCCCATTACCCAACGCCAGCGCCTATGCCTGTAGTATCCACCGATTCAGACCAGAGCAACCTTCCTCTTGATCCCTAATGCCCCAGCGAGGTCTTTCTTCTTCTTCGGCGCCCGCTTGAAGCTAGGTGGTGGCATTGCCTGCGCTGTCGTTTGCCCTTCCACAGCAGCGTACACCGTCAAGTCCTGCTCTTCATCCGGCTCCAACGTTCGGATTCTCTCCCCAGCTTCACTCATAAACGCCCTCCTGACTGCCTCCTCGTCCTCAGCTTCGATCCTCTTCTTCTCCGCCTCCGCCTCCTCCTCCGCCTCCTTGGCTAGATCGTCGGCATCCCCCTTCTTCCCAGCCCGCTCATTCCTCGCGTTCCGAGTCCGGATCTCGTCCAGCGCATCCGCGATCTCCATCTCCCTCTTCGCATCCACCACCTTCGTTTCCAGGTTCTCCATCACCCCCATCTCCGCCTCCTCCGCCTCCAGCCGATCCAGTCGCTCCTGCTCCGTCTCCATCTCTCCCCCATTCCCATCTTCCGGATTCTGCCTCCAGACCTCGAAATTCCGCTTCGCGCCTTTCTCGCACTCGTAGTCCATGTTCTTGGGGTCCGTCTTGAACGTGATCTCAGCGCTGCAGCGCGTGCACCGGATGTAGAAGCGGTAGATGGCAATACTGAAGTATTTCTCGTCCGTCGTCTCTTTGCGGGCGTTGAACTTGCGTCCTTTGTAGATGTACTCGCCGCACTGCGTGCACTTCATGCTGAAGGGCGCCATGAGACGGACGGTCTGTACCTTGGGGCCGGGGGCCTTGGGGCCACGGGTGCGTGTGATTTTTGAGGGATCGAAGTCAGGGGGGTAGTATTTCGAAAGGACCTTTCGTTCGGACATGATGGATAAGGAACAGCTTGTGGGGGAATTGATCTAGCGTCAGCTGTGGCCAGCCGAAGAAATGCTGGCACAAGTTACGAGTGCGAGCTTGATGGATAAGCAGATAAGCGGTCTCGATCAATGCCTTTGCGATAGCTCCTGGAAGTTGTGGATCAAATGTGAAATGTCTTTGGGAGCGTGTTGTAGATGAAATGTCGCCTTGTAAAGTACACATACCTAGCGTCGTATTTTACTCCGCGGCTTTCCGATAATGGCTAGGGCCGGTTTCCTCGAAGCGACCACCTTAAGCTCCTTGTTTCAGTCTTGAGGCGCAGAGGTTTGCCCAAGATGCTCAATGTAATCTTTTGCATTCCGAGTCCTACTCTCAAACCAATCAAATCTTTCCTATAGTCACTTCACCATTCACCACTTTCCGAGGGCTTCACATGTCGTTCACTCTAACCGAAGATGCCCGGAGCTTTACAGGACGAAGACGTAGACGAAGATAAATCTATTTCCACCCCTCCAGTAGGCTAACATCAATCAATGCAGGACACGAGTACTGAGACCGGTTCGCTATTCACTCGAACTTTGGGGCGAACGGCCTGCCAGTCGTATGCCCATCCTCTCCACTACGATAAAACCCATACCCTGCGTCAATCCGGCAGACAGGAACCCTATAGGTATGCTAGAAGTGGCATCCGGATGCCATATATGATCAAACCCTGCGTCAAGGTCGTGGCGCGGCTGTATTCGAGTTCTGCCGTGAGGTTACTGGCGGCGTTGTAATGCCGCCTCCTGACGAACCATTTCTATCAGGGCGCGATGAACGGGACTCGCTATCTGATGACTGGTATATACGGGACTATGTGGCTTCAGGTTAGCGTTTGGATATAGTGATAGGCAATGGGTTAATCAGGATCAAGCGCTTACCGAGCTTGGAATCTCCCCTTCACGCGGTCGTCTCATCTCTCGGCCACTGGCATTTTCATCTTGGAGTCGCAGAGCGTCAAGCCGCTTCTGACTGTCTTGAGTGATTGAGTCTGCGTCTATTCGTGGCGGTGGGTTGATTTTCTGGCCGCGTGGATTGGTCAATGACACCCCGGACCCGGCCAAGGAGGCACCATTCCTCCTCGCTTGTTCCGCAAGCCGATCCCACTTGCTCTTTCGCTCTGCTTTGACTTGGTCGGCGTTGTTCTGCGCTTCTGTGTACTCGTGGGAGCATTCGTCGAAAAGCTGAGGGTTGATTTCCATGAACAACTTCATCGCATTGTAGACCATGCCATGTATCGTCCTGCCGTCGTTAGCGAGGTTCCTATGCGTGATTCTGGAGTACCCACCTGTTCCAATGGCCCTTGGAATTCTCGTACAATGGCGCAAACATAATTGGTAGAATGACTTCTACGTTGTCGCTGATCAAATTGCAGAAGTACTCATTATTCCAAAAGTACAAAGCACGCTCGGCCACCTGAAAATGTGGGCTGGCAACAGATTTGGCAAGCTGGTGAAAGATGGGTTCCTGCACCTTGGCGAATTCTCCAGGATCCATGACTTCGAAGATGTCTTCTACCTCGTTCAGAAACATGACTTCCTTCGTGCTATTTACTTTTGGCCAATATCGTAATAACCCGAGGACGACCTATGCCAAGGATGAGTCCAATACAAACAAGGCATCGGGAACTGACTCACCTCTTCCGTCAGGCCGGCGTCTTTTTCTAGAAACTGTACTATACAATATGCCAACTGCGGATGATACATGCTCAAGCTCTTAACCTTGTGAAGCGGTATGAGAACTCTAGTGAGGAACAGCTTGTGCTCCTCCTTCAGAGGTAGAGCAAAACCGTTAATGATGGACCCAAGGATCTCGAGCAACTCCGCTATACCGTTGAATCGCTCTGTTTCATAGACAAATTGAAAGAAAACATTGTTGATGGACCGCCGGATGTAGGAACGCAGGTTAAGGAATTTGCCATAGATACGATGAAGGGTGGTTTTGAGGAAGTCCCGCTCCCGTGGGTCCTCGGAATCAAATAGCTCCAGCAGCTGAAGAACGAAGCCATGGTCGATAAAACCTTTGGCAATGTTCGTATTGAAATCTTGACTTTCGATAAAGCGCAGGAAGAATTCGTAAACGACCTGTATGTGAGGCCAAGCTACTTCGAGCACCGGTTCATCCTCTTCAGGGTCGAAGGCCTCGCCTTGTGGGTTCATAGGGGGTGGAATGGGGCGGAACAGATTTTTGCTGAACATGTCGACGACCCTCGGATACATAGGTTCTGTGATGACCTGCCTGTTGTTGGCCACGTAGTCCAACAGTTCGTGAAGCGCCAGCCGCTTGATCTCTTTTGACTTCATGTCTCCACTAGCATCATTGAAGTCGAATATGATGTTGCATTGATCGATCTTCTGCATGAAGAGGTCCTGGCGACGATTCGGCGGTACTTCGTGGAATCCTGGTAGCTTGTCCAGCTCTCGTTGTCGCTGGTCTGATATGTCGAATCTTGACGAATGCTGCCTTTTGGGTGTCCTTATACCCTCGGGAACAGTGTCTTTGGGGGTTGATGATAGGCGATCGAATGCCATTGATTTGGTTCCCCGGCTTGGAGGTGCAAGATCGCCCGGCATTGTCTCTGCAGCGCCAGGTAGAGGGATGTGCTGGCTCTGAATTAGCTTAAGCGACTTCAGACAGTTGGGTAGCGAAGCGCGTTGACACCAAGAACTGCCAAGATGGAGCTACTTACCGGCGCATTGCCCGTACTAGGACTTATCACAACGCTTGGAGCCATTGGTTGACCCTGACGTGTAGGTGTACCTGGCGCTCCACCGCCGCCTGATCCACCAAGACTGCCCAGCCCGTGCTGTGAAGGCATAAATTGTGGGGGGGGTGGCATTGAGCCAGGAGGGCCTTGAGGAGATGCATGCTGTGCGTTACCGTGCCCTGCACTTGCGGGACCATTCTCATTCGGCGGTAGAGGTTTATTCCTTGGGTCGACCAACGTCGATGTGGATGATGTCGGTGTTCCGTGAGCAGAGGAGCTGGGCGAATTGAGGCTTCCAGAGGAAGTCAGACTGGTATTTTGAGCCGGCGATTGGGTGCCTGAGCTCGATTCTTTCTTGCCTTTGGAGCTTTTGCTTGAGTCTTTGTTGCGTGAGAGCTGTTCATGCTAGACAGGTCAGCCATGTGTGTAGACGCAGGGAGTATAGCGAGCAGTGTCAATGGGTTGGGAAGAGAGGAGTTGAATGGACCATCTCATGGGACCACATACTACTCTCCGCCTGAATCGGTCCATGGCTTCTCTCAAGAGGTGTACAGCGGACAATGTCCCCCTCCTTCGAAGCTCTTAGGGCGGGCTTCGCCAGCAAATTCTCTAATTCTCAATCCGCAATGCCCCGATAGGAAGTTGAAGGGTCGTCAGATATGAGCAAGAGAGTCTCTGCTACTGGACCATGATTGATTGAGGATGTAGTTGTGATTGACGATGCTCGATCGCTTGTGGTTGTTGTTGTCGTTGATTGGTCTTGAATAGGAGAGGCAGGCTAATCGTTGGACTTAGAGTTGAAGACACCTGGTAGCCATAGCTATAGATTGCAGCGGCCAGTTTCATTGGTCGAGTCTCAACACGTAAAGCAATTGGGGGTTGGCATCGCAAATCCTGAGGTTCTCGAGGTTAAGGCGGCTAATCGGCCAATCGCTGACGAGCCAACCGCGTAGCTTGCCGCTGTTGGCAAGGTCCTTGAAGGATCGACTAGCGACTATCCATTGCCAAAGCGTCGAAACGTTGAAAGATATCACTGGCTTGATGAAGGGCTCAATCAACATGAATGCAGCAGAGGAAGAGATCTTAGAACGATCGCTGCGTACCCGCACTGGAAACCAAGTTGACAAAACGTTGTCTTCTGTCACAAGGCTGTTTAAGACATCATAGATCATGCCGTCAACCTTCTACTTCCGCAATCCTCAATTGCAAGTCTTCCGTTCATCGATGACATCTTATGCCTTTCTCGAGTGACATTTACATAGGCCGGCCAAGGGCGAAAATGGGTCTCGACAGATGGTTAAAACGTGGATAGCTTTAGATTACGGCCATGACAGCTACGACCCATTCAACGCCCGCAAACACGTTGACTACAGACTGTAAAGCATCTTCCTTTAAGTAGATCTCTACCCAGAAGCTCGGTTTATTGAGCTATCCTGATCGGCATGTTTTTGGCTGTTCTATTCCTCTCGCTCAAATCTGGCCGCTTACTTCACCCATCATATTGTTGATAGCTCTCCCGCCAAATCAGCAACGACCCAACTTCTGTGGGAACATATGCCTAAAAGAAGTAGCTATCGGTCTATCACGATCGCAAGAGCCCCTGACATTCTCGTGAGGTATTGGCCCCTTCAGAGAAACCGGCCTGAGTGCTTGATATTTCACAGCTGGAGGTATTCATGGACAGCGGTCGTGCTACCTGGTGTCTGCTGCACCGCCTGCAACAACTATCAACCCTTAGCTGTACCAATCTTTTACCAACGTTAACCACGAATAGCCAGCAACTTTGTGAGCATGCTGTAGCTAGCGTTATCTCGAGTTGCTTCGCTGGCGTGGGACGCTTGTCAGGGTCCAGCAATCTCTAGGCGGTCCTTAGAAGGCTTGCTGACTGGATGACGATCAGTGACACCCAAATGCTAACGAGCTAAAGAGCCAAAGCGCATCACACCCTCGCTTGCGACGCCCATCGAGGTATGTTGGGCAGAAAAGGAACGAGGCGACGGTTCAAGTGGTCTTGTCTGGGCGGTGTACGCCCATTCTCCCCATTGCATGGGATACGTTCCATTGACTTTCGATTGGGTATCTGTGGGCACCTATACCATTACGCGTCAAAGAGCTTCAGTCTCTTCCTCCAGATCCAAACCCTCTTCCTCTTCTTCTTCTTCATCTTCGTTAATAATGTCTGCATCCTCATCACCAATATTCCCATCCTCCTCGTCACCAGCTCCCTCGGCTTCTCCCTGCTCCATCCCATATCGGCCTCGAGCGTCTTGTGTCCTCAAAGCGGTCTAATCAATGTTAGTCTGGGGAATACCGAGAGGCAGAGAGTCACTCACAGTCCGCATGTCGGACAACATATTTACAAGCTCGGCATTGACGAATCCGTTTTTTATGGCATTCTTGTCAAAGGCCCACTGACCCCTGGTATCCTGGTCTAGAATATCTGGCAAGGACTCGAAGAATTCTAGCTCTTCATCCAGCAGTGGTCGTCCGTCCAAAATCCCGCGCATCTTGAATTTGATGATAACTTTTGCTTTTGCGAAGACGCCATTTTGATACCATCCGTCCAGCTTCGAATGACACTTCTCTCGTAGAGCAGCTGTAGCAAATGTTTTGCTGACGAGAGGATCCGTGACATCGCAGATCTGCCACGTTTTGCCATCGGTATGGACTTCCTTGCCATCGAATAGGTGGCTCTGTCTCTGATGCAGCTCCGCAACAGTCTTCCAGTCCCTTCTGGTCAGAGTGGCTTCACCTTTTGATTGTCCAGCGGGCAGTTGCGGCTCGAGCTGAAACGTCATCGTCTGGTAGATTCTGTACTTAGGATCCGTTCGTGGGTCAATACCGAACCGAACAATGGCGTCGCGCCAAGGCCCGCTATCGAAACAATAGCCGACGTACTGCTGGATGTGCCTCGTGCCGCTCCAACCCAGCGCTTTCAGGTCAGATGCGGAGAGGTTGTTAAACAGGGCGCGGCGGGTCCAAATAGGACGACTGGCGAAGAGGCTGCGTGCTTCGGCGATTATGCGCTGTATAGAAGGATCAAGTACGGACTCATCTGGGAGTAGACCTGAAGGACCCATAGGGACGGTGGTTGCATTCCAGCGCGTGTGTTGATTCAATTGCTTGGTGGCTCTCCCCTGTAAGGTGAATTGAGGGTCACCAGTGGGATCAAGAGTTTCCTTGATGTTGGGATTTTGACGGTAGCTGATCAGGTGAGTCAGTGAACACAGAGAGTTGAGGGAAGAAAGGAAGCAGACTGATAGTTGAAAGGAAGTTCCATCATATCCCAACGCGGTGGCGGGACTAAGTCTGTCTTTTGCTTGAGTCCTTTGCTCTTATCAAATTTGAAGTCTTTCATTTTTGAATCTAATATTGTCAACTTTCAAAGCTAAGTTCACAGTGTGCAGACTAACATTCGAATGGCAGAATGGTTTGCCGGAAGTTTTCCATGAAAGAGTTGCCCTTAGTGGCAAAACCAAAGTCCGGAAGGTCTACTACTTAGTGACGAGTTTCGTGTTGAAAAGAACCTGAGACATACCTCGAAAACGATGAGTTTCTTCAATGCGGCCCACAATACTCATTCCGTACTTGCCCTCACTGTCGCGAAGGCTCCGTAGTAAACGAGATGCATTCCTCAGAGGATTTTCAACACCAGGGGTCGACGGCTTAGCTTGTTTGCGCGGCTCTATCTCAGACTCCTGAGAAGGCTCTGCAAACGGGTCGTCAGAGCCTCTTTTGCGCTTCAAACCGGTCCTCTTGGGCACCGTGATCTTCAGAACGGCATCATTGGTCCTAACATTTGCTGCTATGACCGGTTTACGATCTCGATCGCCCGGCCTGAGGTAGAGTTTTGCCTTCGGTTCGTTCCCAGCTTGAAGAAGCTTCCCTCGAGTTAGCTGCAGGCAAGAGCGATTTTGAGAAATTTTAACAAGCCTTCGAGAGTGTACAATCTCCTCCCAAGGTTTGAACCCCTTTTTCAATATTTTGGATAATGCATGGGTGCGCGATAGACACAAGGGATGGTGGAGAAGATGGGAAATCAAACCATGGAGCGTATCTTCTTCTTGGTAAATCGACATGAATTTGGCTTCCTTGATCGATCGAAGTCGGCATATCAATGGATGTTTCGGTCGTCTGAAATAGGGTTGAAAAAGATTCACCGTGTGCCGGCAGGGTTCATGTCGCAGGCTGTTCAATATCTGTGATGCTTCTCCGAAGTCATTCAATGTTTTCTCTTCGCCACAAGTCTCCAGTGATTCAACAGTCGATCGTCATTGCGTCCAACTATTGTTCGGTGTGTGTTGAGGAAAGGAAGATCGATTGTTACCGGTGTGCAGAATGTTTCGAACTTTCAAGATTCAGTGAATAAGTAGGGTTGACATTCAGGGTTCCGCTGTTTGACCGACTTGGAAGACCGATGTCTAATTGTAGGCGATTGATGAGAGATTTACGTTTGGGATGCTGAAGTAGAACACCAATCAACATCTAATTCAAAGCTTCTATGGAATCGTAGAGGAGACTTTGAGCGTCGTAAGTTTGGTTCTTCGCTTAAATCAAGCTAGGCAGAGACTAAGCCCAATGGCGCTAGCCCTACACTTTCCGCACACAGGCTCATAATCCCATTAGAATCCTCCCACCTCTGTTGCAAGCTCGACGACGTCTTTGCCCCTTATCAACTACAAGCATATCAAAATGTCGACTCGTCCTACAGTCACCATTGCTTCAGCTGAGGGCAAGCCTAGCGGAGATACGCACCCTCTTCCAGATGTCTTCAAGGCCCCCATCCGCCCGGACATCGTCCAGTACGGCCCTCACCCACCGATCAATTGTCAAGCTCGAGCTGATGATATTTCAGGAGTGTTCACACTGGGATGGCCAAGAACAAGCGTCAGCCGTATGCCGTGAGTGAGAAGGCCGGCCATCAAACCTCTGCTGAATCTTGGGGAACCGGTACGTGCAGCCTCCGACTCACACATGCTGAAGGATACAGCTAGTTTGCTCACATATTGGCATATTAGGACGCGCTGTCGCCCGTATTCCTCGAGTCTCCGGAGGTGGTACCCACCGCGCCGGCCAAGCCGCCTTTGGCAATCAATGCCGTTCAGGCCGCATGTTCGCCCCGACCAAGGTCTGGCGAAAATGGCACCAAAAGATCAATCTCAATCAGAAGTGGGTTCCCCTGCTTGCCTAGTCTTTTCTCCTTTTCTGTGTACATCTAATCCTGACTTGTTTTAGGCGCTTCGCAACGGCCTCCGCCCTCGCCGCTTCCTCCGTCCCTTCCCTCCTCCTTGCCCGCGGCCACCACATCTCGACCGTCCCCGAAGTCCCTCTCGTCATCTCCTCCTCTGCCTTCACCGACGCCAAAATCACAAAAACATCTGCCGCTCTTGCTCTTCTCAAGACCGTCGGCGCTGGGCCCGATGTCGCCAAGGTACGCACAAGCCGTAAACTCCGCGCCGGCAAAGGAAAACTACGTGGTCGTCGTCACCGCCAGCGTCGCGGTCCCCTCATCGTCTACAACCCCGATGAAGACGGGAAGGAGCTCGTGCGCGCGTTCCGCAATATTCCTGGTGTAGAGACGAGCAACGTGTTCGCCATGAATCTACTTCAGCTAGCGCCGGGAGGTCACCTAGGCCGTTTCATCGTGTGGACATCGTCCGCGTTTGCGGCTTTGGACACGATCTACGGGTCTACCACCTCACCCAGTGGGCTCAAGAAGGATTTCCTGCTCCCCTCGAACATCGTATCGAATGCGGATATCAGCCGGTTGATCAACAGCTCTGAGGTGCAAGCTGTGGTGCGCCCCGCCAAGGGTGATGCGAAGACCAAGCGGGCGGGCGTACAGAAGAAGAATCCGTTGAAGAATAGGCAGGTGCTGCTGAGGCTGAACCCGTATGCGAAGGCGTTCAGTGAGAAGAAACTGGGGCAGGAGAAGGTTGGTGGGGATGAGAAGCCGGACAGGGCGGCTGAGCTTTTTTCGAAGGTTCTGCATGAGAATTAGACGTGGGCAAGGCTCGACGGATGGAGAGGGCGGGGGTAGGAACGTGGCGAGGGCTCTGCTATTGTGTAGCTCATGATCATGACAACAAGACCATATTCATTGTTGCAGTACAAATGCGGATGCCCTCTTATGACTTCTTTGCCAGTGACAATATACGACAACTCAAATAACTAGCACATCATCCAACCTCATCGATCAACGTCACACCGGCATTTGTTTGCCTGTGACCCACAAATTCCTTGGATCCCTCGTCCTTCCACCTCTATTACTGTTTAAGCATCGAAAATAGGGTAGCCTACAGGTAAGGTAGAAGGCATAAACCACAGACGCGCTATTAGCGCTGCCAGAACGCTTGCAACTCCTCGATTCCATCAAGATTACCCCAGGTCGATTTCAACGTTTCCTGATATAATGTGTCCAAAAGTTGAGACAGTAATCTTGACACTTTGCGCATTATTAGTTTGCTTCGCTGGTAAATTTTAATCCAGAATTGAAGTAGCTGAGCAATCGTATTTCTACAAAAAGTGGCCCAGAACACAAAACCTTTCCGTACTCACACCTTGGTGGAAATGCTCTTAAGATTTACAAAGAATACATAGGCTTGAAGCACAAAGCTTGCTCTTTTAGTCTACAAATTTTCACATCAAAATCCTAACGATTGAAAACGTGGAACAAATCGACCCGGAGTGATCTTGGACAAAAGTTGGGGGGTGGGAATTAAGAATCAAACCAAGGAGTTGCAAAGCGTTCTGACAGCGCTAATAGCCCAACGGTGATACCGGAGATAACCTGGGTTCCGACTTGGCAGCAGCCAGATGTCTTGGAAATTTGTTCATCCATCAAATATAGAACTCATTGTCGCTGCAGGCATATCATCATGAAAATCTACTAATATGGATATCGAGACGTCATATAGCATGTGGTTCATGATAGATTGCCTTCTCAATTCCACTGTGGACTCGCGCAGAGCCTCTCTTGATCCACCTATCCATCGGTGACTGACAATCTGGCTTTTTTTGGCCGTAAAATTTCTACCACTGCCGGGCTTTCTATCATCATGGATGAGTACGTTACTTGCCTAGGTCCTTCTGCAATTTCGGATTTCCGTCGGCCGGATCTGGCACGAAAAGTAGGCGCGAATGATGTCCAGGCCCAGTACGTACATTATGTGGCTCTCACAGGCAGTGACCGAGAGAGGCTAGATGACGGAGAACGTGAGGTCTTAAACAAACTTCTTGCGTATGGAGAAGTACCCAATGACGTTCAGGCCGGCGATGAGGAGGAAAACACGACTTTCTTTGTCTCGCCTCGAATCGGTACAATCTCTCCATGGAGTTCGAAGGCAACTAGCATCGCCTGGGTCTGTGGATTTCGGAAGGTCATAAGACGGATCGAACGCGGTACTATCATCACCGTGACCGGGCTTAAGCATGCAGCGGCCGAGACCATCGCCCATCTGCTCCATGATCCCATGACTGAGATCATCAGCACTCACATACCAGATCTTACCGCTATGTTTGATCAGCGACCTCCGGCCCCTCTAGAGATCATCAAGTTCGGCGCAGATCAGGACGACTCGCGGAAAGCATTGGTGAGTGCCAACAAATCACTTGGTCTAGCACTGGATGCTTCCGAGATAGCCTATATTCTCAATGCATATGTCCCGAACGGTCCAATGACAAGATCACTCACAGATGTGGAGCTCTTCATGTTCGCTCAAGTAAACTCTGAACATTGCCGGCACAAGCAATTCAATGCTGCATGGACCATTGATGGCGAGAAGAAGCCGAGAAGTCTTTTCGACATGATCCGCAATACTCATGAGAGAAATCCACAGCACGTGATTAGCGCCTACAGTGATAATGCCGCCGTTTTGGAAGGCCAAAATGGCTCCTTTTTGGCTCCTTCGATGTCGACAGGTGAATGGAGTCACGTCAAAGAGAACGTGCACTGCCTCGCAAAGGTGGAAACCCATAATCATCCTACGGCGGTGTAAGTGAACCCTGGGGTTTCACCTGGCTTGGCAGCATCTGCCCCGGGCAGTTTGCCAAACAATCCAATGGTATGAGTGCGTAGGTCAACGCTAACTTCGGTAACTCACTTAGTTCTCCATATCCGGGGGCTGCAACCGGAGCGGGTGGTGAGATCAGAGATGAAGGCGCGGTGGGAAGGGGCTCGAAGCCAAAAGCTGGACTTTGCGGTTTCACTGTGTCCGACCTGCTATTGCCCAACTTTCGGCAGCCGTGGGAACTAGACGAGGGTAAACCAGGGCATATTGCCAGCAGCCTCGATATAATGCTGGAAGCCCCTCTTGGAAGTGCAGCGTTCAACAATGAATTTGGCAGGCCTTGTACCACTGGCTACTTCAGAACTTTCCTTGCGAAGGTGCCCACTGCTGGCGGCGGGACCGAGCTAAGAGGCTATCACAAGCCAATAATGATCGCTGGTGGTGTAGGTACGGTGAGGCCCCAACACGCCCTCAAAGATCCCGAAATGGTGCCAGTCGGGGCACATCTGATTATCATTGGGGGACCTGTAAGTAGATTTCTGAACATCTCTTGCCCCTTTCTGAGTGTTTCAAGAAGCTTGAACTATGTCTCAGCAGTATCCGCTTGCAAAGCATGGACCTCTCTCGTTGCATTGACTGAAAGGAGTAATGCTGACCGAAACTTACTTAGGCAATGCTGATTGGCCTTGGCGGTTCCGCAGCCTCCAGTGTCACTTTAGCGGAGGGTTCGAAGGATCTTGACTTTGCAAGCGTACAAAGAGGTAATGCTGAGGTACAGAGACGTGCACAGGAGGTCATCAATGCGTGCACCTCAATGGGTCCAAACAACCCCATCAAGTTCATTCATGACGTGGGTGCTGGGGGGTTGTCAAATGCTCTGCCTGAACTGGTACAGGATGCAGGTTTAGGAGCCACTTTCGAGCTTCGAGAGATTGACAATGCCGATCGAAGCATGAGTCCTCGTAGGTCACATTTTTCCTGATCATTCTATTCTCTGGCTTCGTCGAGAACTGACCTTGAAATTTTGTAGTCCAGATCTGGTGCTGTGAAGCTCAGGAAAGGTACGTTGTCGCTGTTGCACAGGATGGTCTCAGCGTTTTCCGAAAAATGGCAGACCGTGAGCGCTGCGGCTACTCTATTGTTGGAAAGGCACAAGGCGCTGTGAAAGGAGAAAAGAGACTAGTATTGATGGATCGAGATTCAGAGAAACACCCGACTCCTATCGATCTTCCTATGTCTTTCCTGTTTGGAAAACCGCCTAAGATGGCGAGAATCGTCGAATCGAGGAAGCTGCATTTACCACAGTTTGACAACAGCCTAAGGACATATCTGCCGGAAGTGTCATGTAACATACTAGATGAAGCGATTAATCGAGTACTTGCTCTCCCTGCTGTAGGATCGAAATCTTTTCTCATCACCATTGGCGATCGAACAGTCGGCGGTTTGACCGCAAGAGATCAAATGGTTGGACCCTGGCAGACTCCAGTGGCTGATGTGTCCGTTACTGCTACCTCACTCACCCTTGGTGTCAAGACTGGAGAGGCGATGGCAATGGGTGAAAAGCCAACCTTGGCTCTAATCTCACCAGCTGCTTCTGCCCGTATGGCTGTCGCCGAAGCCTTGATGAACCTTGGTGCCGCGAACGTCATACACAGGCTGGATCGGATAAGGCTTTCAGCAAATTGGATGGCTGCCAGCAATCATCCTGGCGAAGGCGCGGCTTTGTATGAGGCAGTAGAGGCCATTGGGATGCAACTTTGTCCAGAATTGGGGATCAGTATCCCTGTGGGCAAGGACTCCATGTCAATGAAGATGAAGTGGACGGAAGCTGAATCGAAAGAGGCCAAAGAAGTGACAGCGCCCTTGTCTGTAATCATCTCGGCATTTGCCCCAGTCGCTGACATCAGCAAAACTTGGACGCCTACTTTGCGCCGGAGAGCAGATGACGATGGTCAAGAATCAATCTTACTCTTCGTTGATCTCGCAGAGGGACGCAAAGCACTAGGCGGCTCAGCTCTCGCTCAAGTTTTCAGTCAAGTCGGCAATGTCGCACCAGACGTGCATGACGTGCAGATATTGAAAGATTATTACGATGCTATTGAGCAATTGCACGACTCGGGCATCGTGATGGCTTATCACGATCGTTCGGATGGTGGACTCTTCACGACTTTGGTGGAGATGATGTTCGCCGGTAGATGCGGAATAAATATAATGCTTGACAGTCTCTGCCCTAATTCTCAGTCGCCAAGTATTCTCGAGACTCTCTTCAACGAGGAGCTTGGTGCCGTATTCCAAGTCCGAAAATCCGACGAGATCAATTTTCATCGATGCTTCGCTACTTGTGGACCTCCTGACGGCCTCATTAGGAAAGTCGGCTCCATTTCTCCCGTTCATAAGCAGGACCTTACTATCTACTATGGAGGAACCCTCATGTACCGTGGTGCTCGTACCACCCTGCAACAGCGATGGGCCTCCACCTCCCACCAAATGCAGCGCTTACGCGACAATCCGTCTTGCGCAGACGCAGAGCACGCATCCATCGTGGCCACGAAAGATCCAGGTCTTTCCTATAACCTTACCTTCAAGCCCTCAGACAGCATCCTTCCCTTCTCATCCACGCTATCAAACCGCTTCTCCTTGACCTCCAAGCCCCGCGTCGCAATACTTAGGGAACAAGGCGTCAACGGTCACTCCGAAATGGCCTTTGCATTCATGACCGCCGGCTTCTCCGCAGTCGACGTGCACATGACTGATCTTCTTTCCGGCCGCGTCTCTCTTTCTACATTCAGAGGCTTAGCTGCATGCGGCGGCTTCTCTTACGGGGACGTCTTGGGCGCGGGGCGCGGTTGGGCGATGTCAATCTTACTGCATCCGGAGACGAGGAAGATGTTCAAAGACTTTTTTGAGAGGAAAAACACGTTCACGCTCGGCGTCTGCAATGGCTGCCAGATGCTCAGTCAGCTAAAGGAACTCATCCCAGGGGCGGAGGCTTGGCCAACATTCGTGAGGAATGTGAGCGAGCAGTATGAAGCACGAGTGTGCATGGTGCAGATCCAGGACACGCCTGCATCACCCTCCGTCTTCCTCCACGGCATGGCTGGCTCATCTCTCCCCGTTGCTACCGCACATGGAGAAGGCCGGGCCTTCTTTGACGGCCAAGACCAGCATACCGCTGCTCAGAAGTTGCTGGATAGAGGCCTTGTCTCGCTGCAATACACTAGCAATGATCTCAAAACTACAGAGACTTATCCTGCGAATCCGAACGGCAGTCCATTGGGGATTGCAGGGGCGAGAACACCAGACGGGCGGGTGCTGGCGCTGATGCCGCATCCTGAGCGGACGGTGTTGGATGGCGTAGGCAGCTGGATCCCTCAGGGGAAGAGCGAGGAGTGGGGAAACGTGGGGCCTTGGGGGAGGATATTTCAAAGTGCAAGACGGTGGGTAGGGTAGATAAGTATGCTGTCGTAGCATGATATCTATGAAAGACGTGAGACGAATGGCGTGACCGAATAAGCAACACTTGCTGAATTGTCAGTGCAGTGGGCACTTGGATCATTGGGGAGTCATCGATCCTGCAGATCGGAGAAGGATTCCAGAGTCATGAGGCTCCGTTCTTCGTCGAATCCAAATGAGAAAGACCTGATTCCCCAGGAAGTTCAAATGCAAACCTCACCACATCGAGCCTCACAGCATCGCACGATGTACCCACAAGGGAAATATCACTGGTGCTCTTCCAGGACTATATTCAGATTCATCGCCGAGTTTAATGCAACGACCAGAATTATTTACTTTTGCCCCTGAAGTTCTTATCCATGGGTGTCGGAAGGTCCACCTGGATCTTGTCCCTGGTCTTGTGCATGTAGGAACTTTAGGGCCTGAGTATGTAGATTGACTTCTCTTCATCCATACCGTTGTCCCGTTTTGGTGAGGATATCCACGACACCGTTCGTGGTGCATCAACAAGTTGTGCGAGGTTCGTGATAGTGTAAGTTCGGCTAACACTCGACTTCAGATTCTGTAGGTCGCTCCTGGAGTATGTCCATCTCAGGCCCACGATCGCAATCAACAGAGTTCCAATAGACTCTTGAGCAACCTTAGGAAATCTTCATCACGTGGAAGGAAATCGTGATGGAATGGGGCGATGGCTTCTCGTACGTGAAGATGGTAGTCAGCTGGCAGGAAACAGGCATGGATGTGAGCTGGCGTCTTCATCGGGCTTCGATTCATGAGTTCTTCCAGACGGTGCCATGATCGAAGTAGTGCGCATAGGCGACGATTGATGTGAGAAATGAAGTGGATACCGATATTATGCGTTTCTTCAATAAGACGGGCCAAAAACACCATATTGAAACACGCGGAGAGTTTTCTGCTGGACTTGGCCGGCGAAAGACTGGAGGAAGACCAGATTGAGCCAGAGAGGCCGATCATATTCGTTGCCTGGTTACAGTTTGGGAGGCCTAGTCACCAAGCAGGCTCTGATCACGGCGCGGGAGCATGAGAAAACCCAGAGTGAATATGATGACTATACCGGAATACTACGCAATGCGGTTGGCATTAGATATTTGGGGACACCACACAAAGGCAGTGATCAAGCAATCTGGGACGGCATTGCGAGGAATTCGGCAAAGATCCCTAGGAAGGACCAGGACGATACTATAGTCGATGCTCTCAGGAGGGGCTCCAGCACCCTCGAAAGCCTGCAATCTTTTTTCACTGGTATCAGCGATCGGTTCCAATCCTCGACTTTAATCGAGGAGCGAGCATATCCACACTTTGGCAAGATCGTTGATCGCGAATCGGCTGTTCTATATCTCCCAAAAGGAACTCGGAATTTCGTACCCCGCCCTCCACCTGGAAATTTTTACGATTTGGCAGCGTTTATGAGGCAGGCTTCAAAAGAGTGGTAACCGTAGTGAAGGCTCTGCTCCGGGCAGCCGCAATGAGAGATCCAATAAGACACAACTCTGCCTCCTTGAAACTGCAGAAACGAAACTTCCCAAGCTATGGCGGTCCCGGTGGTTCGCTAGGCCCAGATCATCCACCAGCCGTCTACAATTATCGACGACATCCTCCGAACAGCGGTGGTCCATTCTCTGGACCCAACTATTAACCGCCAGCTGGAGGATATGTTCAGCGACCTGGGCAATACGGTAGTTTATTCCTTGACGATCATGGACTCCCGATTATGTTGGACAGGGTCAGCATAGCTCCGTCAATGTCCGACGCTGATACAGTAACCGGTGAACGATCGCCAACATCAACATCTGCAAGACCCGTGCCAGCCAACCAAACCGTGGAAGCGCTTACTGACGAATCTAAGGAAGCAGATGAGGATGTCAGTCCCGAGGTGGCTGATGCAGTTGCTGCTGGTGAGGGCGCAGTTGCGGAAGAGGAGGATCTGGAGGAAGCTGACGAACAGCCGGCCGAGCAGTCGATACCAAGTCCAATAAGTCGCGACATATATGTGCGACCAGTGCAAGAGTAATCAGACAAAGACAGGGTACCAGATCAGGACTTCCAGGACAGTCTGAATAGGATCAAGTTTTATCGACCGTGTGTGGCAGATCGTCTGTTCCTCGAAAGAGCGAGAAACCACTCGAACAAGACCACACAATTCCTCAGATGAGGTGAGAGCAGAGATTGCGGCCAGAATATACTTCTTAAGGGAGGGAAACGCGAGCTGTGATATCTGCAAGGAGGAGTGGCCTGACGTCTTCAATCATTGTGTCATTTGCAATAACAACGGTTCCGATGTCTACCAAGCGTGTTTAGACAAGGGGATTAAATACCCTGGTAATCACCCTTTAGTTTACACCGACGAGAACGCGGTCAATGAAGCACCGTCGGAAGGTGAATCTATCTTTCCGGTCACCGATCCTCTGGACGAATTGGATGTGGATGACCAACAATCGACTATTCGAACACTGACTGTACCTTGTAGCGTTACTGGGGGATTACGGTGATATGATATCGAGGATAGTGCAGTACGGTCTCGACAGCGACAGATCCGTTAACGAGCCACCAAACATCGGCACATCGAGGATTCAACTTACCCCATTAGCATTGGCGATCTTGATGGGCTGCGATGACAATGTATCAACTCTACTCAACGCACAGCCAAACATGCTCGCCTACAGGGAAACCGTGTATCCCGTGGAGGACAAGCAAGAAGAGAAATTAGAAGAGATGGAACTCATCCGAGCAAAAATGGGAGACGAAAGCGCAGATTCTGAAGTCGAAAACCCCGAAGAACAATCTGCAGGAGACGCAGCAATCGAGAAACTTCATTCCGCAGAGTATCGCACCGTGTCCGATGGGGTTACTATCGAAGCCATAAAGCTCGCTGCTCACGTTAATGCACAGACACCCAAACTGCTTCTCATCCAATGGGATCGGAACCCACTCACTTCACAATACTGTCTGCTGTATGATGCTGGAATGCGGTCATGCCGAGAGTGTCGACATACTAATTAACTATGGCGCCGATACCGAAGAGACGAACCCCTACTATCTTCGCACGCCCTTGGTTCCCACCGCTGCGGCCAACGCCGACATCGCGAAAATCGAGACTCTGATCCGCCGGCGTGCGAACGTGGACGCTCAGCCGAGGACAAGAATAGCAAGACGGCGATGCACTATGCGGCTGGCAACAACAGGCTAGATATAGTACGAATGCTGGTCGACGCCAAGGCTAATCCCGAGGTTGAGGACAAAGAGGACAATACGCCGATTCACTTCGTCGTCGAATAGTTAGAGTATCATGCCCTCGCGAAGTATATGGTGCAGAAAGGTGTCAGTCGAAAGCATAAGAATCAGGCGGGTGTGGATCCTCTGGATTGGGCGCACAGTTCGCCGGCGGACAACGGGGACACTTATCTCATGTTAGCTATAAGATGATCTGTCGTTCTCTTGCACTTGTTGGGAAGGGAGCTGACTTGATTCATAGGGCGGCAAGGTTTCACGGTGGTGGAGTTAGGAATTCAGTAGGGAAAAGTGAAGATCAGACCGATTATTTACTTTCTATATATATATATCTAAAGGTTGATAATTGACAATGTAGCGATGCATGAGCTGCAGGGCGTGCAAGTCTGGCCGATAAACATTTTCCGGGAAACCTCCCCACTGCTTCGCCTTTTGTTACGCTTGACTGACGTGATCAGAAAACCAACAGTACTTCGCATAGGATATGCAGCTATCTCGTTTCCAGCATTCTCTCTTTCATCATCGCCAGCACTATCTTTCGTTTCTGGCTCAATTTCTACCCAGCTGAACATGACGGCCTTAGCGATGCCTCCCTTCCGGCCACCCTTCCAATCCCTTTCAGCACCAACTCCATTTCTTCGCCGATTCCAAATCACAAATAGACTCCATCGCCAAACCTCCCACTTTCACGAATACCCTTGACCCCTCACCCCTTCGCCCACCGCCTCCTCCCCATCTCTCGGCACACAGCCAAGTCATCCCCACCAGCACACCACTATCAACCCTGTCCCCACCACCCACATCCACCCACATCCCTCTGTCTCCTCGCTCTCCTTCTTCCCCACATCCTCACAGCGCCCCCGCCCAAGCTGCCAATCTTCGGTATCTGGGAGACTCCGATGGAGTCAATCCTATTCCGATCATCTCATTATGATTACGAGTTAAGAAAACGGAGCAGATTCTGCCCGCAAGATGAAGTTCACAGGGCACGGTTTTGGTTCAACCTGCGAGAGGCTACCATGCTCGCTCCGGAACTGAGAGGAGTGAAAAGACTGTACATGAGGGCATGCTGGGGCTCTTGTTCCTCATGGTCGTTGAAATGCACTCGTTGTTGGGGACAAGGAGTGGGCGTTTGTTTTGTGTTCGACAGGGAGGAGCATTCCTGGCCGCAGCCGGGGCGAGGATCAAGCTCACGCTATGGACACCTAGACAACCAGCACCTCCATCCCTTGCTTCCAACATAGAGTGTTTCCCATTCGTGAAGGGTCAAATCACCACCGCACCTCTCGTGCTTTGCTGCGCCAACTTCCCCACTCAGTCCGAGATCTCGCAATCGTGGCTCGAGACCTCATCGACGGGACACAGACGGGGAATCCAGAACAATGCGCTATCGAATGTGAAGACGGACAGGTTGTAAAGTGTATGGTGGTGGATTGTGAGCACAGCCGCGAAGCTATCGGTAATATCTAGCCGCTGGGCCTCTAAATTGAAATCCCTTCTTAGGTCGCTGAAGGATGGTTTGGGAGCTTGACATGGGAGGTTGGGACTGGGGTGTGGAGTTTTGGGTTCTGTGGGTCCTTCCGCCGTTGTTAGAGGTGCGACGGGCGTGGTCTTGGGTCTTGGAGGTAGCTTTCGTTACCGTCAAGGGCGTCTCCGTCAACGCCTCGGGTGACAGTCGTGGTCTCAGCCCTCAAGGGTGCCCTCATTACCTCCATGGATGGGAGCAGTCCTGGCAGCAAGCTATTCAAGCACCATCATCCTCTCCCGATCTTTGAATCCGAGCTGCAAACATGCGATGCCCTCTCCCGCTCTGTGCAGCGTCTCTGCAAGCGCTGAAGCTCGTCGTTGCGCCTCTGCCTATCTCTGGAAAAAAAAGATCCGCTGAGGGTGCAGAAGGCGCCGTCGGAATGGCAGACGCAGGATCAAAAGTGCACAAAGTGTGCCAAGTTGAAGGGTCCTCTCATATCCGAGTTGCTGGGCTTTGAGGCGCTGGTTCCTAGGCTTACTGCTCGTACAGGTCTCAGGCGTGCCTCCAACGATCGGGCTTACTGCTCGGAAAGCTCAGGTGCGCTTTTGATGACTTCCCGGTTTGTGGTCAGCGTAAGGAGGCAGGTGGAAATGCTACTTGGGGTGCCTTCTTTTGGATGTGTCAGCAAGTCAGTCCTGGTTCTTGGGACTCATTTCGTACTTTTGGCGACTCTTTCTCTGCTACCTGCTGGACGACTGGCAGTGAGGATCGTCTGTACTGGTGAGAACGGGTCGTTGCCGCTTCTCCCAATCCCTGTTTGAGTTGCGGTAGGATGTCGATGTTGGTTTCAAACAAAACATACAGGGATGGGATATGAACGGGTTTTGAAGAATACTGGTGAGCTAGAAGGGCCTGAGACATGCTGGTGAGCAAGAAGGGGATGACAAGATGGAGCGAGTGTTTTAGGTGGATGTGTTGGGGAAGGGGAAATGGATTGGAGAGGGTGATGGACAGGTTTAGAAAGGTGCAAAGGGGGGACGTTGTAGTATCTGGGTTAGGTTTATAGGAGTTCATTCAAAGGGGGTGGATAAAGTAGGGAGATGCTAGGCTTTCTTAGGACGATTGTTGTGCGCGGGGGATTGCTCACCGGTCTGGAAAGCATGCATTGGGGCGGGAATTGTTGAGTAATCAGCTTACGGAAATACAATATAGGCGCTGGTAGATGTTGGGATTCTGGAGGAATTTGCTTGGCCATTGTTGTGATGCATATCTGACAGGCTTCTAATCGCATAATTTAGAGGATAGCTTTGCTGCTGCTCAGGGAAGTCTTCTGGAGATTGCTGTTCTTGATGATTAGACTTCTTGATTATCCATCTCCCAAACAGACCAGTAGACGGGTCCGGTGCCGTTGTGCAAGAATCACTATCTGTAATGGGGGCGAGAGATGGTTGTACCATGGCTTACTAGCGCCAGAGATATTGGCGACGGATAACAACAGTGAAGAGAATACGTATTCCTAGCCACTGGCCCAAGTCTCAGAACTATCAAAGGAGAAGAAGCTCAAGAAGGAATTGGTCCTCCACAATCTGTAACTTGGTCGTAGGGAAGGAGGTAAACATATGCTTCACAGTATGAGTGAATTGGGCCATGAATCAGCTAGGAAGAATGACACAGAGGGATCTTAGGACTCAAAGAGCACTTTCCGGTAAGCCTGGGAAAGCAACAGGAATGCCTTTTCGAGGCCACTTGATCCTTGAAGATCGTGCTCAGGGCACTGGAGACACGTACCGCCCATGTAGACTCTCGAATCTAGACGACCGCTCATCTGAAGTACAACAAGCCACCATAAAAGCCGCCTAGGTTGTGCTACTCCCCTCAGGTGTACACTGTCCATCAGTGGTCTTCCAGCAGTGAAAACAGGGTATGGAAAGCCCATCGCGACTGAACAACTGAGCGCGAAGGCTCGGACATTTGGTCAAGTCGAGAGGGGCATCTGGCAAGAAGGTCAGCCAAGTGAACGTAAGAGTCGTTGATTGCAAGGACATACAGTTACTGCACATTCGGCACTTCACTACAACCCAGTCTTCGGATAAAGAGCACTGCTGAGCCAATCGAACCTCTACGCCGCAGTTGAGGGTCTGCGAGCTCGAATCATTGGTGCTTTGTCCACCGTCGTTACTTTGCTCTCTACTCTGATCTCAGTCTTGCCAACTAGAGGACAAGTCGAAACAGTGAAGCCTACTGATAATTGAGACCTAAATGATCATCGACAACATGCTGCGCCACTCCCAAAAGACACTCTTGGTTGGGATGATACTGCTCCGGTGCGACAGAGAGCGGCAAGGGCGACGGCTGAATATCTGGAGCTTCGGCTCGCATTTTCTTGTTCAAGCCTGGCTCTTGAATGCTATGAGTCCCGATCCAATTTGATCTTGAAATTACACTTACCTTCGGAACGATGAAAGCGCGGCTGGTGGCTGAAGATCGTATTGAAGCTCGCACGGAAGACGTCCAACCCCTCTTGAAGACCTGAAGAGACTTCATGCTGGTATGCCACGGCGTCGTTGAGTTCACGTGCCAGCAGCGAATATGCTGCTTTCGAATGAGACATCTCGACCCGATGAGTCTGCTTCAGGTTTGTTGTTGCCAAGGTATGCTCGCTGTGGATGCGGTTCATCGCTGACTGATGGTGTTCTTGTAAAACTGTGACTACCTGCCAATGTGTCTCCTTGAATCTTGTTGTTTCGGCCTCTTGCGATCGACGCATGTCCGTGATATGTTCGACATGTTCATGTTTCACACGGGCGAAGGCTTCTTCGTGCTGTTGCGCCAGGGCTTCGAACTCGTCTTTTTGTGCAAGGTACTCCATCTCGTGATCAGCTGTAAGCTCCTTCTTTACATGATTGATTTCCTGTACGTGAAGGTCTTCCGTCAAAGCGATCTCCTGTCGATTCTTGCAACGTCGATCAGCTACTGTCAGTGGACTTTGCAACGACCCTTACGTACATTTTCCTGAAGTGCCTTGATATGACCCTGAAGAAAGTTTATGTCTTGGAGAATACGCTGATTCTCCTCCACGCGTTCACCATACCTAGCTTGCAGGAAGGATAATTCCCCTTGAGCCCCAATCTCGTCGGCATCGCAAGTGCGGGAGGACTGTGTATCCGTGTCGTCATCGGACTCTGCAAGTCTGGTCTCCAGCTCCGCCCGAGCTTGTTGCGATCTGAAGAGCTGTCGATCTAGGGCTTGTATCTGTATCTCTTGTTGATTTGTCTTGTGGTTCAGATAGGCCGAATCCATATTTACCGTGGCCACGGACAGAAGTGAACGTCTTGAAGTAATAGACATGATGGTGTCAATGGCTTGGCGAGGCTATTGTTGGAAACAACTCTCGAGGACGATGGAGTTGGATTCCAATCAAGTATATGAGAAGCGGGTCCAAGAGCGCGGCACTGCAAGCAAGTGTAAAGTATAAACTAAGGAGATGGCGGCGCTTACTTGACGCGCCTTCGGGTCTTGGTCGTGAACGCGCCGGGTTATTTGAGTGCACCATTACTCTGAACGATAACGCAACCATTGTTCCACCTCCGTCAAGGCGTCGAAGCGTGAATCTAGACCAGATAGTCTTCATCCTCTGGCCCCGGGACGTCTTCTCTAATGTCCAAGTGTCAATCTAGCCGATGCATGATTTGGTCATGCACGAATTGCTAGAATCGGATACGTCAAGGGCTGGAGATTTTCCTTCCCTAATGTTAGATGGATGATCTAGGCTATGATCTTCATTGAGACTGCATACCTCCTGAGTAGTCCATGACAAGACCTAAGTCTAGGAGTCATTCGTAGATAATGTCTTCATATTATCATCTAGGCTACAGTAATCCTTGCTTTTGAAGACTAATGTATGGTTAGCGATGTTCTCATGGCTATAAGTAGGACTGGACTTACTCGTAGTAGACCTTCTCCGGCATGACATTACCTGCAGCATCCTCCATCTGTACAATGTTCTCGGTCCCACTCTTCTCCTTCTTCTTGTCCCTTGTCAATTTATCCCATAGTTTCAAAGCGTCCTCAATGCCCGTAATCTCCCTGAACAAAGTTGTGTTCGTGACGCCCAGACATTTCAGCCCATAGATGTGCCTCGCTTCATTGAAGTGCTTATCGAATGCCCGTCTACCCATGTACACGAAGTTCCCACATATCTCGCAAGGAAATTCGACGCCTAAGCCGTGCAGCTTGTAAAGCCAGTATGGAATAGGCTTGCCATCCCACGCCAAGGGAAGCTTAAGAGGGTTATAAATCTTTTCCTCCTCGTCAGAGTCGGAGTCGGACTCGCCCCTTCTGGGCGCAGCTTCTGTTGACTCTGCAAATATCGCTTCCAACTCTAGTTGGCGCTCTCGCTCCGTCATACCCTGCTTCCGCTCTACGTTTACACGAGTGTCGTTACGCTGCGTCTCCATTGCTGAAGCAAGCCTACGAACCCGATACTCTCGTTCGGCAATTGCGCGTTCTTTCAAGCGTCTAACAGTATTTGCGGATCCAGAAGTATGGCCGTTAGTATCACTGTTCGTGGTCCCGTTGACGCCATTCCGCTCCTTCCGAGCTTCTGCAGCCTTGAAATGCTTCTTGCCGTTGAGATGACTCTTGTAAACATTATCGTTATTGAATTCCTTCTCGCAGTCTGGACACCATATACCCTCGCCGGTACCTTCCGTCATCGGTGCTGCAGGCCCAACTTTCTGTGCCTCGGCGCCCCAGCCAGATATCTCATCCGCATCCCAAGCTTTTGCGAAATCTTGATCGAATGATGTAAACAGCTTCTCTAGATCTTCCAGAGGCCTCGTCCTCCTCATGAAGCTTTCTAGATATGAGGCTAGCTGTCCCACATAGTTGAAATACTGGTTTATGGCCTTGTCTGGACGCTTGATTGGGCACTGGGGTGGAGTGAATACGTCGAACATGGCGAGATACTGGAGATAGGAGACGCGCTTGACGCCAGGCAGATTCAAGTAGCCTTCATGCAGTGTAGTCAGATCCAGAAACTTCCCAAACGCCTCTTCTCCTGTAAACATATTGTCAACCTCGGCTGTTGCGGACTCTCCTTCTCCCGGTGCTTTGCGCCTGTAGGCCCTTTCCAGATTCTCAATCGGCTCATTGGGGTACTTTCGATGAAAGTCCTTGAGACTGTTGAGCTGCTTGTAGAACTCGTCGAACGGATCGCCTGTCGATATGGACTGTATCTCCTTCGAGCGGGCTTCGGTATCTTGGTAGATGTCGAGGAGTCGTTTTGACTGTTCTTGAATACGGTTGAGAAAGCCTGATATCTGGTGATCTCGATTTAGGCGATCGCGTATCTATGTAGCCAGTCAAACTCGGAAAGGGCAACGGCCTAGTGCGCGACTCACATGTCTGGGGTCCTCCGCAACACGATCACTAATGCCCTGTTCCAAGCGCTCTAGATCCTCATGGAGGAAACGCTGTTCCTCGAAAAGCATCTTGGAAATGGACTAAGCAGGTCAAGCTGCTACTGCGGTTGAAGGGGAATTGCCGAAAGTAGAGTCCGAGACGATGAGCCCTGTGTCAAGAAGAGGTCTTTCTTTCGAGTCAATTTTCTCGGCCAATCGAAGCGCGGCTATCGCGGCAATGTGCCAAGCATCGTGATTTCTAGTTTCATCCCTGGGGTTCTTCAAACAACCTACAAGTCTTCGTACTCTACAAACACAGGATGGCAGACGGAATTGATAGGAAGATGGAGGGTTCGATGCTCCTCTCCCACGTCCAGCGCATACTGACCAGTCTACAGAGAAGATGGAGTTCTCAACATCCAAGGAGGTCACCGTTGCGCCTACGTTCGAAGCAATGCACCTGAAGGAGAATCTGCTTCGTGGTATCTACGCATACGGCTACGAAAGCCCCTCCGCCGTCCAGTCGCGCGCCATCGTCCAGATCTGCAAAGGTCGCGACACCATTGCGCAAGCTCAGTCAGGTACGGGTAAGACCGCTACCTTCTCGATCAGCATGCTGCAGGTCATCGACACTGCGGTAAGGGAGACACAAGCCCTAGTGCTATCGCCGACGCGCGAGTTAGCGACTCAGATCCAGTCCGTAGTCATGGCCCTAGGAGACTACATGAACGTTCAGTGCCATGCTTGCATTGGAGGCACAAACGTTGGAGAGGACATCCGGAAGCTAGACTATGGCCAGCATATCGTCTCTGGTACACCTGGACGTGTAGCTGACATGATCCGGCGCCGTAATCTGCGGACTCGCCATATCAAGATGCTTGTCTTGGATGAGGCTGACGAGCTGCTCAATCGTGGGTTCAGAGAGCAGATCTACGATGTCTATCGATACCTTCCACCCGCGACCCAAGTCGTCGTTGTCTCAGCGACGCTGCCTTACGATGTCCTCGACATGACCACAAAGTTCATGACGGATCCTGTACGGATCCTGGTTAAGCGTGACGAGTTGACATTGGAAGGTCTCAAGCAGTACTTTATTGCTGTTGAAAAAGAGGAATGGAAGTTCGATACACTTTGCGATCTCTACGACACGTTAACCATTACGCAAGCAGTCATCTTCTGCAACACGCGTAGAAAGGTGGACTGGTTGACCGACAAGATGCGCGAAGCCAATTTCACTGTATCCTCAATGCATGGAGAGATGCCTCAAAAGGAGCGCGACAGCATTATGCAAGATTTTCGACAGGGCAACTCTAGGGTTTTAATATCCACTGACGTTTGGGCCCGAGGTATCGATGTCCAGCAGGTTTCACTTGTCATCAACTACGACCTCCCCAGCAATCGCGAGAACTATATCCACCGCATTGGCCGCAGCGGCAGGTTTGGGAGGAAAGGGGTCGCCATAAATTTCGTGACCAGCGAGGATGTCCGCATTTTGCGAGATATCGAATGTGAGCTCGCATACACCTAATGTTCTGTTGCCTCTGACACATTCTGCTAGTGTACTACTCCACCCAGATTGATGAGATGCCGATGAATGGTAAATCTGTGAAGAATCCTCACGGTCCAGATTGCTAATCTTTCTCGTAGTCGCCGACCTGTTATCTTAAGGCATTGAACGCCGGAAATAGTCTCTTCGATGGATCCCAAGATTCCATGTTCAGTGGGAGTATTGTGAGCCTTCTATCGATTGGGACAGCGTCGAGGCGGTAGCCGAAGCAAACAGGGAGAAGGGCGGAGGAGAGTCTGCTTGTAAATGTATGTCGCCCTTGTGCTCTTGTGGTGGGCTTTCTATGCTGATAGTACGATGCCATTAGCCTTTTCTGTAGCTTTAGGCTGCTCGGAAACCATTCTATTCCACTCCGCTTGCCACCCAACAAATGCTTGCGCCGTCAAGGACATCATCCTCGGTCTACCCATTAGAAAGTACCCTCCCGAGTCTGCAGCGGTAACCCAAGATTCCAATATGTGGGTCTTGACAGCATCGTCTGCTGGAGCGAATTTTTGCGAGGTTCCTGTCTTCCCACAATCAACTTGCTCTACGCTTACTGCCAGCTGGGGCTCACAATTCACCAAGCTCTCTGTAAGTCAATGTGCTGCCGGACTCTCGATGGGTTGATATCGTCTGGAGCAGGCCGCAATGTTCAACTGTAAGAGGCTCGTTTCTGACTGATTAAATACAGGTAATAGAAAATTATCAGCAAGTCATTCACCTACTCCTGCCCAAGGTTATCTGTATCTTTGCTCCAAGATCCGTCACATGATTCTAGCCTTTCGATATATCAAACTAAAATCGTGGACTTGCTGTGAGGTCCTCACACCTTTCATCCCCCCAAAAAAATTCATTGCATACTAACACTGATCCAGCATCAAGTCCTGTCTTGAATTTGCTGCCTAGGGCCATCCTTCTTTTCACCATCTCCTCAGACATTAGAAATATTCGCCGTCCATATCGGCTCTGGGCATAGCGGTGGTAGTCTCACTTCCTGCGTCACTTCGGCCCAAGGTACGGTATTATTTGTCACCTCTACTGCTTGTGCTTTCTTGCCACTGGCCCTCGTAGGCCCTCAGCCTCTAGTCCACCACTTGACTTACGCATGGTTATTAACGGACATTCACCAGGCTTTCGTACATTCCGACACATCTCCTGTCATGGTCAAGTTGACAAGGTCTCTACTCTGACATCCCTTCGAGCACGTACTTTCCAAGCTGTCATCACACGTTTTGGCACCTCGCGACTTTGGTTGCTGAGCCTCGATTCCTAATCAGAACGCTCGGGAGCGGTCCACATCTAGCGCACCGCATAGCATTGGCTTCCATATAAATACCTTCTGCTCAAGGCTCGTTCCGCTAACGCGACTTTTATTCCATCTTTGGTTCACCAAGCTTCCTCTTTCAGTACACATAGCTACGCACATTCCTGAAATACGATTTGACTTCTTTCTGCCACTGAACCTTTGCATACCAAGACCACATTTCAGAATGGTTGTTCAGAAAGTCAAGCCGGCTGCAAAGTCAGACCCTCAGGTAAGGGGTGCAGGGAATCCGATGAGCCAAAGAATTACGTCTGAAAAACCAGTCATTCCGTCTACGGGCCCACCAGAGCCGATCCGTGCTACCTCTCCCAATGAAACTGATGATGGTGAAGATGAAGATGAAGAAGATGAAGATGAAGCAGATGAAGCAGTGGACGCACTCATAACACCTCCGTCTAGCGTGAAGAAAAGATCCACTACGTCCAAGGCTCCGGTTGCAAAGGTTCCGGCTGCCAAAGCTCCCGCAGCCTCGGCAAAACGATCATCAGGGGTTGTGAAGATGTCAGGAGCCGTGAAAGGCTCGAATATTGATGGTGTTAAGGCTGACACAAAGAGCGGTGCAAATGCCAAAGCCGTGAAGGGAGATAACAAGCTAAGCAACGGTCTTGGCACCGCAAAAGCTCCAAGCAACCCAACTGACGCTCAAAAATCTGCTGTCATTACCACTGTTGATGACAAATCAGCCAGCATAATGGATCCTGCGTAAGTCCTTCTTTCATTTGACATCAGTTTATGCTGGTCTTGTCAAAGCATGGTCTGTCCAACCGCAACTGCAGTTCTGACCTCCATTGAGACCCCGATCTTGCCACAAACATGGGGTTCGCTAACAGCCTTGCTTGCCAGTGTCTTCACAACCCAAATCTTCGACATCTTCACCGGCCCTACCAAAGGCCATTTCATGGCCCATGAAGCCGTCCTCTCCCAATCACCCCTCATTGCCCGCCTAATTCAGACGCATTCCACGAAGAAGGGCAAACTCAAGACAACGCTGGTTTTTCCGAGAGAGTCTCCTGCCAATTTCGGCGTTCTCCTGGGATACCTCTACAGCCATCAACTCGTCATGCCCAGCTTGGACGGAGAAGGACTTTTAAGCAGCGATACCGACGGGACCGAGGCGAAGGCGGCGGCGAAGGTGTTAGCGAGGTTGTACGTCTTGGTGGGTCGAGCCTTCCCACCTTGCTTCTTCTACACTGCGATGTACAATATCCAGGACATACAGTGCTATGGATATTCAGAGCAATGGTAAAAACGAGTTATGATGCTGATGTTGACGATTTAGGCACACAACTACGAGATGGACGGCATGCAAGAGCGCATCACGCGCGTGCTCGAAGACACAGGCCTTATGGAACGAATCCCCGGCTTGGAGTTCTTCGAGCTCGCAGAGAAGCTATATCCCGACGACGCGGAGGACGCAGAGGACGATGAGTTCGCAAAGCACTTTGTCAAGGTATCGACCCTCCGACACTACCTCATCGTTCTTTTTGCCCATTGCCCAGTGCCCTTGACCCTTTGACCTTCTCAGCTACTATCGGCTCTTCCCCGCTTTTCATAATGCCTCTACTAATGCATCTTCTTATACTGTACATTCCTGTTAAGATATCCAAATCATCTCCCTACTACCCTCTCCACCGCTATCATCCTTCCTTTCCCCCTCATCCTCCCCCCCCTCTCCTCCATCTCCACCACACCTCCCTCCCTCCGACTAACTCCCCCCCTCACAGGTCGCCCCCGGCTTCATCCGCGACATCCCGGACAAAGACCTCCCAGAACTCATGCGCATGGTCAGCGCCGGCGGTGCTTTCGCCGAAGCCATCTTCTTAGCCTACAACGTGGCTGTCAAGAGCGGGTTTAGCGCTGGAGGCGGAGAGGTGAGGATTAAGCGGGAGTATGAGGATGAAGCGCATATGGAAGGGGCTGAGAGGGCGAGGAAGAGGGCGAGGGGAGAGAGTGTGGGGGTGGCGGAGGGGGATGCCATCTAAACGATTTATATCGGTCCGCCTACGATCTTATCGCGATTGAACGGTGGATAAGGACATGTAATACCACCTCCCAGCACCGGCTCGCGTTCACGCGATTCTTTTTGCAACGGTCTCGGCAAGGATATTCGAACACCCAGATTACGATGCATAGGTCACTCGTAGCGAATCTTGTTCTACCTTATACGCACCGGCTGCTTAGGCATTCCATTTCAGATTTCGAACAACCCCCAGCGATCTCACGTCTTGTTCCGTGGCTCTCTAGCTTCACGAGATAGCTTTACGATAGCAGATCATAGATCCTTCCGACCTAGACATTTTCGGACGATCTCGATCTTCCAGAAGCTTTGAAATACCGCGTGCAAGATTTCTCCAGGCAAGGCTGGAGCTTTCCTGCGCTCCGTGGAATTTGATCGTAGACTTCTGCTCTGGTGCTAAAGCTTTGCCACCGTAATCGAAGCTTGGCTTGCGAAGTGTTAATTTCGAGAGAAGCTGTTCGGAAGAGAGTATCGTCAACCGCGATTTCTGCCGAACGCTTTCATAAGCCATAGCACTTGGACAGTTTGGCTCGAGCAAGGTTCTTTGGAGTGTGGTTCTGGAGTTAACTGAGGACTACAACTGCCTGCGATTGCTACGTTCTCGTGATGGTTCGGACAACGAGAGATGTTGAAGCCCACTCCTTGAAGTCGAGACTTGCTTCTGAATGGAATAACAACGGGCCAGATATTGATGCATCTATCAGCCTTTGCCCATAGTCAAGGATAGTACCTAGGTAATATACAGTGACTCGTCGTTTATTCATACATTGTCCATCAACACCCTTCTGCAAGAACCTCAGAACTGGAATGCCTCATTACCGATTCCAACATCCACGATAACGCCATCGCTATGCCACGCAGCAAATATCATATACCTCCAGGTGTCTTAGTCTTCCTCATCACTAACCACCATCATGCTATCCTCCCCAGCAACCTCACTGACCCTCGCCCTCCCCTTCCGCCTCGCCCTCCCATCTCCTTTCCTCCCCAGCGCCTCTTTCTCCCTGCGGATCAGCGCCTCAAACGCCTCCTCCCCTTCCCCATCCACACCCCCCATCCCCCTCGCCTCCGCAGCCGCGTTCTCCTCCAATGCTCGCCCGAGTACATCCGTAGCCACCGGGTCCTGTGGGCTCACACTCAGTGCTTCGTGCAGGACACCTACTGCTTCCCACGCACGGCCCATGTCTAGCAATACCAGGCCTTTGGCACAGAAGATATTGACATCCCTCCCGCCTTGCCGGAGAACTTCCTCGAATTCGTGGAGCGCGAGTGCCCACTGCGACTGTCGGCGGTAGGCATGCCCCAAATTTGCACGGGTAGCGATCCAAGCGCGAGGGTCGGAGTCGATCTCGACTGCAATCTGCAGAGCGCGTTGGAAGAGGGCGATGGAATGGGGGAGATGGTCTTGGTGGTAGAGCACGACGCCCATTTCGTTCAGGAGCAGAGGATCGGTCTGGCACATCTGGTTGGCGGCGGAGAGATATTCGGAGGCGAGGGTCAGGTTGTTGAGTTGCAGGTTTTGCATGCCGAGGAAGAGTTGTGGGAGGTGGGTTCCCTGGAAGAGACGCGCTGCGGTGCTGTATGCGGAGATGGCTTGGTCGTGCTCGCCTTCTGCGGCGAAGGTGTGCGCGAAGCCGATCCAGGCGGCGCCGAAATGGGGGTCCATCATTGAGGCTTTGGAGAAGAAGCGGCGGGCTTCGGCGATTTGGCCGATGGAGAGGTAGTAGACGCCGACGGCGAGCCAGGTGCTGGGTTCGTCGGGGTGGAGGTCTGCGAGGCGGTGGGAGAGGAGGAACAGCGTGTTTGTTTCGGCGAGTTCATACAGGCAGGCGAGGTGTAGGGGGTAGATGGAAAAGTTGTATTCGTCGGAGTCGAGGATGGAGGTGGTGATGGCGAGGGACTGCTTGAAGCGGCATTGGGTGAAGAGGAGTTCGGCTTTGGAGAGGAGGAGATCGGGGTTGGAGGCGAGGTTGTAGTGGGTGGAGAGGGTCTCAGTGGCGTGGTTGAAGTCGGTGGGGTTCTTGTATTTGGAGAGGCGAGTCGTGTAGAGCATCCTTGCGAATTGGGCGGCTTCTTGGGCGCTGTCGCTGCTTTCGGTGGAGATGGAATCAAAGTCAAGGGATCCGAGGAAGGTCCATTCTTCGTCGGGCGACATTAGGGAATTCTTCATCAGCTGGTCGAAAGCTTCGAAGCATTGCACGTCTATTCGTACGGCGTCCTTGTAACATTCTTTCGCTCGGTCGAAGGCGTTCTGCTTCGCGTAGCATATCCCTCGCAGGTAGCACATGGCGGCTTCGTACTTGATGTCGGCGATGTTCTCGCGGTCTCGTTCCTCGCTCTTCTCGATCCTGTCCGGTCTACTGCCGACTTTCCCACCGTGCGTGCCATTCCGTAGGTTTCCGCTGGTGTGCTGCAGCTTCCGCCGGACCTTGCTCGAGGTTGCTATGAGGTGGCTCGGGTTCTTCTCCCCCAATATGTTCAGAGCTTCTTCGAATCTGCTCTGCTTGATCTGGCAGTGAGCGGCGAGGTATCGGCAGGCGGGACTGTGGTCGATGAGGTTGTGCTTTGTTAGGAAACTTTGAGCTCTTGTGTAGTTGCCCGTAGAAAAGTGTACCTGAGCCAGGAAGAAAGCGTCATTGGCGTCCCCTAATCAGCATATTAGCATGATGAGGTATCTCGTATTTGGAAGGCATACCGGTCAGGGCCAAGAGCTTGTCTCCAATGTAGATGGCAGACTCGTACTGATGCTTATGCATAGCGTCCTGGCGCCACTCCTTCAACAGCTTCTCCATATTGTGGCAAGAAGGCTCACACTGTCTCGTCCATCCAGAGGGTCGGAGACCCTTATTCGCGTGTGACTGTACCGCCCGATCACATGGATGAAAGCCCATGACGACACCCTTGTTTGTGTGTCGAGTGCCCTTTCATTGTTCCGGAACAACTGCGATTCCGCAAGAGCATTTCTACACGGACGATTCCGACGCTTTCACGCTTTCAAACATCCTGAAGCTAAACCTTGAGTACTCTAGGCACTTTTGCCAAGATCAGATGAGGTTTTGCACGTGAGCGCGTGCCAAACAGTGTCGTGTCAGCAATCAAAGGCCTCTACTTCAACCTCAATTCATACTCAACTCTCGACCTTCACTGGCAGCATGTCTAGATTCATCTATAATAGTGTGCACTCTTCTTGTGTATCCTAGTCTACTCTATAGGTTCAGTGGGTATACCGTTGTGATCATGTCTCTTGTTCGTCTTGCAATCGAGGTCTTCACCTCTGACTTTCGGAGCCCTTGGCGATAGTGCTCATAATGCCTCTACTCTTTAAAACAATATGTGATCTCCTGTCTAATGTGGAAAGCCTTCGCAAAGCTCAACCGCCTCTGCTGGCTGCGACTGTGTGCCAAAAGACCAACGCTCACACCAAAAGATGGTGTCAAAATCTTAATCTGTCCATCAATTCTACAGACATCGATGCTGTCGCACTATTGTCCACGCTGTTTCCCAAAAGACGCACTGATCGTGTATATGGCATCCAGCCTCGCTCGCTTTCGAGGAAGCTGAAGCGGATTCTTGGTCTTGGCGATGGGCGACACCAGCTACTTGACGAGTGGCAAGAAGCGGGGCATGGAGATTTGGGATGCTGCGTAGAGCGTGCTTTACGGCAAGCAGAGTTTCCATTGCAGCCTCAGAGCCGGCAGATTACTAATGAAGAAATTGACGACATGCTTGCGTCCATCGCTGGAGGCTATCGATATTCCGCGCCCAAAGTTCGAGCTGCAGCAAGTAGTGTTACCGAACAGGACGTCGATGACCAATTAAGGTCTCTCTACCGCCGTACGCAGAGCAGGGAAGCCAAATGGCTAACAAGGCTGATTCTCAAGGATTACGGTGCTGTCGAGATACCTGAATGGATGGTTTTCCGGTCCATCGATCCTCGATTGCCACTTGTTTTGAAGATTCACGACACTTTCGAAGATGCAATCCGCCTACTGAGGAGTGGTAAGTTTGCCACAGATGGAGACAGTCTCATGCCGCTGGTTGGTGTGAAGGTCGGCAGAACGACGTACACCAAAGCTCGGAGCGTCAAACATGCTGTGAGCATGATACGTAATCGTGATATGAGTGTGGAACGAAAGTATGACGGGGAGTACTGTCAGATTCATGTGGATGTTAGAAGACGCGATGAGCAAATCCAGCTCTTCTCAAAAAGTGGAAAGGATTCGACCGCCGACAGGATTGGCCTTCACGATACCCTGAAACATTGCTTGAACCTTGGGAAAGAGACTTGCGTCTTCAGCAGCAAATGTATATTAGAGGGTGAGATGGTCATCTGGAGTGATCGCGATAAGGAAATACTGCCGTTCCACAAGATTCGAAAGCATGTTTCCCGTTCCGGTTCATTCCTCGGCACCAAAGCCGACTCAATGCCTCATCATTATGAACACTTGATGATAGTGTTCTATGATGTACTTCTGGTGGACGACGTTTCATGTCTTCAATGTACCCATACGTCTCGGCGCCGGCTTCTCAAACGCATCGTCTCTCAAATACCAGGGAGAGCCGAGCTGGCCGCTCAATGCAATATTGACTTCACATGTCCTGGAGCCCCGGAGCAATTGCGGAATCATTACGCCCATGCCATCACAAAACGATGGGAAGGACTTGTGCTGAAACCGTTGGACGAGCCATACTTCGGCCCTGCCAAGATATCTCCGGATGATCCACCGAGCTGCTGGCTGAAGCTCAAGAAGGACTACATTGCCGGCCTGGGTGACACCGCCGACTTCGCTGTGGTTGGTGCCGGCTACTGTGTCAAAGCTGCCGCTAGATGCCCATTAGCCGATGTCCGCTGGACCCATTTCCACATTGGCTGCTTGAAGAACAAAGACGCGGTGATTTAACTAGGAGCAAAGCCGGAATACGTCGTTGTAGATGCTATCAATCAGAGTCTCAGCGCTAAAGACTTGCAATACCTGAATCAGCATGGGCAATTTCATTTCTTAAAGATTGACTCCGCAGAATGTGCAGGAGCCTTTAACCTGGAATACGCATCGTGGGAAGGGCCAAGCATGACAGTGGCCTTTCGGAAACCTTTCGTGTTCGAGATCATGGGTGGCGGTTTTGTGAGACTTGCGAACTCAGAGTACTACACTTTAAGATGGCCACGGGTCCTCAAGATACACCAAGATAGACATTGGAAGGAGAGTGTCAGTTTAGACGAGCTGCAATCTCTAGCAAACGAAGCTTGTAAGGTCCCTGACACGGAGGACTTTGATGTGGAAGTTGCGGCGTGGCAGAAGAAACTTGACAATGCTGATAGAGGTGTTCGGAAGGTCATGCTGCCCTGGGACGATTCTCAAGACGAATAAGTGGGTCTGGAACCCCCAGCCTCAGTTTGCGGTCCCACCAAGAAGCATTCGAAGCAGGCTGATGCGCCTCCGGTGATCCGTATGGATACATGTGAGATGACTCCTGACGAGCTGCGTCTGAGTACTGGGGAGGTCACTCGCCGACCGATGTCTTCTGGATCCCACTTGAGCTGTGTGAGTGGATCATCCTTGCACACGCCGCCAACTTCCTCGCCAAAGACAAGACGCCGAGGAACGTCGCATGCCCCAGAAGCCCAATATCTGCTCACCGCAAGTCCGAGCAAGGGCAAGCGTCCTCTCGAAGACCCAGCAGATAGAATCGTATCGTCGAAGAAGCCCAAGCATGTCAAACGCGGCGAGACCGCCCAACCAATGCATGAATCTTCTAGCTCAGCAAACCGCGTTGGACGTCCATCCTCTTCCATCGCAAACGCAAAATCAAATGGACGACCGGATGCCTTTCTGGTGCGCAAGGTAATGCCTGGTGTGGATGGCCTGCCTATCAAGTCCAGGTTCAAAAGACCAAGGTATATCGCTGGATCCGTGTCTCCAGACCGGCAGACGACGGCGTCTGAGCGGACCTCCCAGACAACTTCTCACACATCGCAAAGAATTGACCGCGACCACTCCCTGAAACCTTGGATCCTGAATAACACAATGAAATCGAATTTCCCGGAGAACCTAGCGCCATCGCCGCCCGTCGTAGTTTGTCACTCGAATCTTTCACCATCCATCCCTAACCTTCTCAGCTGCCCGGTGATGCTCAGCCCTTGCATCTCCCGCACACCTTACCTTCTCGAGAACCTGCTTCCCGGTCGGGTCAGGGATATCGTGCCTCTGCCTCAGCACTGTAGCCAGGTGCCCTTACAGACTCCACCACCAACGAACCCTTCTGAGACTCCATCAGCTATCCTTCTTATTGAGTCCAAGCGCCAGCAGGAGTCTAGCCGGCTCATGATTTCTACACTTTCTTGTCTACAGCAATCGTCCCACAGTCGGATCGAGATCTGGGACTGGACCCTCCTGGAGCTCATCTCGCGGGGCGAGACAAATGTACGGAGGCTGTGTAAGCGCTTCTTTGGAGCCATGTGGTGGGACGGAAAGGCGAATGAGGCGATCATGCAATGGCAAGATGGCTTGCTCATGCGTTTGCGCATCGAAGCAGGTAAAGAAGCTATATTGGTCCAGAAAATACGAGCAGACGGGCGCACGAAACATGGCATTGTGGAGAAGTCCGGTACTGAGAACGCTACACGTCGGAATTATGCGAAAAACGGTAATGGCTAGAGCAAGCAACATCTTTCTAGCCTTGCGAATAAAATATATCGAGTCAATCCTAGACATAGATATCCACATTTTGTCGAAGTTCGAGCAGGTAGGAACACTACAGAGACGACCTCCTTCATCCTGGTAAGATGACTTTTCAGTGGCACCACCAAGACGTGACACAACGCTGGCGGCCTGCCGAACACGGCTCCCCGGATCAACCGCGGATCGGTGCAGGTGTATGATTTGTGAGCGGCCCTGTCCATACCAGAGGTAATGGGAACGGCTCGACGATATGAGTCTCATCATGAGAAGTCGTTTGACAATTTTCTAGTCCGAACGGAGCCGAATGGGCTTGTTCTCGATATTGCCATTCTCGGCATTGCCATGATTGAGGCACAAACCTTTTCTAAGAAGACTTTTGAGGCAATATCGAGAGTTTTGAGTCCAAACATATATATATATATATATATCAGTCACAATCCTAACCCTCGTCCACGCGATATTGAGGTAATGATAATATACCAATCCAATCCAACGCAACGTCATACTGCCTTCTGTTCATATTACAAGCGACAATGCTTGCCCTTATCATACTTCATTCATACTAGGTCCAAGAGAAAATTAACAGCAGGGACTCGCAATTACTCAACATCCACTCGACAACGCATCCACGAATTGCCTGAATTCCAGTAGAAGCTCATTCCCACAGACCCAAACCCTCACCATGGACCACCTCCCCTACGAACTCCTATCCCCCATCTTCAGCCATCTCTCCAACTCAGACATCATCAACCTCCCCTACTCAATCTCCTGCAACGGCCTCACTCACGCCTACGTCGCAGCCCGGTTCCGCCAACAAATCGAAGCCATCAGCATCGACGAAGCCAGTCTGCGAAGCCTCCTACGCGCCAGCCAGCATCCATTAATCGGTCCAACCATCAAAGTCTTGAATTTCGGACTCGACCCCGAAAGACTCGAGCGCCTAGACGATGAGGACTACCAGAGGTATCACAAGCAAGACCACCTCGAAGCGAAGCGCGCCTGGGAGAAGCGCTCAGAGGAGACGAATATCGCGCATTACCAACTCCCTGACAGCGACACCGAAATCCATGCCCCCACGTTTGTCAGAATGGGAAGTATCGTGCTCCCCAAATGGACTTGCTGCACTCCCAAAGCACTGGATCGGAAATACGCGCACTACAGCGCGGTCTATCGAGCACAATCGCGTTTCGCAGACCAAGGGGGCGATTTCAGAGTCCTTAGCAGCGCAATGGGGTTCCTGCCGTCCGTGACAGACATCGTCATAGGCGGCGATTCCTGGTCCCCCGACCGCGCTGAGAAGGCTGAGATCCTGCTGGGTGATGCGTGGTGCGACGACTGCGTTGATGAGCAAGCGGATTTCGATGCCCACCTTATGCAGCTGATTCTGCGATCGCTTGCGGCCTCGGGGTTGAAGGTCCGGAGATTCAGGATCGATGGATGGGACCTGGATTTCGATCTAGCGCAGCTCAGCGCGATGGTGCCGAGGGCGGTGTACACGGCTGCGTTTGAGAGGCTTGTGGTGTTGGGGCTGAATAGTGTCTATTACCGGCCGGGGGATATCGCCAAGTATCAGCAGTGGCGTGGGGGGGATTGCGACACGAATTACGATTACGGGGATAGGTGCGAGAGCCTGGCCCTCATTGAGCATCCGTGTTCGAAAACCATGAGGATCCTAGACCATCAGATGATGGATGACGGCGATGAGCCCCAAGATCTAGCGTCGACAGTGGATGGCTTAACGAAAGCGCTCGCAGCGATGCTATCTTCCTGCCCGTTAGCAGAAGACCTCACCCTCTCATGCAGCATTACCCACAGACCCTCCCAGAGCGGAACGCACCTGCCTCACCTCCCTCTCCTCAAAATGCTAGGCCACAACCAGCTCTCCAAGCTCCAAAAACTCAAGCTCGCACATTTCCGATTGGAAGAAGACCAGCTAGTCGGGACCCTCCTCCTCTGTGCTCCCACACTCCAACATCTCCACATCAACGACATCGTCCTCGACCGCGGCACGTGGGAGTCTGCGTTTGACAGACTGCGCGGGCGGCTGCACCTCGCATCTGCGGAGATTGGGCACGCCGGGGGCGTGTGGGGTATGGGACCTGAAATGAGGGCTTCTATCAAGTCGCACGGTATCCGAAAACTGTGGTTCGCCTTCGCTGGTTCTCAGGGCTACGAACCGTATGAACTCTGCATCTGCGACCGCGAGGCAAGGGACTGGTTGGGTGGGAGAACGCTGATGATTAATCCTGTGTGGCGATTCATGCGGGAGTGTGCAGCGAAGGGGGCCGATGGGGAGGATTGCAGCGATGGTGACGAAGCCGATGGGAGTGACGAACCTTCTGGGAGTGACACAGAGGATTGAGGCCGTCCATCCATGACTTGGCACGCTTCTACTTCTTTCTGATGTTGTCATAGTGGACTAATCATCCAGGCTTGACCTATGACCAAGAGGAAAAGAGTTTTTCGTTGAAGATACTTTAGTGCTCAACGCCAAGGAGGACAGTTATAGGGAGAGTGAATATACTGGTAGGGAGCCGCTAACCCAGTACCACTTCTACTATTCCAAGACCACCTGGATTCTGCAAGGTGAGCAAGGGGACCAGATTTAGTGGGAGGACGGACCAGTTTCTACCCGTTTCTGACCGCATTCGTGTCTTTGTATAGTCCTCCCAAATTTACACATGGAATGCCTGGGTTTTAGTATGGGAATCGATCGATTTCTAGGCAACCTAAAGATATATTTTCGCCACACCTCCCTATATCTCGGTGATATGCCCAAATAGCCACCGGTTGAAAGCTTCAATTGGGGCTAATTCGATGCTCCAGTTATATGTGTATATCTATGCACTGCTACCTGAGACATCCGCCCCGTTTAGATGATAAACAGATCTCTTCCCGAGCACACAGATTTCTGGTCATCTTGGAGTAGTAGAGTTGGGCCTTGGCTTGGTAAAAGTAGTCTTGGATTAGGGGGTCCCGTCTGGTAAGGGGTGCGGATGAAGTCCCGAGAGCAGAAGGAGGCGTGGGGAGACCGTGGTGTTGGATGCCACTTGGATATGTTTTGAGCCAATAGTACTCTCGCGCACGACAACTATATGCCGTCATTGTTGCAACTATCTCGTCCATGCACACGATTCGTTGCACGTTTGGTACCCCGCTTCGAACTCCAGATGCGTTGTTCGGTCTGCAGAGACACAATTGAACGAGCACACACACATCGTCTTGTGGATTTCAATTCCCCAGGAGCCAGGATCTCGGGAAGAAGAGAAGCCCCCTTCTTTCGCCTCTCCCCCCAAAACATCTCTCTGCCCCGACAGAACCAGACCGAGACCGCGAAGCCCCGACACCAGAGGCCTGGGAGGTTTATCGAAACGCTTGCCTCGGAAAGGGGAGAACAAGACTGTTACTACATGTCCCCCTTTTTCAAGTCCGTAGGCTGGCTTCTTCGCTCTGATTCGGCATGCGATCGCTTCCTTCTGACAGACCGGATGGGGGTTTGTGGGGAGTGCGCTACGGTGGTGGCGGGGGAAGGCTGATATAATGTGTTTTTTGTGAGCAATGGGTCTGGGAGGTGTTGGAGCCAATAAGATGCGGCTGCCTCCCGCGGGACTCTTACCCGATTGGGCTAGCGCCTTAACAGTCTCGTGTATGTTAGATCTCTTACACTATACATTTTATAAACAAGGAATAGATGCATAATTGTACTATATTATTTGCTTCAAGTAATTATAAACTCGAAACAACTTGATTAAATAAGCGCTTTAATTATATTAAATACTAAAGTATTATTAATAATTTAATTAGACTGATCGTCGGGTCGGGTTTCGGTTCCAACTATTGGAATCGACCCGACCCGACGGTTTTAACCCTAGGAATCGACTCGAAACTCGAGTTGATTTCTATTATTTTGAAACCGACCCGATTAGACTGACCGTTCGGGTCGGTTTTTCCCCGAAATCTATAACCCGACCCGAAAGTTATATCTAATTAGGTCAAGTTTTAACCTAATATAGTTAGTATTTTCATAATTTATGCAATTCGGTTCCAACTATTGGAATCCAACGATTAGTCTAGACCCGATTTGATCCGAGTCGATATTCGATTCTAATAGTAGGAATCGAATCGAATTGTCAAGAAATCGAAAATAACGTTATTATGCCAAGAATTACTAAAAATAATATAAAAAAAGTTTAAATTTAGATTTATTATTATTATAGATAATATATTATAGTAATATATTATAATCATACTATAATAGATAGATATTTCTAATATAATTACTAATTAAATGCAATAAATTAACTATTTCTATCAAATTATTACTAAAAATAATAGAATTTACTAAAATATTAATTCGGGTCGATTTTTCGAGTTGGGTTTCGATTTTATCTCTAAATCTTAATCCAACTCGAGTCGATTTTCGATTTCAATTTTAGGACTTGAACCGACTTTTCGATTCCAACTTTAGGAATCGACCCGACTCAATTTAGTTTAATTAATCGACTCGAACTCGATTAATCGACCCAATATAATTAGTCTAAATTTAATTAATTTGTAAAGAGAATTTACAAAATAATTATATATTAAAAGAATCTACTTCGAGTATAAATCGATATTTATAACTTTTGTATTATTTTTCTTATATTTACAAATCTTAAATATTATTGCAATATAAATAAAAACAATAATAAATTATTCGAATAAATATTTGTATATTACGTTAATACTTCTTACAAAGATATTAGAGATAGTTATATTATTGAAAAGATTTGTAGATATTGTTAGACAATATAAGCAATTACTTAATAACAAGAAGTTGTAGCTAAATAGTTGTAACAATAAGTTAAAACTTAAAATAAGTTAAATACAATCTATAAAAAAATTGTATTTAAAAATCTATATATTAAAGAAGATTCTTCTTGCTTGCTGTATTTGCTATCGAATATATCAAATATTGTTTGCTTTGTTTGTTGTCGAATATTGTTTACTTTATTTGTTGTCGAATATATTAAATTTGTTTACTAATATATTAAGTATTGCTTATTAGTTAAGTTGTCGAATACTATAGATAATTGTGCTCTATAATATATATTACTTTGTAGAATATATATTAGACTATAATAAGCTAGAATTGTAATACTATTTCTTTTCTTATTTTATTTTATTTCGAAAAGTAATTGCTTATTTTTATTATATTCTATTAGCAACAAAGTTATTATTGTTTTGTATCTAAAATTAATTGCTACAATATATTAATTAATTTTATCTATAAATATTGTTATTATTTTAATAAATTCTATATTGTTATAGAAGACTTTTTGTCTTATTTAAAGTGCTCGAAATATATTTGTATTAACAAAATATATAAAAATATATTGTAAATCTTGCTAGATTATATTAGAGAAAATCTATTCTTAAAAATTGCTAAAAATAAAATTATATTAACAACTATAATTATACAATTGTTTCGAAATAAAAAAATATTAAAAAAAGTTAATACAAAAACAAAACAAAAAATATAATATCTCTTGTTCGAAATAGAGAAATTAGATATTGTAGAATTTTCGAATTATTTTGTAACTTTGTTGCAAATACTTTGATTAAAGTATTTTCTATTATTTAATTTTCTTTTGCTATATTGAATAACTTTTTAAATATTAATAAAATCTTCGAATAAAATTGTTGCAATTATCGAGATTATTAGTTGATTTCTATATATTTTTCGAGATAGAATACTTTTTTTACTTAATTAAATAGTTTTAATTTTGTTATTCTAGAATTTGTTCTATTTTATATTTGTTTTTTTTCTAAGTCTTGTAATAAAAGATATTCTATATAGATATACTTAAATCGATTAACTTCAACAATAATATATAGAATACTAAAAATATTTTGACGTTTTTAAATAGATTAAATTTATAATTAACTAATTTTTTGTTTTTTTAATAAGAAATAATTCGATTTTAATATAATTTAATTTCTTGTTTAACTTTTTTGTTCTAAGATTTTTTGTAAAAAGATATATTTTATTTCTTTTCTTTAATTAAGATACTATTTTTTGTTTTTGGTTCTAATACTTAATCGATCTTTCTTGTATTCTTAAGATATTATTGTGTATTTTTTTTAGTATTGCTACTTTTTCGAAAATTTATTGCGCTAACAAATATATTTGTTCTTTTTTAAAAAGATTGAATTTCTTGCTATAGTTAACAAAAAATAAAGTTATCTTAATAATATTCGAAACTTTTGTGTTAAGTATTAGTTATATTATAGATAGAAGTAATATTTAGTTTTTTTAAATATTGTTAATATAGTATTTTAGATACTATTTAAAACTCTAATTTGTGCGTTTTGTCTAACTATCTATAATCGAATAATAGATAGTTAATATTCGAAATCTTGTATCTAATTTTAAAATTAATATTTTTTAGTAATTAGATATAAAGAATTTGTCTTTGTTATTAATTAGTTTTTTGAATATACTATAGTATTATATAAGTTAATTTAATATAATATATTTTAGTTGTTTTGCAATAAACTTCTTTTTGTATATAATAATATTAGATTGATTGTTAGATCGAATTTCGATTTTAACTATTAAAATTAATTCGATCCAACAATTTTAATATTAGAAATCGAATCGAAATTTGAATTAATTTCTACTTTTTTGAAATTAATTTAATCTAATTCGAGTTAATTTTCGATTTTAATATTAGAAATCGAATCGAATTGTTAAGAAATCGAAAATAACATTATTATACCAAGAATTACTAAAAATAGTATAAAAAAAGTTTAAATTTAGATTTATTATTATTATAGATAATATATTATAGTAATATATTATAATCATACTATAATAGATAGATATTTCTAATATAATTACTAATTAATAGCAATAAATTAACTATTTCTATTAAATTATTAGTTTATTACTAAAAATAATAGAATTTATTAAAAATAATAATTCAAATCGATTTTTCGAATTAGATTTCGATTTTATCTCTAAATTTTAATTTAACTCGAGTCGATTTTCGATTTCAACTTTAGAAATTAAATCAATTTTTCGATTTCAATTTTAGAAATTGATTCAATCTAATTCGATTTAATTAATTAATTCGAACTTGATTAATTAAGTTAACGCAATTAGTTTAAATAATATATAAGTATTTAATAAGTTTACTAACTATTATTAGTATCAAATTATATATATTTTTAGTTGCTAAATCTATTAATTTAGACAACTTAATAATAAAATCTATTGTAATTTTATTTTATAATAACTTAGATAATTTTTAATATTAAATTTTGCTATAACTTGTATATATATTATATTTGTTTTGCTAATAGCTAAAATATTGTTTAATATATATCTTAATAATTTGTTTTATTTGTAAAAACTATTAATACTAATATAAAAATTAAAATTTTTTAGTTACTTTTAAATACTTTTGCAATAATTTATTATAGTACTTTTTTATATATTTGTTAATTTTGTTAATAAATATCTAAAGTTTTGTTTATTTTATAAAAAATTCTTCTTTATTATTTTAAAGTATTTGTAGTATAGTATTTAGCTTGTACTTATTTGCTAATAGCAATTTGTTTTTGTTAATTTTAAATATATTATAATTAAACAATTTCTTTGTTTCTATATAATTATTTCTTCTATTAAATATATTTGCTCTACTATTATTTTTATCTAAAATTGTTACAAGCTTAGTAAAGCTATACTAGTAATTTAGATTCTATATCTTTAAGCAAATCTATTATTATATTTGTTATACTTAAGAAGCAAGCAATCTAAATATAATATTTGCTATATTTGACAAACAAGCATTGCAAACAACTATACTTGTTATATTTAAAAAATAAGCAAAATAAGCAATTAGTATTTTCTTAATATATAGAAAACAAGATACAACTTTTTTATAAATTGTATTTTACTTATTATAGATTTTTACTTATTGTTACTCTAATTTATCGAATCTTTTCAAAAATTTATTAAATATAGAATTGTTTATAGTTGCAATCTTTGTTATTAAGTAATTGCTTATATTGTCTAAAGATATCTACAAATCTCATTAATAATACAATTTATTTTAATATTTTTGTAAAAAGTATTAATATAATATTTTAAATTTTCTAAGAATATCTATATTAAATTAAAATATCTTTATTTTAAATATTAGCTTATTAGTATTATATTAATTATTAATTATAAAAAATAACAAAATTAAAATTAATAAACTTAATATTTATTATAAAGATTGTATTAATTTAAAGAACTAATTTATGCAAATAAATATTTATTTTATCTTCTATTTTGTTTTAGCAAATTAGAAAACAATTTTTGTATTAATATTTTTTAAAAAGAGAGTTTAGTATTAATTTAAATTAAATTTACAAAAATATTTAAAAAATAATAGCAAAAACTTTTATATAATATTTATAAATTTTAACAACTTTAAAAAAGAGTTACAAAAAAATTTTAAAATATTTAACAAAAAAAAAATTGCAAAAAGAGTAATTTAATATTTAATTTAACAAATTTTTGCAACAAACTATATAGCTAGATTCTAAAAATATATTAATTTAATTTAATTAAATAAAATAATATTATATTAATAACAATATTTTAACAAGATTTTAAAAACAATCTAAAAGATAAAATTATATATAATAAAAAAACTTTTAATAATATATTTAATTTTATTAAAGTAATTATCGATTTTAACAACAAATTATATAAAAAAGCTATATAAAAAATACAATTAATTTTAAAAAAAAGCAAAAATCTTCTTTAAATTAACAATTAAATATTAGTAAAAAGAAATTTGTTTTAATTAAAAATATAATAATTTTAATTATTGTAAATTTGTATCTATAAACTAGATTCTATTTAACAATATAAAAAGAAAAATTTAAAAAAAAAAAATAACAAATTCTAAAAAATATATTATTTATATAGCAAATTAAATTACTTTTTAAAAAATTATTAATTATAAAACTTAATAAATTGTTAACAAATTAATATTATATTAAAAGAGATATTTAATAGTTAAAACAATATTAAAAAACAAATTAATATAAAAATAAATATTTTTAAAACTAAATCAAATAACAACTACTATTTAATAAAAAATCTAAATTAATTATAAAAAGTTTTAGATAAAATATTATTAAATAAGATACTTGTATCTGCGCAAGAAATTAATTAAATACTTAATAAAACTATAAAAACAAAATAATTTAAAATATTATACTTTTATTTAATAACAAATTTAAATAACAAATATAACTAGAAAAACTTTTACAAATATCTAGACAATATTATAAATTATTTTAATACTTTAACTAATTTATTAAAAGAAAGAAAAATATATTAAATTGTAGATAAATATAAGAAAATACTAAAAAGCAATACTACTATAGAAAGAGAAATTTTTAATAAAATCAAATAATAACTAAGCAACGTAAATCTATTTTAAAAAAAAATAAAAAAAACAAAGAAATATACAATACTTAATTAAATAATTCATTATAATAATTTATATTAAATTTATCTAAAAGATAAAGAAGAAATTAACTAATTTTTTAAAAAATTAAAATTATTAGTCTAATATAGAAAGAAAACTTAATATAAAAAGATATTTAAAACAAAAATTGCAATACAAAAACAAAGAAAAGTTTAATTTTTTTAATAAAGAGTATATTAAAGAAATATAATATATTAGCTTAATAATAACAACTAAACTTAATAGTATATATATAATATTTTATTATATTAATTAAAATTAATAATTGTCGACTTACTATAATAATTAATTCTAATATAATAAGTAATTTTATAACTAGAATTTTTGTTAAAAGAGAAGAATATTCTATTTAAAAGAAGTCTAATATATATAATTTAATAATTGTAAATAAAAATTTATTATTTGACAAAAATAAAAAAGTAAATAAAGAAACAAAATTACTATTAATAACTATTTAATAATATTACAAAAAACTAATCTTTAATATAGTAAAAATAATTATTTATAATATTAGTCTAAAAATATCTTAATTAAAGCAATACAATTTAGAAGTTAACTAAAATATATAAATACTTAAATTTATACAATATAATTATATAATTTATATATAATTTATATATTAATAATATTTAATAATAGATAAAAGATTAAGTCGAAAATTAATTGCAAACAACAAACTTATATTTTTGTAAAAAAATAATTTAATAAAGTTCGACTTAACAAATACTTACAAAAATTAATTAAATTACAAAATTAAAATAAGTAAAGAAAATTACAAATTTTTTAGAAATTTTAAACTATTTAATATAGCAAAGAAATTGCTAAAATATATATTACAAATATACAACAATTAAAAGTATTTATTTTAAAAAGAAAAAACAACAAAGATTTTTTCTAAATATTAATTATAAAATTATAAAATTAAATTTAAATTAGACAAGCAATTTATATTTAAACTTAGATATATTTTATTTAAGAAAAAGCTCGAAATACTTTGCAAATATCTAACAAAAAGCAAAAAAAAAAAATTTTATTAAAAAATTCTAATTATAGACAAGACACTTAATTCTCTTTATATTAAAAAAGAATAAAACTTTTTATTTATATATTAATTATTAAAAGCTAAATAATATTATAATTAAAAATTAATATTTACTATTTAATATTAATAAATTTTAAAATTAACTATTTAAAGTAAAGTACTTTATTAAACTAGATTTACAAAAAATTTATAATTAAATAAAAATAAAAATAAAGAAAGAGTAAAAAATAACTTTTTATATATAATATAAATTATATAAATACACAATAATATTGTTTAAATTTACAAATATTTTAATAATATATTAAAAAATAATTAATAATATATTATAACAATATTTAAATTAATTTGTTATAATATACTTAAATAATATTATAATTTATTTAAAATATTTAAA
>JAABUS010001147.1_pt1 | contig 60033 bp, 69 predicted proteins | sample 5560161 | NCBI WGS metagenome assembly JAABUS01 (sample SAMN10711885, study PRJNA513376) | rock metagenome | isolation source: Antarctica rocks | place: Antarctica: Victoria Land, Trio Nunatak nord | collected 2016-01-04
AGTAGCAGGAGGCGAGGCTGTGGCGCCGAGAGCGGAGAACCCCTTTGCGGATCCAAATCCTAGGGGAGAAGAGCGGGATGGGCATCGTCGACATCGGAGCCGCCATGGCCACGAACACCATAGGAGACATGGCAGCAGAGACCGAGGTGGTGAGAGCCATGGCCACGGACACAATGAGAGACATGGCAGCAGAGACCGAGGTGGAGAGGGCCATGGCCATAGGAGGCGCCCCCGCGACAATAGCAATAACGACGATGCCGGAGTCGAGATCTTGGAGCCTGGGAACGGTCCGCTGGGTCGAGAGCTGCCACTTGAGCCGCCGGGTCAAGGTCCCCGCAACCAAGGTCCACGCAACCAGGGCCCACCGCGCAACCAAGGTCCACCACGCACACAGGGCCCACCACGCACCCGAGGCCCCCAACGCCAGCGCACGAAATGGGTAGACAAGCGAACAGGTCGGTCGGTATCGCCGCCTAAGGTGGAGATGCGGCCCTGGCTCAAGAAGCTGCTTGGGAAACCGCCCGCGAAGCAAGGCACAGGGGGGATGCCCGAAGGGTTGAATGGTCCAGGGTACGGTAGGGGTGATCCACGGTACGGCGGCGGTGATCCTGGGTACGGCGGCGGTGATCCTCGATACGGCGGTGGCGATCCTCGACAGGGGCCGCGAGGGCGGAGTTCGCCGCCGGGTCATCCGTATATTGATGATGGTTAGTAATCTCGAAGCTTTTTGTGTCTGTCTTGTGTTGCGCGATGTGAGGCCTAGTCGAATGCACTTGGGAGTTTGTGCTGCCATTTCCTCTTTTGAATCTTCTACGAGAGTGACACTGACTCGGAGATATCAGATGAGGAATCGGCGCCAGGACATCCATATATCGGGAATGAGCATTTCGAGGGTGCTACGCCAGCTGACGCTGCTGAGCCCCCTCACAGTGCGATCACAGAAGAAAGGGAGGTCGCCGAGGAACAGGAAGATGCACGCGCGATGGCAGAGAGCCGTGCTACAAACCGATCTGCGCGAGTGGACGATGAGGAGATGATGGCTTCAGAGGAGACAGGACACCACGTGGTGCCAGCGCCTAGCTCTAGAGCGCCGGTGGCTATGCCAGAGCCCGGTGATTTTATTCCTCCTCCTTCAGGTCATCCAACAGCGAACCCCGCACAGCGCCAGCATCTCAACCTGGATACCGATGACGAGTCGGAAGGGTCTGGATCAGGGGAGTCTGATGCCTCCGGGGCTTCGACCGAAGCCACGACCGCACCGCCTCGGAGAGCCCCTCAGCAGAAGAGGCCAACTGTTAGAGGTGGTGCTGGAGGTTCGTCGGACGCAGACGAGTACGACGTGCATGAAAATTACGACGATGAGTATGAAGATGACGGTTGGACGCCAATACACGGTTTGAAGCCGGAACACGATCGGCGCTCAAGACACGATGATGAAACTACGGTTCATACTCACTCCTCCCATCATGCTCACTCCTCCCGTCATGCTCACTTCTCCCGTCATGCTCAGCCTTCTCATCACGATCGCTTCCCACGCGGGCCCACTCCCGGACCGTTACGCCCGCAGCCAGTGGACCATAGCGATTCACCATTCTATCGGTTTGGAGCAACTTACGTACCTCTACGAAGGCCACAGCCTGGTGGCCCACCACTAGGCGGATATCCTACCCCTTTTCCGCGGCCCCGTCCAAGCTATAATGCCAGATCGGGAGGACGACCTCATGGCCCGCAGTACAAGCCACGTACTCGAAGCTCGGATTCTGAGTCCGACTCGGACGCCGAAACTTCCTCCTCAAGATCAGAGAGAGGCCATGGTTCTAGTGGTCGGTCCGGTGGTCGTCATTCTCGCCAGCCGAAAGCTACTCCGCCAAAGCCGGACGATTATTATGCTATCCTTGAAGTCAGTTCTGATAGCACAGAGGCCGAGTAAGTCTGGACGTACATTGATGATGTTACAGAAAGTAATACTGACATTCCCTTAGAATCAAGACCGCAGCGAGGAAGATGCGCTTCAAAGTGCATCCCGATAGGATGAATCTGATTGACAAGACCGAGGGAGAGAAGGCGAAAATCCATGCCGAAGCGGCAAAGGTGGGGCAAGCTGCCGATGTGCTGTCTGACCGGAAACAGGTGAGCTATGTACCCCAGAAGCCAGGAGTCCACTGACTGGCAACAGCGTAGAGAGTACGACGAGGAGGTAGAGGAGTGGGAGGAACGCTGTGATCGTGATTGACGCCGATGACTGCATGGGTGCTCCGGCCTGTTTTTGAGATTGTAGATCTGAGCGGCTTTTAGATATGAAGTACCACGTCCAGAGTGGTTCAAATGACGGAATGACGCTTTTCTTGAGGGCGTGAATTGGTTGAAATGCCCAACGTGTTGTCGTGTAAACGCTGAACTCTTCATAGATATCGTAACAAGCCGATTAGTACGAAAAAAATGTTAAGCGCACTTGACAAAGATCAAGGTCTGGTTCATCAATTAATGAGAAATCGGAAGCCTACCATTGATGCCATAAGACCTCGAATTACTCCTTTGTCTCGCCGCCATTGGCTGCCGCTGCCGCCTTCTCCCTCTCTTCCCGCACCTTCGTATCGAACTCTCTCTTAATACTCGCCGCCTTTTCAACGACTTCACTCTTTAACGCCTCCATCGCTGCCCTGTTCCCGGCCTCCACCTTGTTCAATCCCTTGCCGCCACCTAGCCTCACCCCTGCGAAACCCCACCCGGTCAAGTATGCCCCTATCTCGAAAAACATCTTGCCTTCTTTCTTGATTGACACTGGCTCCTTGTCATCGCGATAGTCAATCTTGACCCCCTTTCCGCCAACTCTTTGACTTAACTCCACCTTTGCCATATCGTTGATCCTAGATGGAGTCAGCAATCCGTCTTTCCGTTAATGAGTAAATTCAAGGCCATGTCGTCGGAGCTTGCACATATCTCAAAGTACGCTCGCCGTAAACGAGAGATACCCAGGGAGGGATAACTCACACCACCTCCCGATCCCCTTCATCTTTTCCAAATAACTTCTCCCTCCACAAATCTTGAAGCCATGTCTCCACGAGCTCAAATCCGCCTTTTGGATCGCTCAGCACCACCGCCGCAACGTACGCCTCGAAGATATCCCCCATTGTTTTTGTCCACAATTTGCCCCTCCCTGCGGCAAGTCCCCAGAAATCCCGGGGCAGCTTAGCACGTTTATTGAAGCCGTATGCAAGTGCATATTCCGCGAGGGTTTCGTTCTTGACAAGGAGCTCGCGTTTCTGGCTCATACGGCCAGGCGGCAGGGTAGGGAAAGCGGGATAAATGAGGCGCGTGGCGATGAGCTCGATGTAGGCATCACCGAGGAATTCGAGGCGTTCGTAAGATGTGGTGTTAGGGTTGGAGAGGGATGCATGTGTGAAGGCGGCAGTTTCGAGCGCAGGAGAGAGGATAGGTGGTAGGGGAGGGAGTGCGTTTGGATGCGGCGACTCGTGATCCAGTTTCCGCTTCTTGGAGGCCGACATTCTTGCTGATTAAGAGTGACGGGAATGAGGTAATGAGTGGTAAGTGTGGCATCGAAATATAATTCTGGGGGTGTTGATAGCTTGGCGCGCCGATAACGGTCACGTGCGCTTCAATCCCACGCAGGGTGCTGATCGAGTCCGGGATCAATCATCCTGCACTCCACTAGGGTTGAAAGAACGTGTTGACGGAACAGCGTTGGACGAGGTTGCCGGTGATGCCTGCGACTATTCAGAGCCTATTGATATGCATGTTGCTGCTTGTTCTCGTAATCATACTCATACCTCCCAAAAACCCATACAAGATTCAGACTCCGTCGCTCCACCCTTGCAAAATATTACCCAGAGACACGCTTGTGTCGAGGTCTTCCCGCCATTCCATGAGACTCATCTCAGCAACAAGCCGAGCTGATGCGTTCCCGTCTTCGCCCTCTCCCTACAATCCAGATCCGTGTCCTGCTCCAGAATCTTCAACCGTTCCAAAACCCCCAGCTTCCCTAACTCCCTTGCCCTTGCTTTACAATTATCTTGATCATGCTGGTTGTCGACCCACGTCAAATTGATCACTAGCCACGCGCAACATACGCGCACAGCAGGGCTGTGGTGCGAAAAAAGCGGCACGACAAGTCTAAGCAGTTCGGTCTGTGCAATCAATTGCTGTCGGTGTCGCGGGTTGCCGGCGGCGATGTGCACGAGAATGTAGGTGACAGAGGCGACGATCTCGGCATGGGCTTGCATGTGCCTGACAGCGCTGGTGCTGGGTTTCGAACTTGCGCGCCGGTTGTAGGCGTTGTGATGAGCCCTTGTTCGGAGTTTGGAAGCGAGGAGCTCGAAAAACTTGTCCTGGCCAAGTTCGCAGAAGAGGTAGTCGATCATTTCAGCAGCCTTCTCGCCGCAAAGAAGGTTACGAATGAATTCTAGACCTTCCTTTTGGATAGCGAGGTCATCGGCGTTGGGTGAAATGCTGGGACTGCTGGAGAGCCTGGAGATGGATTTCGGACGGGTAGGCTCGGTGTCGGACATGCGTACGTCACCTTCCGAGTCTTCTTCTTGATTCTGTGTGGATGAATCTACGGCGTTGAGAAGATCAACTTGCATGCCGGCCGCGTTGGAAGTTTGCATGCCCAGAGAAGTGTTGGCCGGCCCGTGCTCCCGAAATTCTTCGGTGCCGTTACAGATGATCTGCTTGAGCCAGCCGGGGCCAAGCTCGTCAAGACTGTTCTTTTTCAGTGCGTTGTCCGCGTTGAGGACTAAATGTTTGAGGGCCCAGATCGAGTTGAGAAGTAATTTAGCATTCATAGAATGGGCGTGATCGCAGAGGACGCTCAGAACGCCTGCGTCGATGATAGCCTGAAGGAATCATTAGCTTTCGATTTAATTACCGACTACCTTCCTAAAACTTTACTGACCTGCCGCATGGGACTAAAATCCAAGACCAAGTTGCATACGACTGCCGTAGAGGCAATTTGTATCTCGATGTCTTGATGCCTCAAGAGTAGGAAGAGAGGAGCCGCAAGGCCTGCGTCCATGAGGCTTGTTCTCAAGGTGCTAACAGACCTTGAGAGACCTTGGGCCAAACCACAGGCGGCTATGATGACCTCTTTTGGGTTTTGGGTAACAATTATTGGACCCTTAGAATCATCAATATGCGGTCTCAGCTGGCTTTCTGGGCTTTCAACATCGTAAGGCTTTAGGCTTTGAATGATGAATGGCACAATGCCGTTCTCAATGATGGATCTCCTGTAGTCATCCTTGAGCGAGGCAATAGCAGCCAGTCCTTTCAAAGCCGACTCTCGCATACAGGTGACGTGATAAGCGGCAGGTGACAGCCCAGGACTCCCGAATGGCAGTTCTTCACTCGGTCCCTTCCGGTCAGACATCGTCGGTTCAGGCGACCAAAGCAATGTCGTCGAATGTGGCGGCAAAGGGTCGAAAGATTTCTTCAATATCTGCGAGAGTTTCTTGATTGATCCTGCCTCTATGGCAGCCCGCTGTAAGTCATGAATGTCGTCAATTAGTTTCGCCAGGACTGCAGGAGCTTGTTCTTCGATAAGCCGTCGATCGGCTTTGTCGTCGGTCCGTAGGCTTGTTAGCAAACCTTTTGACGCAACTGGATTCTTGTCTAGCATTATCGCAAGCAGAGGTACTAGAATTGTAGCAGAATCTGCCTCTCGACGCTTGTGGGTTAAACCACATCGGTGCAAGTGTGTCACTGCGTGGAGCGCCATTAGTCGTGCAAGTGCGTCAGTGTCCGCCCGTGCCATGTAGATAAGCCATGGCACCAAAGGACTTTCGTGACCCTCGGTAGCATGATCGGCAGACTCGATCGAGAAGCCAAAGGCTCGTAAAGAAGGCTGTGACGAGGTACCAATGGCGCCCAAAGGAGGAAAGTTCGGAGTAGTCGGCAGAGTTCTGCTGGAATTTTGAAGATGAGGGATGAGAGATTCAATATGATTTAATGATAGTTTACGGGCGCTGAAGCTTGTAGGACCCTCAGGGTATGTCTTCGGGAATACCGCCCCGAAAGCAGGGGCAGCAAGAAACCGCGTCCACCGTGCTTTCGACGTATCCAATATGGTAACGATTGCATACAGGATTGATGCGAGTTCGGCTTTTTCAGGGGCTGGGGGCCCTAACGCTGTATGAGAGCCGTAGCTTCCAGCCAGTGAACACCCTGTAGCAACAACGAAAGAGGCCAGTTTTGCAGCAAGCACATCATACAATCTAGCTTCCTCGATTAACCTCCGGTGGGATTCATCGTGACATGTCTTGGACAGTAACTTTGCTGCAAGAGAGATCTGCTGTTGTACTGTCCATGATGGCGATTGCTGCGAAATGACCTGACCAAGATTTTCAAGGCCGTGCTCAGTGTAGAGAAGGTCTGCAAACAGGTCGGGATGCGCAGCGTGCAAGGGATGTTGTAATATGCGCGAGTCTGCAACAAGGTTCAAAGTCCGCAGTGCGGCTAGCAGAGTCTTTGCTGAGGATCTCTTGGGTGAAATAGCATTGAGCAACGGCGAGAGGCATCCGCTGGTGTAGATGGGAGATGTATAAGCCGGACCTCCTGTATCCTTGTCAGTATTTCGACCAGTTCTTCAGCGTTGCTCGTCAACCATGGTCTAGTAAAGCGCCTATGGTTCAAGGGTTTAGTGTGTTGCATGACCGTTGTTACCGGCTCGGAAGTTATATCGGCGGCAGCTCTAGGAGAATCAATTTGCCGCACGTCTAGCCTGTTTACTCGGCCGTAGCAGAATCTATGGGTATCGAATATCTCCGCGCTTAATCATGAGCCTAAGAGAAAACCGTACTGACCTTGTGCAAGACTTCCGACAACAATGATCGCTTGGAGCCGGGCCTCCTCTTGCTCACTCCTGCTTTCCGCACGCTTATTCGTCCTCATGTCCGGCGGAATATGTGAGGTCATGACGGTGGCAAGCGGCTTGAGGACACCTGACCGAACCCACAATTCCTTGTTTTCATCGTGGCCGATGAGCTCATTCTTCAAAGTCCGTAGTGCCGCGACACGTGTATCGGGAGACAAGAGGGACGGTAGCTGAGCAAGGACCGATGGGGAGGAGGTTCGAGCCATGGCAGGCCAGGCAATAGGGGCGGCTGTTCTTTAAAGACTGGAAAATGAAGCTATACACGACGAATTACCCCAGAGACGTTCGCTTTCTTGAAGATCCGCAGCCGGGGGATCCTCGGGTGACCCTTGCGGGCAGTCTAGGCCTTGCCAAGAACGCCAAGGAAACCTATCAATATCACTCCTGGTGAATGAAAGTAGTACTTTATACATGTATATTATTCTCCGCTTCGGTATTGATCTTATCGATTGGATGGTCTTGACACACAATGCTCTGTTATACTGTGCACACTGTATTTAGGGGTATAAATAATACCCATGCATCCCGTACGAACAGATAGCATCGACTCCTTCTCGTCCGAGATTTGATCCTTGGTCTGTCGCTTCGACGTTTCAGCGAAGGATGCCGGGATAGATTATGAGATGCTCCAGAATCTCCATTGAGATGTCTACTTTTGATGATGGGATTATTTGTGCCTATCGTCAGTTTTCCTTCCGCTATGTCGTCGCGTCCGTGCTATCCGCTGTCTGCGTTGAGCACTGAGGTCTCTGGAAAACCCTGTACGAAGTTCTTTGATGCAAAGCCAGAAGAGGCCCACGTGGGCGCGGCTCGAAGATTGACTGGCTTACCTGTACCTTGCATACTGCGGCTATCCAAACGAGCGCCATGACTTGTGCTATACCTTCTTCCGAGATTGCCACTTGAAATAGCCGATTACCTAATGTACGAAAAGGCAGTTGTTGGCTGAAACATTCATTTGGTGCTTTGAATTCCTCTATGCCAAAACGGGGCGCGGATAAAGCCGACGGACGTGCATTGCGGCTGTCGGCATTTCTGCTGTCAGGCTACACCATAGCTTTTGAGATTTCCGGGGAAAACCTGGGGTATGGCAAATTAATGAAATAAAGACCAGCGCGAGAAGGAAGAAGAATTTCCGACCGAGGGGATATATATGAAGCAGAAGTGCGCAAAAGACTGTGATAGGGTTCGTAAGATTATATACTGCGATAGCTTCCAAGATGAAAATCATATGTACCACTTCTCTACCTCGATAATACATTTCAAGGCACAATATCACCTGCGCAGCCTGTTACTTTCGGGCTGAGCCGTGGCGACTAGGCTGCGTCTACTCTGGGCCAGCTACAACGAATGATGATGATATCCGACGGTGCTAGGGTTACGGGTAGGGCTGAAGGGAGCCCCACCGCCCCTCAGAAGCCAAACTGCTGCATCAACTGTCTATCAAGCACCAAGGACTTCGTTCCTTGCACCTACGACGAGCGAACTCTTGTTCAGATCTTCAACAAGTTATACAGCTATGCGCGTACCCTCACGCAGACGACTCGTAAACGGAGCTTCACCAAGACCAGCCACTTCCAGGCGGATGACATTGAGATGCTGACTTCCTCGCCATCTCCCACCTTCCACCCCAGCACATCCAGAACGTCCTCACGAAGCAGCTTCCAATCTCAGTCCACATACAATGGATCGTACAATTACACTCACGCCACATCTCCACGCTCATTCATCAGACCACCTCCGCCGGCCGCATTCCCTCGCCAATCACCCCCGCTCACGCCGTCCCGACCTTCCATATCATCTTCAAGCCGCTCTCCTAAAACCACCGTAGACGCTGGGACACAGTACACGCCCCCCGCGAACCCTACGCCGTCGACACAGTCTCTCGGTAAGCGTCGCGCCTCCGCACCGTCATCCCCGGCCCTTGCTCCGCACATGCCGCAAAAGCGCACCGCCGCCGCGTCCCCACCATCAACTTCCACTTCTCAAGAATCCGTCTCGGCGGCTACAGCAAAGTCAAAACCTATTGGGGCATCTTCTCCTGCCGCATCTGCCTCCACAAACTCTACGTCTTCCAAACGTGCGCGTGGCCCGATCCCACTTCCAAAATCCATGCCGGTGCAGTACGAAACATGCGACGTACGCGACCTTGTCACCATCATTTCAGGTATGCTGATGGAGCTGATCCGCCTCAACGATGAGATCCCACTTAAGGACGGCGGCCTCACTCGATTTCACTCCCGTGCTCCCCCGGGAATCTCCGTCCCTGACTACTTATTACGATTGACGACTCACGCGACACTTTCTCCTCCGATACTGCTTTCAATGGTCTATTACATTGATCGCCTTTGCGCTTTATACCCAGCTTTCAACATCAGCAGCTTGACTGTTCACAGATTCTTGATTGCGAGCGCGACGGTGGCATCCAAGGGCTTGAGTGATAGCTTCTGGACGAATAATACATACGCAAAAGTTGGAGGGGTGAGCTTGAAGGAATTGGCGTTATTGGAATTGGAGTTTCTGTGGAGAGTTGAATGGAGAATCGTGCCGAAACCGGAGGTACTTTGCGATTACTACCGGAGTCTGGTAGAAAGGAGCGAAGGGTTCAAGATCGCCGACGATGACGAGCGGGCAAGGAAGAAGGAACGGAGGGAAAGAAGACGGAGGCGGAAGCAGGCGGGTTCTGCATGTGGGAGTGCCAGCAGTAGTGGGAGTAGCAGCAGCGGGAGCGACACAGGTAGCGTGGAGATGGGGCCTGCCGACAGTGGAGAGAACAAAGCTGAGGCGTCTCTATGAGTGTTTGTTCTGTCATCATAGCCAGATTTTCCTGGGGAGCCCTCCCCAATATTATCGTGAAAGCAATGATACTCTAACACTTTGCTTCTCGGCTCGACAGATTTTTGTTGTACTTGATGCTTTTTTACAGCACCCCCGTATCTGACTATCTACAATTGCTCTGACATTTTCGTGTGCAATTTGGACCAAAAAGATAGCATGGGTGCTTTAAAGGAAACAGAGCGGAAACCGGAGAAGGGATGAAGCTTGCCAAAAGACAGACCAAGACATCCGTGATCTCAGAAAGGAGTCTCGCCGGGCGTAAGATTCCGTCTCCGTGTCCACGATCACGCCTTTGGCTTTGAGTGGCCCGGTCCTGTTGATTTCACAGCAGGGAAAGTAAAAGTCTTTTACTTGTCTCTTGCTTCACTCAAGACTACACCAGGGCAGCAGGCCATAGGTGCTATCAATCACAAATAAGGACGTTATGAGTACGTGATTTCATAAGAATGTGATCACCCCTTGTTGTTGATTGTAGATTGCTAAGCTGTAGCATTCCAAGGCAGATATAGATAGAGCACAGACAGAGGCCATATATATGAACTCTCCTGATCGCCCTCTTCCCTCAGGCGTTCGCCCGTGTTGTTCAAAGATCGATGGAAGAATGGACAGTCGAGACGAAGACTCTTGGCTAGCTGCTGATCAGCCGGTGGCTCAAACTCAACCTCTTCTTCTGCTTTCTCCTCACCCCCGTGCACCTTATATATATTGAGACTAAGCTGGCACTGTCCTTCTTTTGCGAACTGCGCGATGGCTTCCAACGCTCCTCAAGTCCAAGTGCTGCTTGGCATCAAAACTGAGCTCCTCAGGGACATGTTCACCCCGCTACTTTCCAATATCAAGGCCCAATTCACCACCATAGAGGTTGATTACACCAAAGTAAAAGACCTCTTCAAAGATGGCAGGCCGCAAGTGGTTCTCGCTGTCGATGGACATCTGACTCGGCCGAAGTATGAAGGCCTCCATGCTCAGCTTGCAGAGTACACCAAGGACGGGGGTGCTGTGATCTGCTGTTGCAACTTCAGTAGTTTCTGCCGCCCACCCGACCTGAACCAATTTCTTGCCCGCTTTGGCTTTCAATGGAAGAGTGGAGATTACCAGCGCACCGATTTTGCGCTCAATGAAGCCTTCAGGCACGTTTTCGGTGCCACAGCTTTCTCGCAGCTTGAACCGTTGTGCTCAATGAAAGCTTTGCATGTCGCCAACGTTTCTTACAATGACAGAATCTATGGCCCCATCAGTATGTCAGAGACACAATCGATGGTATTCCCTGCGATGTCGGTCGACCAGTCGCAGTCCCCAGCACTGCTCGGTAGATATAGCAAAGGATACCTAGGCTATCTTGGGGATGTGAATAACGAAGAATGCACACAAGCTGTTTTAATGGCCATGATTAGTATGCTATGCCCTCCAATTTTAATCAGCAGGGACAGGCTCACCATTCGACAGGATCTATTGTAACCTCTTCGCCAGGAGCGGGAGCGGGAGTCTCTTTTTCAGCTGAAGGCGTCTCTGGAGAAGCTTCTGCCAGCCATAAAAACGATGGTGTCGTTATTGACCCCAATCCTGGCTGCCATATGTGCGGCGTCTTTCACCCTGCCCAGGAATGTGGAAGATGCCGGGGTGTCCAGTACTGCTCCACGGTATGCCAGAAGGCTGACTGGAAAGTGCACAAGCAATTCTGCAACTAGATTGTGTTTCCAGCATTAAGAATAGGGTTCTCAAGTTCGACTTGATAATCTTATTCTCAACCAGAGAAGAATGCACAGAGGTCTAAAGGTAATGGAGGCCCCGGGGAACACAGTAGGTAACATACCACTTTCATATACATCTTGACGCATGTCTTTGTGAATAATCAAAGGCTGCTGCTAGCGCCATGAACCGGGCACAGTAGCGTAACGCGTCAGAACTGCACGCGTTGGTGATTTTTGGTCAACCTCAGGTCTTATCGGACTAAGTTCTTGTCTAGAACCGCGCAGATAGAGTCTCATCCACCATCCCTTGATACTATACCAGCTGTGGTGTCTAATTGTAAGTCACGTTTCTTGAAGAGTCTGTACACCGATTTGATGGTTCCAAGAGTTTGAGATCGCGTCAACTCCAGATATATAGCGCCGGTTGTCGTGGTAGAGTGTTGGGGATCGAGGCTACCGATTTTTTTGAAGCGCGCGAGCGCGGTGGACTGGAGGGGAGTGCGAAGAAAGGCGGTGGTGGGAAGGGCGGGGGATCATGCATTGCGCCTTTCTGTTGATGAGATTGAGGGTTGGAGAATGGAGTGGGGAGTTGATGTTGTGGAGCGAGGGGGCGGAGGGCTCGCGGCATAGTGAGGGTTTGGAGGGTGGTTTAGAGATTGGTGTTTGATGGATTGACTGTTTGACGGGTTTGAGGATTGTTCGATGGGTTTGGAGGTTGGTTATTTGATGGGTATGTGGAGGAGGACAGACGAGGGAGTGGATGGAGATGAGTATGCTTTTGAAATGAGTGGTGGGTAAGAACTTAGGACAAAGACGCTGAGCTTGTTGGGATGGAAATTGTAAAGAGCATAGTTGGTGACTGGATGCCGCAGCCATCCAGAGAACCTGTCCTACCTATGGAAGATACCCTTCGACATTGGAAGGAATGAGGAATCGTTGCTTTAAGGAAGTACAATTAGTATCACTGTGAATATAATGACTCTTCGCAGCAAAAAAGGAACTCATTGGATAGGATAAATGTGAAAGCAGAAAAGAGATGTTCTGATGCAGATTCGAACCTGGGCCTGGCAAAAAAGGTCCTCTTTTGTGCAAGAGTCGCTGCTAGACCTAGCTCGCTCCAAAGCGGTATTAGGCGGACCTGCCCAGGATTTGATTGCTGAATTTGCAGTTATGAATTTCTTTGGGGATGCAATGCACGTTTTTTTGCTCGCTCCACAGGGGTACTATGCGGGCAATCCCAAGATGAAACAATGTACCTCACAAGTAAGAACCCCTTAGACAATGCGATGGACGTTTTTTTTGGGTCCATAACCTCAAGCAGCGTGGATTAGTGTGTTACTGAGAGTAGCTACGAAGTTCCTTTTACACGGAGTTGAGCGTCCTGCTAGAGATTGGATATTTCTATCTCTCAATCTCCGCCATCCATTGTCCATCATAGAACCTGATTCTACTCCACTGACACCGAAAAGGAACCGCGTCTAACTTCTCCTGAACTGATGTTCTCCACGATAACGCCCGAGAAGCGCTGACTGAAGGATTTGGCTGATGCTTGGCAGGATGGCTTGTCTGATCGAGCGTGCTCAGTGGTCCCAACTACGCAACTCAATCTTATCGTCGAGCAAAGTGATACGTCGCTCGTTCTCCCGTAAAGGACACATCTTCCCCCAAAAGTCCAATGATGCTTCCCGATGCGGCTTCTGGAGGAAGACATGGGTGCCTACCACCAAGCACAACGTAATCTTCGATCTCCTTTCGGAATTGAGCATGAGTATAGGCGGGGTCCAATCTGGTTGACACGAAGGAAGCGCCGTGATTGTGTCTCAAATCGTCCACTTGTTCACCACTTAGACTCAAAGTTGAGAGATGCGTTATGCGACGTAATCCTTCTATCACGCCTTCCCAGGAGCCATTGGACAACTCTATATGAAGAAGGCACAGCCAATCCAATTTTGGTAGCTTCTTCGCTATCAGAGATACTAGCTCATAGCCACTGATTTTCAGGCCAATGATGTGAAGAAAACCGAGTTGCGGCCATTCACCAGTGCGAGGGAATATCTGATCGTAATTGTGAATAGCGTCAATGCTAATAAGACTCAGAGTGAGCTCCTGAAGGCATTTCATACGACCCAGCATTTCCGGTAGGATGCCTAAGATTTCTCGACAATTGTCACGTAATCGTGATTGCAGGTGGATGGTGAGCGACTTGACAGAAGTGCAGGCAATGATGGCACTAGTAAGTAGAGCTTTGGGAATCGGCTGTTGATCAAGTGCAGGAAGGCCTCGACTGGATTTGGTTTCGAACATGCCAATGAAAAGCTGAAGCCAGGTTAGACTCTGGGCCAATCGCAAGGCACACGCTGCGTTCTGAAAGGCTGACTCCATGTGCTCGTTGTCCCAATCCCTGAGAGGCCGCGCATAGAGAGCTTTCCATTTCCGTGATGAGGGACATCCTGAGTAAGCCGAATCAGGAGACGTTGTTTCATTCAGATGATTATTCCAAAGTTCACCAGTGACAACAAAAGAGCTCATGTTGCTCATTCGTTTAACACCCTCACAAAGTGTCTCGTTAAGGACTCCATGGTTGATTGAGTATTCTTCGTACCAAGAGTGCCGCTGCCATTCGCAATAGCCTTCCTCGACAAAGCGATCGTACTTGTGCTTCTTGTAAATCTCGTCCTGAGGCTGGCCAGACTTTACAGCCGTGACGAGGTGGTCATGTGGCCATTCGAGATCCTGTCCTTTGCGGACAAAGGACTTCAAGATATTATCGCACAGTCGGTCAAAGTAATCATAGCGAGATATGTTAAGTTCGAACCGGGACGCATCGTACACTATTTCCCTGACATAAGTGCTCAGGATCGGATGATATGTGATGTTGCTGAAAATCTCGACGTCGAGTTTTCTAGGAGATATGTAGACGTGCCAAAAAAGCATCGGCGTAACGAGCGAGGACCAAACCCATGAGACTAATCGCATCGCTTTGAATTCGGGAAATTTTAGGTGGTCTAGTATTAACAGCTTGAGCTCGGCTGGAAGATAACCCTTCTCAGGGCCATTTTCGAGTAAACTTATCCGTCTCGATACTTTTCTAGGCTCATTGGCGGAAATCATCTTTCTTTTTGGCGCCATCCAAGGGGTAACAATAGCGGTGGACAGTCGCCAAAGGTTGGAGCCCCACCGGAAGATTGGCGTTTTGCTAACGCTACGTAATTGCTTGACTGCTGGAAAACCTGTGGTCTGCTCGCAGGTCGTCACCAAATCAAATATGCTAGTACCTCACCCCTAGCGAGATGCATACGCCTCCCTAAATGACAAGTAGTAGCGCTAGTGGAGGGGTATTAAATGTTACTCCTAGAGAGGTGGTGTTGGGGTGTTGACGTTCACTAGCCAAGTAGCTCAAACGCGGCTAGGGTGCGCGGCCATATGATCTAATCTAGTTGTAGCCGCTGTACAGATCATACTCGGGTGGCCCAGTTGTTCCCTTCCTCATTTGGCTAGTCGTTTGCTGTACGCTTGTCGGCCAATCATTGATCGAAATTATGTGTGCTTTGCGAAACCAAGCACGAAAGGCCCGTTCGCGAGATTGGTCATAAGCGAGCCATGAATGGCTAACCAGAATAGGAAGGGAACAAACTTCTGGGCGACCCGAGTAGATTGAAGTAGACTCTGAATCAGGTAGGCACATGACTCGGGCGACAAAATTCGAACGACTTTGATTCACAACCTCAAGAAAAATATATGCAAGCGAAATGCTGCAGTATATGTATTTCTGTGGCCGACTACTATAATCTTGTTATCTAGGACGGGCGAGTACCCGGGGTTTGGTTCATGTATGCTTTGCTTCAAGGCGTCAATGTCGATTGGAAAGCCTAAGAAAATGCTTTCATGCCTGGCGGCAAGACATTGTAAAGGGTACAGGAAGGCGGATTGCTCGCGAGCCCTCTTGGCAGCTCGTGCGTACTCCCAATAAAGAAAGGCAAAGCTGACAATCACATATCTTCTTTTGGATCCGTGCAGACAGCGATTATTCCTCCCGATCCGCGGGTCTACGACTTGGCCATCGATACCACTAGTTGGAGGGCATTCCGATCAGTAAAGCTGCTGGTCCAAAGGTCGGATCATTATCAGTTCACGCTTGCAATGAATTCGGACTTCCACTTCGTATCGGAATCACGTGCTTCGGGGACGCCTTCCACGAGCAGTGATCACTCATGTTGGCAACGAATTCAGAATAAGCCTCATCGTCCATGGCAACATGAACGTCGACGCAGGACAGTATATCAATTTGTGGATACCATGAATCAGCTTTTGGTCATTCCTGCAAAGCCATCCGTGCATTGTGGCGTCTTGTGAGGCAGGCGAGCGAACGGCTCTAGTATTACTGGTAAGTCCCAAGAAAGGGCTCACCTCTAAACTTCAGCGGCTTGCCAAATCGCTTGATCTGGCAATTAGAAAATATCGGTAAGAGTGCAGACCGTCGTTGGTGCCTTAGCGGCTCACGATGGCAGGGGATGGGCCACCGGCGCAAGAGTTTTTGAATCCGCACACCACATGAGTTCACATCTCCCGAAGGTTCTTTTGGTAGAGGCGATTTCTTGATGTGTACAAGCTCATAACAAATTGGATCTCGCCCGAAGTGATCCATCCCTCAATCTGGCAATCAATCCAAACGGTCTAAGATTGCGCCGACTTATATGTATTCTCCAGGTAACATAGGACAAGAAAATGACTTGCCTTCGTCCCAATGCTTCTATCAGTAGCTCGTCATCTTCCGCCCGATTTGTGACATCAATCTCTTCAAGATCTTCCAGCTCCTCTTCCTCCTCATCACGATCGGTCATGCAGTCACTCGATGATCCGATGCAGATTCCCCCCACCCCCCCCTCCCTGAAAGACCGCTCCCGATCTTCCTTTACTGCTTATCACGAAGGGTGGATTCCTAGGACTGTGGTAGGAAGGCACAGGAACGTGTGGTGATGATGAGTGCTTCTGCTGCGTGGACACTGTTAAGTTCGAAAAGTAGATAGGCGCAGAAGATAACTCACAAATATGTCCACGACGATATCGAGATTGTATTCGACTGATGCTATTGATACCTCCTTCAAATAATACTAGGTGTGGAATCGTGGGCCGTCTTGGGGACACGGTCTATCAGTCACACGGTCGAAGAAAGTACCGCAGGTCAGGTAAGGTGCACTCTACCGTCGAGGGGACGAAGAAGAGAAAAAGAAGGAAAAGGCTTGCTATTGAAACAGCTTCCGGAACAGACTACTACGAAAGGATCAAGCTCATGCGAGCTTGAGGACGGGGCTGCACATCGGCTTAACGCACTCTGCATGGCAGCTATCTTGTTACTGTATAATTTAAGAAGAGAGCAAAAGATCGATATATTCCCAGCCACCATGACAGATACAGCGGTTTTAGCGTACGCGATTCCAGGTTCACACTACAAGCCTACATTTTCCGGTTCACGGGCCTCAAGCGAGACGCACGTTTCTAAAGCGTCGCAGATGTAAGTATTGATCTCGCCCTTGAGACGATGCAATCTGAGAGCATCGCCACGACGTAAGCACAACTTCTTCCTTAAAACGCTGTGACCGGTTGTCTGACGGCGATACCCTTTTCTCTTCAAGAACTCGCTATGTGAACACCTCACTGCAGCACCCCCTCGTCACTTTCTATCCGTCTCAACGCCGCCAAAGCATCCGCTTTGTGCCTCTCAATATCAAAATCGTAGATAAACTCCCACCGCTCCTTCAGCCCCTCCCTCATTTTCTCCGCGTTCACCCCAATCCCCTCCTCCCGTCCCGACATAATCATCCCCGTAGCCCGACTCGACTCCACAATCCGTTGCGTCCTCGGCCTCCTCACCTCATCATAGGCTCTCAGCGCCGCGTCAAGCTGCTCCGGCAATCCGATAGAAGCGAACAAGGTGTGCAAGATCATCGCGTCTTCGATTGTTTGCGAGGCGCCGCAGCCTTGCCGGGCTGTCACCGCGTACGCGGCGTCTCCTGTGATGCAGACGCGGGCTTTGATGTAGGTGGAGGCGTTCTTGTGCTCCCATTGAGAATAAGCGCGAGGGGAGTCTTGATCGAGGAGGAGCTGGATTGAAGGTTAGTCATGTGCTTTGGAGTGATGAAGGTTAGCAAAGTTTCATCTGATGGAGTGGACTCACATCGATCGTGCCCTTCGCTATAGGCCCATCAAGCCGTGTCGCGAATGTCTTTTCCAGCTCGTCACGATCAATCTCCATTTTCCTCTCATTCAAGGTCCCGTCCTCACGACAAGCGCCAACGCACTGTACCGTTTTCCCGTTATCGAGAACATCATGCATGATAAAATCCCCATCGCCCAACCCTCCATACTGTCTATTCTCCACAAAATACCGCTCCCCAAGCTTCTCCCCTGCCTTCTTCATTGGTACGAGATTCCGACAATCCCACCAGCCCGCATACACCGGCTCCGTAGCAGCATCATTCGCTCCAAGAACGTACTTCCGGACAAAGCCAAAGATCCCATCGGCACCGATTAGTGCATCAGCACGCTCAACACTACCGTCCTGGAAGCGCAACTCTATGCCCCCTCCATCCACGGCATCGCAATATCACTAGCTTAGAGCCCTTTTAATCAAAGGAGGAACCAGATAAGAATCGGTAAGATGGCCTGGCACACTCTTGAGGACAAAATCAAGCTTTGGCCCCTGCCCTGAGTACACGAGTCGTACGACTCTTCGCTAAGTAGGGAAGCTTGCAACATTTGTTTAATTCGAGCACGAGAACGATCTTTAAGTCTGAGGTGAATCCATTTGATGACCGATTCCTCCGCAGCCTCCGAGTACGCCAGCCAAGACTCATATAGTAAGTCTTACAGAACCAATAGAGAATATAGCGGAGCTTAAATGCTGGCCATCAGTGCACTTTAGGAGGTTCTAAGCAAGTGCTCCACCAAAAACAAAGAACCAGGATAGACGCTTGCATTGCTACCGCTGAGTTTGAAGATGTTCGGATCGGTAGTATCTCTGATCGGTCAAAGATAGTAATTGCAGAGCAAGAACTCATGTTTACATAACATTGTTCACCGACGCAAGCTGAAGTAAGGCAAGTTCTCGGCAAGTGACATATCCGCATGCACCCGTGTTGTTTGCAAGATTAGAGGATGTATCCGAACCAAAAACTCCTCGACAAACAAAAGAGAGTACAAGCAGAAAACGCTGACGAAGTAATTGAAGTATCTGCCCACATAGTGCGAAAACAAAACAAGGGCTCTACCGATGAGCCAGCACGGGTAGAAACACGAGTTAATTCATACTCATTAACGTAAAGCGAACCCACTGCGTCAAGGTTCTTATCGTCGAAAAAGAGCTTCAACCTCCCAACGTTACTCCTCTGTTATGATTCTTTCGTGAAACAAGCCAACCCAAATTATGGGGAATGTACAACGAAAGAGACTGCTGCGCCATGTTTATGCTTCGAAACGTCCATCTTCCACTGCCGAGTCAGATGTCCCCAAGGGTGTACGAGACTTGATGCAAGTAGGTGCAGAATAACGGCGAGGGACGGATGGCCTTGTGGGGGTTGCATATTCGATCGCAGTTGATATGAGTCTCTCTGCAGAGCCATCTGGGCTTGGTCCTGGTTTGTACGGTACAGCCTTGACATCTGGATGCGGCGTGCCTGAAACATCAAGTATACTGTCCAATCCTGTTGGTACTGGAGATGTTGTATCTTGGGCCAGGCATACAACAGCATGACATGCAGCCTGGATCGTGCGCGGTTCGTGAGGGACCCCATGGGCGGTCGACTCTGGTGAAATCGGAGACAAGGGAATATCGTCAGGCGGCGGGACCAGAGCGGTCCCTCCAATACCAATGCCCGTAGGGTGATCTGCGCGGTGAGAATCGGTCGGCCCTGGTAACTCGTGATCCGAGTCTTAGCAAACGAATCATAGTCAGTCAATGACCTCATGGTTCATGAGGATTGTGCTTGCCTCCTGGCGGTATCAGACTTGTCGAGCGAGACGAGTACCATATTCGCCACACTTTACGACCCTGCCAAATTGTCAGAGCTCCAATGATAATAGCACATAAGCCGAAGACAGTGTTTGTTATGGTGTCGGAAGAGGTTGGTGTTCCAAGGACCCCAATGCTGCCGGAACTGTTGTGATAGATTGGTTCGCTCGTGGGGGCCATGATATCTGCAGGGCTGAAAATTTTTCGGGTTCGATGGACTCGACATGCCTCGGTGGACGGTGGTTCCTCTTATACAAGACGCCATCACGTGGGTGTTATACCCTTGAATATAGGAGTGGCGAAACGTCCAAGCTCATAAGATCCGAGTAGGTCCTAGAGGCGGTTGCCTGATTCCTGGTGAAGATGCGAAAGTTTGAAGAGCTACTCATTGCCGATCTATGTTCTGATGCATGTTTCTTGTCGAGCGATAACGCGGGACCATGTGCGACCCACAATGTGGTGAAACAAGTCGGGGTGCTACCCACGCGGGTCGACAGCTAAGGGAGTCTGTGCCCCCATGCTCGATTTGACGAGGGATCTTCCCTAGGGATCGTGGCCCCGTGGGGCCTAGGGCGGGGGAAACGGGGAAGCGTAGCTGATATCGGCAGCTGCTGTCTGTCTTTCAGCGCGTGTACATGTACGGAGTACCGGATGTGCGCACGTCGCTATACTGGCGCCATTCCTGCACTATTGCCGTAAGCGAGCCAGTCAATGAGCGTTGGCATACCTCTCAACCTCACCTCTGGGAAGCGCAGCACCCAGAGCATCGTCACTTCGCTGCAATCCATCCCTCTACGCGCTAACGCCCCGAAACTCCATTTGCAACACGAAGCCCGACAACCGAGATGCGCCAACTTCATGTGTACAACATCTTGAAGTGTCCAAATTTTCTGCAAGCTCTAAGCTCTCCGCATCAACTTGTATCAGATGACGCCAAGATGGTGCACGCATGTATATGACCTTCTTGGAAGCGCTGCTAGAGCCAATTATGACTTCTGACACGTGCCATTGGCTGGTGGTTTGAGGAAGTTCTGGGCCCAAGCCCAACCCTCTGGCACATCCTAGCAGCCTCGTGGCTTGCACGGACCGATGGTGTTAGCTGCTTCATCTGTGACTTGGTCACATATCGCAATGACCGACGACTGTGTACTATTACATACTGAAGCTCTGACCCATTACCAACTTCGTACCAGAGGCTGACCAAAAAGCCTTATTGGCCGCATATATTGACTTTTTGCTTCTCTAGATACTATTGTGATCCGTCGGCATTCTTCACAGACAAGATCCAGACAGTGATCTGATTTTCCATCGCTAGATGATAAGTTTATCATGCCCTCGTCGAGCTGTAGGAACGAGGGGACTAGATAACAGACTGAGCTAATCCGATCTTTGATAAATGGGACGATTCATTGACCTGCAGCGATTGAATTTGGGCGCCGAATTGCCTGGATCTCAAAATAGCGTCGAAATCCGTGGAGGCGTTTCAGAACCCAATTACCTTGAGCAAAGTAGAACAGGCGGCCAATTCATCGGTAAGGAAGCGATTCATCAGAACGTGGCTGTGATCAAGACATGCCTGAAGGATCTGACGCAACAGGGTAGGTACATCCCTGGGGTTGTCTGCCTATTGGAAGATCGGGTTCCGGCACTGGTTATCACAGTAGTCTGCTCGTTAAGATGACTTATTCCTGTCTTACCGACATATCTTAAGGAGTGAGTGGGCTGTGCAGTAAGTGACTGGATTATGCTTGATCAGATTGGCTCAATGTGAACAAGGCGTCTGCCGCAAACAAGGTCGCATATACCTCACCGCTTCTTACAGCAAGGTCATCGAGACCAGTACGCGTCAGCCTTCCCCAAAAACCGAAGCATGCAAGCCGTGATCACCTGTCGAAAGTCAGCAGTCTGCTTTCGAAACCATCCGAGAGCTTCTGAAGCTATGCGCTATCATTGTGACATTACCCATTTGCCCTGAAACCTGACCATGCACAGAAGAAAATCCGTCACGTCTTCGCCCAGGACATATGCTGAAGTGGTTCGCTCATTAGCCTTTTCCTCTCAGCTCAACTCCAAGCTACACGAACCATCGCTAGGGTTCTTCGGAATATTTCCCATGCCGGTTACATTTGTTCTCTGGGGCGATCACTCTCAAGCTATTGTAAGCCCAAAGACTGCGCCATCGACGTCATGAAGTCTCCAAATTCTTCGGAGGTTCTTTCGACACTATGTTGTGCTACCTCCTATGATATACGGCAGAGTCACACACATTCAGAGCCAGAAGTATCTCTCATTCAGTCTAAAGTAAGACTCACTTATACCTTGGAGGCCAATGGCTACAATGACCGATCCATTAACGGTAGTAGGTACTGAAAGGACACCCACTCCAAAAAGGGATCCTCGTTCGCAGCACACAGGAAGCGGACATGACAGAAGCCAGCCCCGTTGCAACGATAGTAAAATACAGGCTTACGGAATCGGGGAACGATAAAGAGAGCATCACTACAAGGACTTTCTAGACTGTGATATGACTGACGCAAGTCAAGCCAGGGTTTGTGGAAGAATGAAGAAGGGCCACACTGACTGGAAGTTTTTCATGATAGCTTCTGCTCGATAAGTGATCGACGGCTGTGTTCTCTACATTACCTACCATGTTGAAGCCACCTGGCCAGCAAATCAAGAAGGCTCGCAACGTCTTGTTCCTAGATCCACCCGACATCGCGGACAACAGCGCTATTAGTTGTATACCGAGGCCGGATAGCCCACAAGACGGTCCTCACTGCCAGGTCTGAATTTCGGCTCCTTGAAGAATTCATGAGCTGACTTCGAAAGCTCTTCAACCTCAGAGAAGGGGAAGTCCTTCTTCGGTAAGAGATCGTACACGGCTTTCGGATATCCAGGGGCGACGTTGTAAATCTGAGCCAGATATTTCTTCTACAAAAAGCTTAGCAAAGAGTAGTAGCGACACTGGCGGCGTTGGATCATACCTGGATGATGGGGTAAGTCACTTTTGCCATCATCTTGGCCGTGTTCTTATGCGTATGGTCTCGGGCTTCATCGCTCATCACACGCATATAGAGCTCCGTAGCCTGGGCATACTCGCTCTTCTTGCCTTCATGCGCATAGTGGCTCTTCCGGGAGACGACAGCATCGGACACGGAGTACGGAGCTTCCGCGGTATCCGGCCTAAAGGTGTTCTTGAAGCTGTTCGGCACATACTGCTTGTTACCAGCGTGATTCGCATCCACACGCATCGGGCCATCAAAGTTCAAACTGGCGTAATGGCCTGCCATGAAGGGACAGTTGACAGGTATCTGGTGCAGATTGACGCCGATACGGTGGTACTGAGCATCGCGATAGAAGAACATGCGGAACTGAAGCAGTGGGTCCGGGCTGTCTTCGATACCAGGGACCATGCTGCCTGGAGAGAACGCGGCTTGCTCGACGTCGCGGTGGAAGTTTTCAGGGTTCTTGTTCAGTACCAGCTTGCCGAACTCGTACATTGGATACTGCTTGCGAGGCCAGACCTTGGTCACGTCGAAGGGGTCGAAGCCAAGCTTGTTGGCATCGGCTTCCTCGGGATCCATGATCTGGACGTTAGCCTTCCATGTAATTTCTTCGCCACGCTCGATGGCATCCCAGAGTTGTCTCTTTGAGTAGTCAGGGTCCTCGCCGGACGTCATAATGGCTTCCGGTTCGGTCATCTGTTTCTGCCCGTGGGTGGCCAAGAAGTGATACTTGATGTAAACGAACTTGCCGTCTTTGTTGACCCTTTCGAACATCGGTCAGTGCCACTCGAAATTTCCTACTATTTAGCGTACCATTTGAATGTATGACAGCCATAGCCATGATTGTGAATCCATCCATCTGGGGTTCCATGGTCGCTGAAGAACATCAGGCCTGCGTGATTCCTACAATAGGCCGTTAGCCCAGATACTGCTTTCGGAGATCTCGGAAGCTGCACGAACCCTTCCGGTGTACAAGCCAACAAGTCGAACGTTGCGTCGTAGTCAAGAAGAAAGTTCTTGGGGTTCCGAGATTGGGAGCGAATGACATCTGGGCCTTGGATGGGGTCTCGGCAGAAGAAGATGGGCTGTAAATGTCAGCGCTTCCCCGTTGCCCAGGTACTCAAATTCATGCTTCTAACCCAGTTTAAGCCCACGATGTCGTAATTGCCTTCGCCGGTGTAGAACTTTATAGCGAAGCCGCGTGGGTTACGAGCCGAATCTGGGAACTCTCTACCAAGAGTGACAGTCGAGAAGCGGATGAAGATCGGAGTCTTCGTCCCCGCGGACTGTAGAAAATCGGCCTTCCTGCGGAGGCATCGTATCAGCCATACCGCAAAGCTGAAATGCGAACGTCAATTGGATGGTTTTTCGTACGTGAGGTCGCTCATGTCCTTAGTACACTCAAAATACCCAAATGCCCCCTTTGTACGAAAAGGGTCAGCATTACTCTTCTAGGTACAGACCTAGCCGGCGAGACATGTCTCATGAGCCTGTGCTCCGAGACATGTTGCAATGCCTTGATATGAAATCTAGAGTAGAGGCATGAAGAGTTCGATGGTTACTAACGCTACCGCAGGGATGAACCATGCCTAGAGCCAAAGAAGTTAGCTTCTACCTTTCTCAATCTCGACGTCATGTCATCCAGACGCAGGGCGGTGACGATTGGACTCACGCTCGAGGTTCTTGGACCGATTGAATGTCTGCTGCTTCTGCAGTAGGAAGGTATCGCTGACTAAGGGAAGCCCGCCGACGGTCTTGCTGTGTGTTCTAGACTGAGTCAGTCATGGGTACTGATGGAATAGAGAAGCAGTCAACTCACGGATCAGGCCATGGGATGGCCTCGTTGTTGGTGAAGTACGCGGAATCATCCTCACGCTTGCCCCCAAGGCTCAGTCCGGTGATCTTTGCAGCAATCTCAGCTGGCCCTTCGTTCGCGCTCATGAAGTGAGAGGCACGATTGCCGCGTGGATCACCCCCCGCAGCTCCAATCGCCGAGGCGGTAGCTTGCAGCGGGTGCTGGAATGGATGGTTGCCTCCAAGGCTTGCCATTGCGTTACTGGATTCTGTACTGCTCCTGTCAGTCGAAGGAAAGTGCCTAGCTTGAATGTAAGCCAATTTCGAGTGAAGGTTGGATTGTCGTTTGTACGTCAAGAGTCGGGAGCGCGCGGCTACGCTCGGATTATCCGGATTAAAACGCTCATGATAGGCCAATGCGGAGGGGTTTCCGGTTGTGAATGTGGGCCCGTTTCAAAATGCAGACGTCATCCTTGGCGACTCGACTTCCACTCTATATGTTCTTACTTACGTATGAATTATGTGGGCGTTGGGGACGCTCATGCCTACCAGAGCTTCTACCCCGCAGCCAGCTTGTCGAAGTCTTTTTACAGACAGATCCAGACCACTTTCAGATCCTCAGCAAGTCTGTTGACTTTCCTAGGAATGGGATTTCACCGGAAATTTATCTGGTGCATCAAGGATCGTTGGGTTATCTGACGACGTAATAATCTGGGACACGAATCCCATCGCCAAAGGCCAGTGAAAGATATCATATACACTGGCACCTTGCGAACTCGAAAACCAGTTATGCTGTCACTGCCTGTGGCCTTTTGAAAGGGCACTCGCCGTCTTGGCTAGAAGTGTGAAAGTTGTGAACGTCCGTGAACCTCTCCATACTTCTCAATAGATCCACTCCAAGTGGACTATCGAACATCACTGATTGCGTACGAATCCTATTGATCTTCGAGTCGACAAGTTGGAAAAGTGAGACACCAGCAATTAAAATATTGATCATCTGCAAAATTCATTGTGCACTAGCTCGCTTCTCTTGTGTGAAATTCGTTAAGATCAAAAAGGCAAATCAAATACATAGGTTCCCATGATCCGGAAAGTCCATCAAGTTATTGAGAGTAGTTACCTTATTGCTGAGTAAACCAACCGGTATTGATGTGATGGGTCACGTGCTGCTCCATGTCTTCAACACTGATGCGGCAGAGAGATGCCACGGCATGCCAAAAATGAAGAACCTCTGAGGACCGCGGTCTGCTTCGAACCCACGACATTTGAAATTGAAAAGCAAGCGGAGTCACTAGACCCGAAATTTTCTCATTAGTTCTGTGAACCACTAGGAGCGTTCGAGGCTGGGCCGCTTGACTAGACGACTCCGCTTGCTAATTGTTTTCCTGTTTTGTATTTCATATACTCAACTTGAAAGTCTTCAGCTCTCGAATCAAGACGATTGACAGCGCACATGTAGGGTTATTTCTACCAGGCTTATCTATTCAAAGCACCGCGATAATGCTTCAGAAACCCACGAGTATACTGTGGGCTCCCGGAGGGTGATTTTCCCAATACACGGCCGCCTTAACACCATGACAGATCTTAAAACCACCCCACAGATTCCTTTCTGCACCATATAGCTATGGCAGTCTGCCCCTAGCTCCAATTTCCTTCAGCACGACCATACGGTGCATTGTCAAGATTACCGTGCTCATGAACTGCCTGTAAGACCTACCCGAATTGGTCAGCTGATGCTGCCTATCAATGTGGGTGATAGCCTTTTGACGGTTGACCTAAAAGCCAATACCTACTTTATATACGTCAACCCTCTTCGGCGTCCTTCTGCTCCGTGGTTTCACCAAGTTCCTGTCCTCATCCATGATCCTTTTCTCCTTTTTCGGATTAGTCCATCCATTTCTTTCAGACGTCTCATAGCTTAGTTAGGGGGCGTTGTATTGGACCTTCCACTATTTCTAGCCCTCTCTTCTTGTCAGTATTCCTTTTTATCAACGCCCAATCAAAACACAAGCAAAGAAAGGATCCTCGATGAGAGTAAGGTCGCTTGGTAGGCAATATCAAGTCCTATATATAGCTGAATCAGATGGTCGTCGATGATGATTCTTCGATGTAGTGATCGCGACAAGAGTTTGAACAAGATGGAGGGATATTGAAAAAAGCTGCCAGAATTCGGAGTCATGTGTACTGAAAATGAATTTCAATCAGAGAAATCGACAAGAGAATGGAAATACACTCATCGATGGTGAGTCCAATGAGACCTTGAAAAAGCATCAAGAGGGGGTTGACAGTGGTGAAGGGAGGTCAGTGCAGCGTATTCGTTGCCAGCGGGATGCAGGTCAAGCCGAGCTAATGATCCTGGAATTCTCCAGTGGGCACCAAGTGACCGGACCATTGCTCGTCTTCTCAATGCTTGCTACAAACCATGCTTAATTTCATTTCGGCTTTCCGCAGCATAAGAACAAAAATTGCTGGAAGTCTTCGTTGCAAGACGCAACAACCACAGGACGGATAGCGGCCTCCTCGAGCTTGCTGTCATAGAAATCCAATTTGCTCTTTTTGTTACCGCATCGAAGACAAAGACCGACCAATCTTCCGAAGTGCGCAAGGGGGAAGGAGGATTGTATCAGAACACTTAAGAGTACGTTGCTGAAACAAGATATCAACTCTGTCGATGCCGACTCGGTCTAGGGAACACGACTGGGACTGCTTCTGCCGTGGAAAAGACCAAGAAGTTTCTACCTTGATTTCATCCCTCTGCCAAACCAGGGAGAGAGAGAGAGCTGGCATTCCATTGGTAAAAAATAACCGCAGTCGTGATTGATCACGCCGCGCCTTTGGATGGCGAGGCAAAATTGGTATGATGAACGTTCTGTGCTAGACTCAGTTACAGAGATAGCGGATAGGCCAAGGTCCTTGCGCTCGTAAGGTCCGCATTTCAGAGTCCTCTCATGAACTAAATATCGCTCATCTACTTCTTTCGGATAGAACCCGGGGGGCTCTCAACCCACTAAACACCAGCGCACAAACCCCTAACATTCCAGCTCCGCCAACGCTGTACGCTATATCCCTACCCGTCCACCAATATAAAGTACAAAATGACAGAGGCCCAAGCGCCCGGCCCAACTGCCCTGATTTAATGTTAGCTGACTTGTCTTTGAAGAGATCTGGTTATCCACCTACCCCAACTCCTATGATTTCCTAATTTTCCGCCCCGCTCGCCCTCCGCCGCCTCAAAACTACTCAGGCTGTTCAATCCCGTTACGACCGTTGCGGTCGCCACAGCGAGCAGCGTCACCGCACCGTACAAGCCTCTCTCGGTCGTCAGGCGACTCAGCATGAAGAAGCTAAATGCACAAGCCAGCACTCCCATCTGAACGACTCGGAGCGGCTGTATCCGCCTCGTGACCGCGCCTTGTAGGATGGAAGCGACCAGCCCGATGAATCCCAACAGCCTGCCATTCTGGCTTGAGCTGTATCCGAAAAGGTCGTACGTTAAGAAAGTCAGGGAGAACTCCATCCCACTGAAAAACAAAATATACGAAAAGTGCGTCAGGTTGAGCAGAAAATGAGAATTGGTATGCGAATGCGCCTTCTCACTATTCCCACTCTTCGCTACGTCCCTGTCCGCCCGATCCGTCTGCCTATCACCCCTCTTCGCCGGCAGTGTCTCTGGCAAACAAAGGTAAAGATAGATCGTCTCCACCACGATCAAGAACAGCGAGAACCCCGCCGCCGTCGCAAACGGGTTCTCCTTCACAATCTTCACCCCAGCCAACGCCGCCCCCAACGCGGGCCCGAACGTGAATGCAACACTAAAGCATAACCCAACCAGCGCCATCGTCGCGCCCCTCTGCTTCTCATCACTGATATCCGCCGCCATGGCCGTCGCAAGCTGCACATTCCCTTCACTCAACCCGCCCACAACCCTACTCGCCAAAAAGGTGCGGAAATCCGTCGCACAGACCCAGAGAGCAACGGAAAGGATGTTGCCAGCCATGCTCCAGAGCAGGGCGGTGCGGCGGCCATAGCGGTCCGAGAGGGTGCCAATGAGAGGGGACGCGAGGGCTTGAAGGAAGGAGAAGAGGGAGCCAAGAGCGCCGCCTAGGAGGACGATGTCGTGCCGGGAGGACGAAGGGAGAGAGAAGGAGTTTTTATACGCATTGAGGTAGGAGAGGATGGTATTGAGGAGGGAGTGCGGGTGGGTGGTGGGGGGCTCGAGGGAGCGGTAGAAGTTGAGGAGGGAAGGAAAGAGCGGGAGGATGAATGTAAACGATATCTATAGTAAATTTGTCAGCCGGGGATGCTGGCAGGAGAAAAGAATCGTAGCGGAGCATACTAAGTCAAGGAGGAGCGAGATGAAGATGACTCTGAGGATTTGTTTTCGGCGCTTGGGAGGCACGGATGAAGAGGCCATGTTGAAGTGAACGAGGATCTGTTAGAACCGTATCCCGATGATGTTACGGGTATGACATTTCGTGTATTCGAAGAAGAACGACAGAATGTTAGACACAATTAAGGTAATGTGTGAAAGCAAGGGTCATCATTTCATCTCCTTCTTAAAGCCGAGATCTCGATTCGGGCGGCTCGGAAAATCGGGTCTCGCTGCCGGCGCTTAGAGTAAATCAGGGCGGCTGAAGCTACTTTAAGTACATGTGTGAGGGGCCAAAAGTACTTTACAGCTACTTCCTTAACATTAGGTTAGGACGAGGTGTCTGCAGATGCCTAAGCTCCAACTGGATTACTGTGCTGGTAGAGAATGACGCCCCAAGCATGTTTTGTACTATCCTGCTTAGAGGATATTGTAGCAAATCTAGCAAGCACGGATAGTGCAGGAACGATTTCAATCCCAACCAGTGTGATCCCTTTCATATACTAGCCGGACCATGGCAGATGCTCGCTATCCCGTGCCTTGATAAGAATTGATACTCCACAGAACGGTATAGTAAGATCGTGATGGGCTAAACAACCAGTGAAGATCCATAGCTAAAGAGGCAGAACGTCAAAGCATCCCACTTCTATGGGCAAAGGGCCTGGAATAAGCGATTGCAAAATGAGGCAAATCGATTGTTGTACCTTTGCAATACGCCCCTATTCCGAATTCGAAGACAAAGCTATAGATCTTGATAAATAACAGCCTGCAACAGATCAACACTTAGTAGTTTCAAAGGTCGACCCCCTTGATCTGTTGTGTCTAAGCTGAACGATATGTGCATTTTCGATCAGCAAAGGGCTTAAGCAAGAGTGTGAACTATAAAGTTGGTGTCGGCTGATCGCTTTATTCTTACTTCGGTTCCTTCAAAACGTTCCAGAGCACGAGTACTCTTCCCCTTCTCTGGCGTTTAGTGTGCCGTTGGGGACATTACAAGCCCTACCTAGGTTAAGGCAACGAGATACGAACGGCATTGCTATCAGATTGCTAGAATTAGCTCCCGACAAGTCATGCAGGACCTTTATCCCCCAACAAAGCTATGTATATCTCCTTCTCCGTTGGCCTTATACTTTTACTGTTTACTTGCGGCAGGGACGCTTTCAGTATTGAGCATCTTTGTCCTTGTTTTTCACTCCATGATGCTAAGGTAGTATATGGAGGAGCCGCTCAGCCCAAGCTTTCATTGGTTTTCATCTCTCCGCCAGTCTTCCCGTTGCTTCTCCGTCAACATCCAGAATGACTCTACTCCGGCTCAATCTCGCCATCGATGCTCCTGCTCCCTTTCGACCTGTTCTTCGACTGTCATTCCCTTGGAAGCTTCGTGGGTCGTTCAGAAAGTGGTTTGCGTTCAGGATTCGCATCGGGCCCAAGACGGTACGTACAATTTAACGGGTAAATCATGAGATGACTTCTGTTATCTCTTGAGCACCATCCCCAGCTGACACCCAATCCAATGAATCTGACGTCGTTGGACAAAATTAGGTAAAACATCCGCCAAGCCTCTTGAAGCCCAAGCTTCCAGAAAACGAACAAGTTGAGAGTCCGCTCTTCGCAAAACTTCCCGCGGAGATTCGCCTCGAGATATATTCACTACTCCTCGTCTCTCCGGATCCAATCAAATCACCACACACGCTCCTCCCGAGCGAGCCAGTCCTCCTGCTAAACGATCGCCATCCGGCTCCAAGCATCGACGCGGTCTTTCTGTGCACATGCCAGAAAATTTATCGTGAAGCATTGCCCGTCCTCTACGGGAAGAACACTTTCGCCTTCAGCAGTGCGAGCGGTCTACAAAAATTCGCCCACAGCCAGCTCCAAAGACGCTCTTCGGCCGAGGCTAGAATGGATCCTATATTCCTTCCCATGCTCCAGCTTTTTGGATCGGTCTTCAACTTTAGCTTCACCGCAGCCGGGCGTTTCCACTTGGTGCGCCATCTCCAGCTCAGGCTCGCCGCGAGCGATTATCCTGATCAGCATGCACGACCGCATCGCTCAGACCTTGTCTTCGCTTGGTTCAGGATGCTACATGACCAGAGTAGCGTCACCCGTGATGCAAGCTTCCCCGCTCTGGAGACACTGAGGTTGGATTTCTCGGATTGGGGGTTGAGCCAGGATGAAGCCTTGATCGTAAGTCTTAATCGTACTCCATGTATGACATTTCTGAGAGATATTGCAGGTCAAGCTCTTCGTGGGCAAATTCCGCGTGAGGGGAAAAGGTCTGAAGAAGCTGATCGTCAAGGGAGTCAGCCATCAGCAGTCGCTTGACCAGTTGAAGGCGGGGCTGGTTGAAGAGGGAGGCAGATTTGAGGTACTTCCGTGACGAGATGTCTAGGACATCAGTATCTCTACATGTCGATCGGGGCAGGTCTTGTTAGGGGAGATTATGGGATGCGTTTCATGTTACATGCTGTTATTCCTTGCCTTGTCAGGATGCACTCTTTAGATTGTACCACGTCAACATGGCTTTCGTCCTCTTATTTTCACTTGATTTCTTTTTTTTAAGCCCCGTCACTGTACAAATTCAACGCTTCGACCTTTCGCTATAGGTTTCAATTGGTGATCTGATCCTTTGTCGCTTCGTACATACGGTTTTCCATGGCTGCGAAGGAACGATGTACCACGTCAACATGGATTTCGTTCTCTTGCTTTTACTCGGTCTCTTTAATGTAAGCCCTGTTTCTGTGCAAACACGGTGCTTTAACATCTTGCACCCTGAGCTATAGATTCTCACTGGTCTTCTGATCCAATTTCGCTTCGTGCATAGGTTTCTCCGAAGCTGCCCAAGATGTTAGTGCACCACTGCTCACTATGGCGTGGGACGAAAATTTATTCCACATCTCCGTCACATTGTCACTTGCGCTGGTGCGGAATGGTGCACAGTTCTCTGGCTCATTTACAATCAATGCCTGCGTGGACTGACGATAGGCGGTCTCACAGCCCCAACCCCTTTCAGCGAAGGTGGGAAAAGCTCTTTCTTTCATCCACCAAGCAGATTTTATGCCAGTGAAAGACGACGCAGACCTCCCATGCCATTCACTATCCCCCGAGCCCTCAAACACTGTACTATACCACCACAATCCACCCCCCCATTTTTACTTCACGACGCTACCTTCCAAAAAGACCGAACAAGCCCAGCGTCTTTTGACTCTCACGTCATGTCCCTTCCTTTGCTCCATATCCCGAATCCTCCTCCATGTATCTATCCAACATTCTTCAAACCCACGCTTTCACTCTCATCTCGTCCAGAATTAGCCGTTCAGCCTTCAATCATGTCCTGTCAATCATGTCTAACAATCCCCCATAGATGTGCCTCTTCGACCAAATATAACTGCAGAAAAATGAAGCCCTCACTAATTCGTCAATTCGCGCTTCAAAAGCCTATTGGTGGTGTCATACAGAGATCGCCGGTTTAGGTCTTGGGTGTGGTTCAAGGGAATTAGCTGTGTAGCCGTATGGATCAAAGGGAGTTGGCGGAGAGGCAGGGAGCTGTAGCCCTTACTATTCTCCAATTTCTGGGAAGATTTAATGTCAGAGTCGTGGAAAGGACAGCGGAGAGGGCAAAGGGAGGGAGGCGTGGATAGTTTGAAGAGAGGGGGGCAAGGGTGTGGGTATGTAATGCAGGTATTGTTCTGCCAGAATTAGGGAAGAGGACTATGAGTCCTGAGGTTGTAGCGCTGTTAGGACTGGACGACGCTTCTCGGGTTTAGAGCTGTTTGCCATCAGTAACGCCTATTACCCGCTCGGACAGTTGCAGGCCACGATCGTGTAAGGATTGTTCTTATGGTCTTCGATGTCGAGATCTGGTTTCGGACAGACGAAGGCCTGGAGTAAATTGCGCCGACTTACATCACTGTGGGTTTGACGTCGTTGGACCATGTTAGGGGTTTGCGATAGGTGCTTATAGCCTATGACAAGTTGGCAAACCAGCATACAATAGACCGGCAGTGGAGATCGCCCGTGATCTCAATCATCCATATCCGTATGCAGCATTGAGCTTTTATTCGCCATTAGCGAGATTTTCGCTAGATTAAGCTGGAGAGATAATTCCTCCTCGCTTTAGAAAGGTCTTCTCCCACTCAGGATATTCCTTTCAGCAAACTCCCACCTTTTCCAGTCTTCTCCATCAACTCCACCCCATTCCTCACAACACCCACCAAGCCCCCCGTCTGTACCGCTTCGCCGCCGCCACCACTCAAACGCCATTCTATCTCCGCTAATCCTTCTAGCCACGATACTTTTGTCTGCACTGGCACGTTAAGATTATTCAGCTGTTCACCCAGCGCCGTGAGTATGTCTGCCAGCGCTAGGCCTTGCGAAGCCTTTAGGGTGTTGATTGTAGAGAGACAGGAAGTGATGTCTGAGGTCGAGAGGAGCGTTCTAAGAATGGTCTGAATAGCTGATGGGGGAGGTGCGGCAATGCAGGTGTATATTGTGGTGTTTGTAATGGGCTCAGAGGAGGGAGTGGGGTTCGGATCGGATTTGGTTGCTAGGGGCGTATCTACGAGAAGATAATTGTCAGGGAGACTCGGAGGTACAGGTATAGAGAAAGAAGGAAATCGTACTGCTCGCATGACACGCCTGTAACACATTCAGCGCTCTCCGCATGTCCCCTTTACTCAGCGTGACCAGGCTGTCGATGGCATCCGGCTGGATATTGACTTTCTCTTGCTCGATGACCTGGTCGACAAGTACCCGTATATCCGGTTCCTTCAACGGGCTGAAGCGAAATCTTGTACACCGCGACAGGAGGGCTGGCGAGAGCTTGTGGGTGTAATTCGCAATGATGCAGAAGCGGGTGTTGGCTGTGTACTTCTCCATAATTCGGCGAAGAGCCATCTGGGCGGTAGAAGTCATGGCGTCGGCTTCGTCGAGGATGATGAGTTTGAAGGAGGCGATGGAGGTGTTGTCGGAGGGTTTGGTTATGCTGAATATTTGCTTTGTGCCTGCATTCATCGTGAGCCAGATATGGAAAACCTCTGCTGGACTCCGAAACCAACTTGCGAAGGTCTTAATCTGCTCTCGCACAACATCTATGCCTCGATCGTCGCTTGCATTAAGTTCTAGCACCATCTGCCGCATGTTCTTGCTACCGTATATTCGCCGCGCCAGGGCTAGGACTGTGGATGTTTTCCCTGTTCCTGGCGGACCGTAAAGAAGGAGATGTGGTAGTCGCTTTCGCCCAGTCAGTTTCCGCAACTGAAACACCCTGCAGTCCACATACATTCGTGTCGACAAATTTGTTGATTGTGGCTAAGATGTCTTGGTGCCCCGAGACGTCATCGAGAGTATTGGGCCTGTACTTCTCTACCCTGGAATGATCAGCCACAAAGGATATGAGGGATTGGGGGCGTGTGAAGTCACCATGGCAGGCTGTCCTCTGCTTCGACGGGGAGATTAGCAGCGCTTCTTTTGCCCTTCCCGCCTGTATTGTTCGAATTGAACATTATCGATTCCTTGGCGGGAGGGGCGTCCACGTCCATATCATCATCATCATAGTCGGACATCTTGAGAACGTTGAATATTGACTTTGCTCGGTTGATTCGCCGTGGAAAGGTCCAATGCGTAGACCGCTCTACATGAAGACGAAGAAGACGCGAAGCGCGTTAAGTGCCAAGAGATCTCTTGGCATTTCAGCCCTACGGGGACAGGATCTTCAACCTCAAATCCATCTCAAACGACTGTAGAGCCAGTAAGGGACAAAATTACGTAGTCAACAAGATATTCGACATGAGTGATGCCATACCGAGAGAGGATATAGTGGAACGTCCAGCAAATAGAGCCTACAGCTTGTCGTTCACAAGGGTTGAATGGATCAGTAAATGACATCTGCCCCTAATCTCTTGTATTCACGCTGTAGAAGCATGTAGATCCACGTGAGCACATTTCAGAAGGTTCAAGCAAGATCTCTCACGTTCTTGATGTAAGCTTATTCGTCGTTCCCTGTTGATTTGCCTTCTCGATTGCTTTGAAGTCAAGTAATGTCGGGTACCTTACTGCTAGAAGAGAACTTTTGTCACGTGAAACGCTCAAAGCAAAGAGAGACAAAGCAGAAGCAAAAGAGGGCCTGGCATTCAGAAGATTCCTATCTATTTTATGGAAGTCCAATACAGCGCTGGGAGCGGGAACCGGCCGACATTGCGGTTTCTATAGTAAAACAGAATTGAAAAGGGCTATGCGATGACGGATTCGAGCTCCCAACCCACATAAGAGAACCGACCTGCGCTTCGGTGCAGGGCACATAATCTGGCTGTCCGGAAGACTCCAGAAGACGTGGAAGCAGCCACCAGCACGGCCACCGTTTCTCTTCGGAAACCTTTCTTCACAATTCACAATATACCGATTGTTTTCGGGGGTTTTCTAGGGAACTTCTGACTTGCTGAGCGGGGAATTCCTTGCTTGGCTTTCTCGATGCATGATTATCATCAACAACCATGATGAAGCCACTACCGTGGCCAACGGCCACCAGAACAGTCACCAGCAGTGCGGCTAAGCCGAGTACCCTGCCGAAGCGGAACATGCGATTCCTAGTCTATCAGCTTTGAAGCTGACCGGGCCACCTAAGTCTAGGTTATCTATTTTATCTTTTCCACCAGTACTCTCCACGCATTATCTACAATAGCCTCATCTATCATCTCGCCAATCTTTCAAGCTCTTCTCAAGCCCCAAAGCGCCTTATAATAACGCGCGACAACGTGCCGCCAGGCTTAGACGATCCATCCGCAATGCCCAAACCCCCAGTCGTGGTCACATACAGCATCTCGCGGTCCGTCTCCAGCCTACCGAGCTTACAAGCCGTAGGGCCTGCCAACATATTCTCCGACGCAACATGAGCCGCATCAGAGACATTAGCACCACCGCTGATCCCACTCTGCAGCTTCGCCATTTCGTTCGAGAACGTCACACTCATGTACGCATTGCCAGTATTATCGAACGTGAAGTCGTCTACCTCAAGCCCTGTCGCCAGTACCTCCGCAGGCCCCGCTGCTGTCCCATCGGCCTTGAGTGGGATGCTGACGAACAGCCCCTTTGGCGCATTGGTGAAATAGAGGGTGTTGTCGCGGATCTGGACGCCGTCAATGCCGACTGGGGCGCCTGCTGGAGGCCTCATGGTTGGGTCGTCGATGACGATTGCGGTAGCCCCGGTATGGACATTGAGCCGATAGACGACGCCGGCGCCCGCGTCGCCAACGAGGAGGAGTCCGTCTTCGGCACTCAGCACGGCCATGCCATCGAGGAGGTTGGCTTCAGGGAAGTGTGCTGAAAGTCTGACGTTTGGTGGTTGGACATGCATGTTGACATGGTATACGTTCCAAGAGCCTGGAGTATTGGTGTTCGTTGGCTGTGAATAATTCCCGACGATCACGTAGAAGTTATCGGGTTGGATCTCAGCGATACCCAACAGGCTCTGGTAGCCGGAGAAGCTGTGCACAAGGACAGGCTGTGGGTGGGCTGGGTCGATAAGATATAGATCCGGAGATGTCAGGACTGTGACAAGGACTTGACCTGCGATAGACTCCGGAGTCAGCACTTGTTCTCTAGCATTCGATCGTTGAAACCATCAGGTATGCATGGAGGCGAAGCCGTTCGAGAGGACTTACCATTGGAGCGAACAGCGAGATTCTCGAGCCAGGTGTTGTTGGGAAACTGGTGAACTACCTCGACTGCTGAAGGAAGGCCGCGGGTCATCGTCGTTGTATGACGGTGGCCCGCTGAAGCCAGATGAGGGATAGCATTGGTGAGAAAAACTATAAGGAGGACGCGAACGCCAACCATCAGATGCGAGAGTCTAGGTAACCCCATGTTGTCTATACCGGATAACACACCGCTGCTTTGAAAGATGCTGAGAGGTTTTAGAGGAGAAACGAAGGGCTTGAGCAGCTTGTACAAGAGGAAGACACACTTCAACCTCAGCGTATAGCAGTCGTCTTATACCAGAAACCATAAAATCAATTTATATATTTCTTATCTGTGTTCTTCCCCTACAAGTGTTGGCTTATCACCTCATGTTCGAACACTGTATAGAGCCTAGACATGTGGTTCCCGGTCGTACAGCACTTGCCTGGCGTACCGTTTCTGATATGAGCATCCACTTCACACCTGCTAGTCAGCCTTCGAGAGCTGCTCTCTCGCCCATGTCACACCACAGAGCGACGCATTCTCGTCGATACTGGCTGAGATGTCGCACAGATCCCGGGGGATTGCCCGATCTTGATACTCATACTGTCGAAGGGTCACGGCAAACCGCGAAGAAAGAGCGCGCTTGCTTCACAGCTAATACCACTTCACAATCAGTGACACAGATCTGTGCTGTCAAGAGAGCGCTAAGATCGAAATCGATTTGCTCCACATACTTTGCATTGTTTCCGATCTCCTATGTCACGATTCCATGAAACTTGCCAGCGATGATATCGATCGTTTGTGCCGAGCCTTGTTCTTATCTCCCGACAGCAAGGCGCATAATTGAAGCATGCTTATTCATTTACGGATGACCTGTCTTGAGTCGCATGAGGCTTTCTACAACTCAATTCTAGTCGATCTCAGATTGTGTTTTCATTTGAGCAGCGCATAACGCAGGGTTGTGTGACTTCTGATAGTCAATAGTAGGAAAGACGCGGAGACTCAGGAGTAGATATATCTCTGGGGGATCGGGAGGAACCTTAGCCTTCTTAGCGTGACTGAAAGCACTTTGCTATGAAAACGAAGCGTCTGGTCGTACCAGAGCACCTGCTGAAGGCTGGCGGCATTGGCATCAATCGCGCTCGGAGGACAGCTCCAATTACCAATGCTGGAAGTTGCCAAAGATGGTGGTGCCGTGATGGTAGATGATGCATATGATGTTGCCGGTGCGCTTGAGTTAATATAGATGTGGTCTACTAGAAGATCTGCTCAGTGAGCCATCACAAATTGGAAGATTGGGCAAGCATACTTGACAAAGATTGAGTTGCTACTTCTCTGAAGAGAACTAGAGCACATAAAGCAACAATTACTAGACTATTCGGCAGCAGCATTGTAGGACGTTTGGTCAACATGATGACGAGAGAGGTGACGGACTTAATATCGCAACAATACTAAGGAAGAAAGACCGACATGATTGATAGAAAGAGCTTTGTACTTCTACAGAAAACAGTAATGGCAAGCCTAAGGCGTTCCACATCCCACCTCGGGATGCTTCTTCAGCCCCAGCATCGTCCCGAGCTATCTGGATGTTGCAGGATAAAGCCAATCTACAATGGAGGTATCGTACAATGTACCTGCTCTAGTCCAAAGTCCTGCAGGGCGCCTGAGGTGGACATAGCACATTTGCAGTCCTGCAGTATCAGCCCAGTAGTAGACGGGACCTACTAGACGAGAGTATCCTCCCTCCGCCGGTCACTTCACGAACGCCATATTCCCTCATGAGAGCAGGAGTCGCTTCGCAATTGACAATTGCTTATAATTCGAAGATAGAGAGGTATTACCGAATTCCAGCCGTGCAAGCCCGGGCAACAACACCTTGTCACCCCCTGGTGCAGCTGATCAGAACCATTGCGGGGAACGAATAGCATGAGGATGCCGGATTTCGTGTCAAAGACATTATTTGTGGTTTTCTTCAAGCCGTGCTTTGAGTACAGTTCAGTTGCCAAGCCAATCTCCAAAAAGAAGCGCCGGATTTAAGAGTCCAATATTTCCACCAAAACTTTTTATCATGACCAGGACGAAATTTTTTATACCCAAATGACTAAATGACTGCGGTGGCAAATCGGTCCAGGAAGCAATCTAGTCGTCTCCCCGATCCGCAGATACTACAGAGGAAGTCTCTGATTAACATGAATTGACCATCTCTCTTGGAGTGCCATTGACTTCTGTCAACTTCTCGACTCCGGTGATTGGGATATTGTTGTTATCAGGTATACGACTTACTCGCAGAATTCGTCCTCGTGATGCTCGTCTGTTCCGAGAGCACCATCTTTTGCCTGCACCAAAATTCGTTCATTGAACTCTGCACAAGATTGAATCCAGGGCTGAATCGGGGTAAGTTTGAGAGAGGGCGCTACAGTATGTTTACCCATCTCGCCTTTCGCCTTCTCACATCTCCATCCACCAAACCCTCCTCCTCCAGTTTTAACTCTATGCCCTGCCCTCCCCTTCTATTTTCCCTTACCAGAATAGCCCTCAACCACCACGCCAGAACCGCCACCAGAAGCATAAACCCCCCGCACACCGCCATACCTCTTACATAAAAGGGCCCGTCACTATCCGGATACAGCCTCGTCCCTACCAACGGCCCAAACTGCCCTATCACATTCAACATCGCAACCCCCGTTCCCCTCTTCTCGTCACTGTTTTGGTTATTCAGCGTCCAGGTCAGTATGAGCGTAATAGCGCTGAAGAAGCCCGCAGCGGCAGGGTACACTGCTGCGTAGCGGTAAATGGAGGGTGCGCGAAGATAGCCGAGGAGAGAGAGAAGGAGGTAACCAAGGGCGGCTAGGAGAGCGTGGAAGATGATGTAAGGGGCGCGGGTGCGGGTGCGGTCAGAGAGTTGGGCGGTTACGAGGACGAGAACAAAGGCTAGGAGGTAGGGCGGTGCGGAAAGAGCCTGCGATGTTAGGGTCGAGTGGCCCATTCTGTTTTCATGTGAGTATTGTTCGGTGCGATATGCGATGAAGAGGACCATACTCATGGATGATGGTGGGGAGGAAGGGAGGCAGGCTGGAGAAGGCGACGTTACAACTGAAGAACATGAGCTGTGGCTGCGTTCAGTCTTACGCTTGCCCTAGAACGCTTGCAGAGTGCAGGATTACCGCCGTTATCCAACATTTCCGGTCTGTCAACGCCTTGCGGATTTCGCCCCAGTCGAGCTTTGATTTGTCGCCCATGGTGTTCTTCTCGTCACCTTTCTCCTCTTTGAGCCTCAACCGCGCCACCTTTCTCTCCCGCACGCTGAGATATCTGGCCGTGTCCGGACTGTCTGGGATCTGATACCAAGCAATCACAGCAACGATGATACTAGGGAAGCCCTCGATGAGGAACAACAGTCTCCAATTCGCCATTGGCACGCGGTCGCCAACCTTTGTAATCAGCCAAGCGAGACTGCCTGAAAAGGACGTTGCAAGCGGCGCAGCAGATATGAAAAGACCTGTTCGAAACGCGAGCTCATCCCGTTTGAAGAAGAAAGAAAGCAGGAAAGGAATGCCAGGCGAAAATGCGGCTTCTCCAACCCCAAGCAAAGCACGCAGGATGAACATGGAGGAAAAAGATCCCGCCAGAGCTTGTAAAGATGCAATCAGACTCCATGATGCAACGCAGAGGGATATGTAGATGTGAGCGGGGACGACTCGGTAAAGCAGAGTCATCCATTGGAAAGTGATGTATGTGCAGTAAAAGCTTGTTAACAGCCACTCATATTGGGAAGAGCTCAGGTTGAGATCTTCAGATAAGCCTGCGATTCTGGCATTTCCGATGTCTGAGGCTGGTGTTTTAGTGTGGCAATGGGCTTAATTGAATTGTGCATGCTTACTTGACCGGTCGAGAAATGAAAGCATATACAGAAAGGCGACGAAGAGGACGAGACGACGGTCAAGCTTTCTGACAACGGCTCGTTCTTCGTCGGGGGTGTAGGATACAACATATTCTCTTTCGTCTGGCTCGTCTTCAGAAATGAAGTCATACGGAGGTGGGGCAGTGCTAGTAGCAGGGGCTGAAACTCTGCTCAGTTCGAACGCTTCATCGACATCTTTGCCTTTGGCCATCGATATCGATTCTTGGGTAATGACTGACAGCGCTCTATTGGAAAAGTCATGGAGATCTTACGACCCTTTAGTATGATATCTCCTGAAGGAGAAGAAGAACTGCGCCCCACCACATGCAGTACTGCATGCATGAAACCACGCTAGATCCTTCAGATGCTCTGCACGTTTCAGTTTATCCAGCTTTTAGGACTGCTGACCCTTACCGTCGCAAAATTTTGTTGTCGTCGTTTTGACGAATAGCATTGTGCGATGTTATCGCATATGAGATTATTGCTTGACACAAAATCAGTATTTACGCTAACAAGATCTTATTAGATGTAGGTTGCAACAGAATGCTTGCGATAAAAAACAACGATGTCTAACAACGTTTGGTAAGCTTTGCGAACGGCAGCAGCCAACATTAAGAAGCTAGATAAACAGAGCCTGCGTGATGTGCCAAAACCAGGGTTTTTGGGGGGTGATGCATTATAAACAAGCGTGTACTACAACTGATGCATCTTAAACATATCCTCTTTATCTACGCTTATGCACTTCGCCTAACTAAGGATGCAGCTCAGGATTTTATTCTCCGACTTACTTTAGGAGTCTTGCGGGTGATAGAAGAGCAACCTTATCAAAGAATTGGGTGCTGCTAGACATCCGGTAGTAACGTCAGATGTTGCTGTAGATTCTTGGGTTCTCCGGTACGACACCCAAGGCTCTACTTTACACGCCTGTGCTGATACGTAAAAGAAATTGCAGCGACGGCATAGGAATCGGCACTTTTGAACGACTTCCCGTGTGGATCTTGTTGAAGCATAAATAATCGTTCAGGAGCCATGAAGGTGTGTGCGCATTTTGCATGGTTCAACAGGTTATGAGCCCGGGTTTGTCGGTGTGGTTTCCGCTAAAAGCGTGAAGCGCAAGGAGCGCAAAATCCCGTTTGAAGACCAAGCGGTCGCGGGTTCGATTCCGGTGTTGACCGTGAATGCGAAAAACAATCTTAGGGTTTGCTGCAGCCCTAGGACACTACATGACGCAGCGTTCCACAAGAATTCGCAGTGTTGACTGCGAGATTCATTAAAACAAAACAAAATTCCACAGCTTCGCAGCTCCTGCCCGATTACGGGGGAGTGTTGAAGCATAAATAATCGTTCAGGAGCCATGAAGGTGCGTGCGCATTTTGCATGGTTCAACAGATCTGCGAATCTTTATTCGTCGCCCGCAAGGCAGGTCTGGAGCCCACCACCAGTGTCAGCTCGGATCCTAAATCTTACTGCGCGGCATGGTTGGGGCACAACGACCCGCCGCCATGCTACTCGGTGAAGATCACTGGCTTGCAGTGTCAGCTGGTAGCTCTTTATCAGTGAGCTGGCGGCACTTTTCTCATCCTCGAAACACCATGATCCACACGCCAGCCATTCTGTTTGAGGTGAAACCCTGTACACAGCAGTGGCTGGTTACCGAAAGCAATGAGTTCAGGATCAAGCTACACGGTTCTTCATTCCTGACCATTTAATGTCCCAAGCGCTAGACCACAAGCTGACAACAACATAGGCTCTCAATTGGGCTTTGAGCGGTGTTGCTGGAGCCTTGACCATCGGCCGGTACATAATTCGAGGCTACAACTTACGGCGATTCTACTGGGATGATTTGGCGCACTTCTTTGCCCTTATGATCCTAATCATACACGGCGGGACGAACCAGCTCTCTTTGAGTTCAAAGACCGCAATAACAGCCGCGAAGACGGCGCACCCAAAACCATCTCAAAACGAACTTCTTGGGCTGTACGAATACAACCATCGACTGAGCAATGTCAACAATTGCTTCTTGTATTTGGTGTTTTGGATAGTCAAGCTGTCTTTCTTGCTATTCTATCGCTTTCTGTTCCGGACCTCGGCGCCGTTCAAGAAGGTATGGTGGGGAGTACTAGCTTTCACGCTCTTGATCTTCTGGGTGCCTATCGCTGGTGTACTCTCTACTTGTGCTGGTGCACATACAGTCGCTGACTATAGTGAGCATGCTCTATGAATTGATCACCTCCTCCAGATACGAACGGCTAATACATTTACCTGATAGAGGTCTGTAGTGAGCAAAACCATGGGCGCGTGGCGAGATTGGAGTACAGTTGCGCGGTCAACGTGGTTTCTGATTTGGCAAGTAGGTTACCCATATCCGTATCTAGAAGTACTGCTCGCATACTTGTACATTACCCTTATACTATGGTAGCGAATGCGGGGATAAGGAGCATGGCACGGAAACGTACTTTAATGCTCGCAGTTGGTCAAGTACTGACTTTGCTAGTCATGGTTCTACCGTTCTGGATGCTCAAGGATCTCAAAATTAGTACAGCTCAAAAGGTTGGGCTGGCATTCATATTCTCCCTCGCCTTCGCCTGTGTCGCGCTGGATATTGTCCGTGTCGTCGAGGCCGTATCTCAGCACCAAGCACTATACACCATCATCGAGATCAATTCCGTCGTCATCATTTCCTGTCTACCGACATACCGCGCCCTGCTCGGCATCCGCCAGCGACGTAGGTCGCGCAAACCTTCTGGAAGCTATCCCTGGAGATCTCTCGAGAAAAGCGCTGGCCAGAGGAGCGAGAACAGCGATCATCACCGCCTGAGGGATATAGATGCCAGTGAGGCTGGATTGCATGAAGAGTCTATCCATGTCACCCAGGAATTCAAGATTCTGAATGAAGAGCGAGATCCATATCCACTGGATTCGCCAGACACTCGAGAGCGGCCGAACAGAATAGCATCTCCTCCACGTGTCCATACGAGGGCTTTCTCATAACCCGACGTGCTTGAAAGACATGCAGTCACGCTATGTCAAGGCTTGCCTTGAGGTCCATTTACGTATTAGGGTGATATAATGATGGTTGCGAAAGAGACGTTGTGACACTGCGCCAATGCTTGTAATGAGCGTACTGATGGAAATGAGATTCCAGATCAATGCATCGCTGACTCAGAGCCTAGGGGAGGGTCGGGAACGAAGTGCACGGGCTCTGACCTGCAGCTAGCATTTCGATCCTGGGGGCTGAGTCTGTCTCGATGGAGCGGTGGACTAAGCACATACATACTTCTACTCGCCTGATGTAGGAGTAACCTTAACCGCGGTTGCGACCACTGAGATGAGTTGCTTATTATATTTTGCATGGCTTCCATGGACGCCTTTACGTCATACGATTCAATCATGGGTCATGGCTAACATTGTCAGTCTACTTCGTATTGGGGGGGTTAAACGTTATTTTCGACAGGGTTCAGCCCTCACCTTAATAAGCCCTGTCAGAGATAACAATTAACCCGCCGGATACCAAGTATGTATGCATCGTGTTAGTGTATGGAGTACCCAATCGCAACCTCTCAAGTCACCAAGCTATGGCCATGTTTCAGCCCCACTTGCCGTCATTCGGGAAATATTTCGCGTGCCACCCCTGCTACTTTGAGCTGCTCCCGGGCGGCAAGGCACGCGGACAGGTGCGTACAATCAACATCCCCTGAAACAGGCCGCAGCGCTGAGAAAGCACCTATCTCCGAAGCGATCCCTTGTTCTGACGCCCAAGAGGCAACAATGAAACTCATGGAATTCACCATGAGCCGGCGCTCATTAACTTCTATAGATCCGTACTTCGACTTATTGACTCATGCGGGCCAACGTCCCGGGGAGCAACCCGTCGTCCTTCGATCTTTCCACAGCGCCGATGGAAGAAGAGGACGACGGGGGAAATGTCGTCAAGAGCCATGATGCACGCGTCGATGATGTGACCAGCCGTCAGGCCTACTGCCTCTATGTCTCTCATGCTCTGTCAATGTGGAACTCGAGAATGTACGAATTTGCTATGGTGAGATTCCCCTTTACTGATACCCTGCGTGGGAAAGAATAGTGCCGGAGTGGTAGTAACCAGATCCCAGATCCTGTTTATCCAAACCGCCTTCCCCGGGAATCTGACAGCGTCCTCCATAAAGTAAGCACCTACGTCCTCCCCTGTCGTCTGCCCAAGAACATCAAATAACCCTCAACGCAGTGGTATCGCCGAAACTGGCTGTGTTCTCCTTTTCTCCAGCGCCCTCGGGCGTTGGGTTGACCGCACCCCTTCTCGCTTAGGTGCTCTCCTGTTGACCATCAACACCAATCGTATCGCTGTCCTTGTGTCCTGTACGATATGGCTCCTTCTGCTATCCCTTAGCAGCACTGCTCAAAAACAGGCTCTTTTCGGCATTGCCCTCGTCCTCGGCATGGTCGAGAAATTGTCTCGAGGTACCAACATCCTCTCGATGGAGCGGGACTGGATTCCCACCCTTGCGAATCCCAGTCTCGAAGGCAAAACCCCAACGCAATACGACCTAACACATCTGAATACGGTCATGAGACGGATAGACATGCTTTGCAAATTGATCGCGCCTTTGGCGGTATCGACGTTCCTATCGGCCGTTGGTTCAGAAAGAATAGCGGTCGCCGTGGTTGCATCTATAAGCACAATGAGCTGGGGTCTTGAACGTTGGTGTCTACAGCAAGTGTGGCACCAGAATGGCCGAGTGAGAGCGCCGAAAGAGCTCGGCGACGTTGCAGCTCATGATACGGACACTCTGACCGAAGCAAGCGTGAACGGCTCTACGAAGCGTCTCTTCCAACCATCCACCCCGTCATTCCTCAACAATTTAGCTACAAGTATCAAAGCGTCCATCCATGCGCACATTGAAGGCGGGCTATACTACTTCCGCACCCCCGTCTGGATCCCTTCCGTCTGCGCGGCGATTCCACATGCCTCTGTCCTCACCTTCTCAGGCACCATGATAACCTACCTCCTCAACGCCGGTTTCTCCTTAGACCTGGTGACTGTTGCGAGAGCAAGCGGTGCAGTGTTCGAGATTTGCAGTACATTCCTCTTCCCATGTGCTGTTGCTTTCTTTTCCAGGACTGGGAACGTAGCGAATGAGCATGGCTTGGGACATTACCAAAAGGTCGATGCACAAGATGGATCCTCAAATTTCGGTGAAGGTTCTCGCGACGTGGAAGACCGTCCCATAGAACTGAGGCCGATGTCTTCAAGCCTTGACCGTAGTGTCGCGACAGCGGGATCTTGGGCCATCTGCGGCCTGTTCGTGAGCCTGGTACGCAAATCCCTTCTGTTCCACTTGCTCAAACACTCCCGGCTAATCACCCCTCAGATTCCTGCCATCTCCTCCCTCTTCTACCTCGATTCCGTCCTGTCCCCTCAAGCCAACACCTCCACCGAAAATTCGACCGCTTCCACAACCTCCCTTCTGCCCCTCTTAATTCTCATCCCGTCAATCTCCCTCTCTCTCCTCTTCCGTTGGACCTACGATCTCTCCGCCACTCAATTAACACAGACTCTCGTCCCCGCCTCCCATCGTTCTTCGTTTGGTGGTACAGAGATGGCTATCGTCAGCGTACTTAGCCTGACTCACTGGGTCGCGGCCGCGGTGTGGCATGCCCAACGCGACTTTCGGTGGTTGGCGACGGGGAGTTTTGGGCTTGTGGGTGGGGCGGTTGGGTTATATGTGTGGTGGTATAGAAGGGCAGGCGGATTAAGACTGAGAGGTAACACGAGTGGTTGAGAGGGGTGTGACGGAGGAAACAAACGATGATATTACGATGACGTGAGGTACCAATCGGTTCCTTCCTTACAGGCCTCCCCACTGCGAGGTATGTTCTCCTTATGATTTACAAAAGATGGCTATCGCCGTAATGACTCTACAAACCAGATGGTCCTCGAGTCGAAGACAAGCTTGAGAGCACACAGCGTAACACCCAAACAAATATTTCTCCACGACGAACTCCCCAAAGACCAAGAACAGCGAGACATGCAAGATTCTCAGGCGATTCATCGCAAGTGCCGGCCTCTGTGTCGTTTATCGTCGAGGCCGAAAAACTTTTTTTCAATCTCGAACATCTACCGTTCTGGCCATGTAAGATCCGATCCACGTCCCAGTCGATTCAACCGCACAGACCACATATGAGGTTAGCCGAAAGAGCGTCACTGGACACTCGCACTTGCTTGTGGTGGTCGCAATCTACAAGAGATACTGAATTGAATGATAACGGGTGTGATCCGGACGAGCTCAAAGGATGGAAGTAAGTCAAATTGCATTCTGTGACTTATCAGAAGGCTTCGCAAGAGGAGTGGTTTTCACCCTTAACCGCCTCACGGTGATTAACTATCACCAATCCGTGATGGAACTCGACTTCTCGTCAAAGCTGTCGTTGATCTGGATCTACACCGTTGTCCAGCCAGCTAAATATTCTCTTAGTAATGCTCATATCGGTTGTTCGGGTTCCACTGTTGGCTGAAGCTGGGGCTTCGTGTTCGACTGGAGGCACCCATAGAACAGACAGTATGCCAGCTTTGACCTTGCATCTTGATCGTCCATGCGAAGGACTTGGCGCACGTCATACCTTCTTAGCCTGCGAGTATTCGAACTCGCAGGCATGGATGTGCGGAGATGGTGTTGGCATGCTACTCCTTCCCCTCTCCCTTGGGCTATAAGGGGATGTCAGAGCTCATTGTTGAAGTGAGTAGCTATTTGCAAAGTTAGGTCAGACTAAAGAGCATGACTACGGGGCCCGTCGGTTTCCTATTGCCTCTACGGTTTCCATTCATCGTGTATGGGTCAAAGAAGAGGATCTTATTTATTATGCTTGGACTTCCAGGGGAAAAGTCCATGTAACATGTGATTTCCAGCGTCTTGTATCTTTCAAGGACCTGCGGAGTCAAGACCTCACAGAGTACAATTTGCCTACTTTCAATTTCCTACTCCTGATTCTATCTTTCGTAACATCTGATTCCAGATTCGCTGGTCCTTTTGATGGGTTTCGGCCGCTGAAACGTTGCGCTAATCGGGTTTCGGATTTAAGGGGACCCTGGCTGGACCGGACGACTTATCAATCAACTGAATGCTTCATAATCAGCTTCCAGATCCCATCCTGCCTTACATTTGGCTTCTCCACAAGTTAGGAATCATTCCCGTCTTATTCTGCTCCACACAATGGTAGCCTCAGCCCCCAGAATTGTTTACGGCGCCGCCAGTGTTGCTGAGTTCAGCACCGAAGAGCTGAACGCTACATTAGCTGTTCTACAAGCTCATAACGTCAAAGTCGTCGACACTGCGCACATATATGTTAGTTGTCCGCAGACACGGTTGTGTCGGAAGCCACAGGCTAATCATAAACCATCCAGCCTGGCAGTGAGGTTACCCTGGGCAAACAGGATGCCCCGAAGAGATTCGAGATCCACACCAAGGCACCGGCACTCACGCCCGGTAGCCTGTCGAGACAAAGCCTACTGGATGGCGTGGCGAAAAGCCTGAAGGATCTGGGTACCGACACCGTATGTATTTTGGACTACCCTGCCGGCAGAAGAGGCGCTTATACACCTCATACTAGGTGGATTTATATTATCTCCACTGCCCAGATGCTACCACTCCAATCGAGGAAACCTTGTCCACTATTCGGGAACTATATGCTGCTGGGAAGTTCAAACGCGTACGTCGCTCCCTCCTGTCAGGCTGCAAATGCATCTGAAATCCATGTCCACATCCTAACTCTACTCGGACCCAGTTCGGCCTCTCCAACTTCCTCCCCGACGACGTCCAGAAAATCCACTCCGTCCAAGCTGCCGCAAACTCGGTCCTCCCGACAGCCTACCAAGGCAACTACAACGCCGTGGCTCGCCACTCCGAAGCCGAGCTCTTTCCCTTACTCCGCAAGCTTAACATCAACTTCTACGCCTACTCACCCATCGCTGGCGGTTTCCTCGCCAAGACGTCCGCGCAGCTGCGAGCCAACGAAACCGAGGGTCGTTTCAGCGAGAAGACTTTCCTTGGGGACATGTACAACGAGCTTTACGGCAAACCCTCTTTGTATGACGGGTTGGATGATTGGGGCGTGATTGCGAGGGATGCCGGGGTTGGGAAGGCGGCGCTGGCTTATCGATGGGTTGTGTATCACAGTGCGCTGGGGGAGGGGGATGGGGTTGTGGTTGGAGCGAGGCATGTCAGACAGCTTGAGGAGACGCTGAAGGCGATTGAGGAGGGGCCGTTGGAAGATGGGATTGCGGAGAGGGCGAGTGGGGTGTGGGAGAAGGTGAAGAGGGATGCCCCGAGGGATAATTGGAATGATTACTTGAGTTTGAAAGTATGAGAGAAGCTCAGAGTTATCTATAGCGCAGGTTAGCCGTCGATCTGACTCTCTCATGAGACTTGGTGAGGCTTCATCTGGGAGCCAGAACATGCCCCTGCGACACCTGCATCACGAGCGAATCGATTTCAACTTCTGGTTCGTTATCGTCTCTTATCTGAGGATCATACTGAGGAAGAGACGCATTCCATGGTCAGACGTGGTCGCTTTCGAGTGGGATTGAGTGTTCGGCTGAGTAATGTGACGCAAGCTCGATGGTTCTTTCATTATATTCATTGGAAGTTGCAGATGCCTGCTTGTGTCCCCACTCCACGCAAACTCTGCGTACTTGGAAAGGGGGAAGCACACCCGACGTTGATGAGGCAGTGGATGTCGCGCTAGTGTCAATGACGACTCGCGCAAGGACATAGATGTTTCAATCTACTGTGACTTTCTCATGTAAGCCCTCGAGTTTCTGCAGTGCATGTCAAGCGCGGAGTCTTCTGAGGGACCCACCAGGGACTGGAGATACTCTTGTTAACGCTTATTAGACAGGCATGTTGTTTTCACTCTGACTTACAGAAGGAGTTAGGATTGGCGGCTAAGCATACTATCTTCGCTTGGTATCGAGAAGATTGAGATGAAGGCTTTCGGAGCCCGGACGTGGCCTCCACCCCATGTTTCTGCTTCAACGAAGTTTTGGTGGTCTGGCCAAGAGCTTCACTGCCCAAACATATAAACCCATCTCAAAGATGGTCGAAGACCTAGTGGTATGCTTCAGTATTACATCAAGACATGACATGTTGCGAGCACCCAACGCAGTAGCTGTGGAGGCGCCAAGCGTAACTGATGTGGTGAAGTGGGTCTGAGATCCCTATGTTTGGGGCTTGAGTGAAGTTTGGCAATCCTGTTCGGAGCACTTGCGACGCCATCAGGAGTATAGAGGAATCAGCTATAGAAGTAGCGTTTCTCGAGATGAGGAATGGAGACAGTAGTAGAGGTCTTGAAGGTGCTAAGGTATTCTTCCCGGGAATCAAGCAGGCTCAAGCGAAGACTGGAAAGCACGGGCCATCCAGAGAGCGATACTCTGGAGATGGATACTCTGGAGACCGAATATTACGGCATTAGTGTCGAGAGTCCCCTACATCGTCCAGATTTTCGCTGCACAACCGGACAGTAGGGGCATCTCAATGGGTTTCGATGTCCACTGCATTCACATGCCTTGCCTGCGCTTGCGAAAAGATTGTATGTTGACTCTTTTCCATCATGAGTCATCCGCATAATTCGCCCTTGTGTAGGCCACTCGCTGATTCTTGTAGTATACACTGAAGGCAATGGAGGCACTGCCAGGCGCGAATCGGAAATCAAAGCCGACATCCGTCCACTTTTTTTTGGTATCAGGGTTTTTATAGATATCATCTAGCCAAAGCTTGGATTTTTGGACACCGTATTCAACCGTACACAGCTCTTTAACATCTGAGAGATCACGTATCAGGATTTTGGAGTTCATTCATCCTCTTGGGGCAACTTACTGGGCTCTCTTCGAGATGGAGGCTCATCATCCGCGCAGTAGTAAAGGGTCTTTGAAAAGTCTTGAATGCCAGAGTCACCCCAGCCGACCTGGACGCTCGAGAATATGCCTTGATCGTAAGTGCGGCCTTCACGGACTTGGTCACCCTACAGAAACACTCAGTGACACCGTGCGGAATGTCTATCGGAAGACTTAGACGGAGAATTCAAGGATTTACCTTTCGTAGCAACCATCCCATTTGCTCACCTGCTCGCCATTCGCCCTTGGTCCCTCGAAAGCGGTCAGTCTCCAGATGGCCCTCGGCCTTATCGAAAAGAAGGGTATAGCAAAGTCCATAGCTATGACGGGATATCCGGGATTGTACGGTTCGCCTAGAGAGTGCGTTGTCGGAAGAGTTCTCCAGACCCCATAGCGTAGCACCTGTGCAAATTGATGACCAGCTTTTGACATCAGCATTTGCTTCGTTTTCAACAATTGCTCTTGACCTACGCTCCATTGACCTGAAGGGTCTGGATATTCTTGCTCACGTATGCTTCTTGCAGCCGCTTTTACATATACTTACTAGCTCCAAATCCTCCGACCAACAGGATGGCCTGCATACGTCAGACAAACTCCGTTCTGGATGACAAGCGATATAGGTCCTTACTTTGACTCGAAGACCGGCTTCTTCTACTTCGGAGATTTGCTTTTGTAACAAATTCATGATCTGGTTGATGACGTGATCAAAGAGTGTTCTGAGTACGGATCTGCTTCTTCCTCAGTACCGAACGTTTGGAAGTTGAGAGTTTCTTACGATCCTAGAAGAATGGTTCCATCGTCTATATCACTCTTCGGATTGTCTTCTACTCCTTGCAGATCGTCAGAGTAATCTCTTTGACCTTCGCCATCAAAGGATCTTTTCAACATTTCGAATTCTCCAAGCATCCTCTTCTTCTTTTTCTCACTTATTGTTGAGTACTGGCTTTCGCCCACGAGCACGCTGATATGTCTCTCAAAAGCAATATCAAGATAGGCCGATCCGCATAGTCCACCTATGGGGGGCTGACAGTGTAGACCGGTATGCTACAGGCAAAGGACCTTACCATCGCCAGTTGCGCATTCTTCGAGACTGAAAGGGTCAAGACTGATAACACTATAGCTGATGAGGTCCTTAGCAATTTTCAGCTACATCAAAAACCAAGCTACGACTTCTTCGACTTACTACAGTACCTCCTCCGGCATCGCAGACCACGAAACAGTCACCTTTCTATATTCTATGTAAATGTATCAAAATCTAAAGAGCTCGACGGACATACTTGTACGGTTTGATCTTGGTTTTTCTCCCTCAATACTCTCAGCGCTGCAGCTTCCGGCTCGGATACTAAAACGGTGAGGACTACTCGAAGAGGGTGCCTCGATTGCCACCCATCTCCTTGGCTTCTCGCGATGTCATTCGTTGTGTAGTTCCAGACTTGTTTAAGGTAATCGGCAGCTACTTGCTCTGCTGTCTTGTTGAGAGATCCCAGGAGCCTTTCTGAGGAGACCACAGGCCCTGGAACTTGAGCAGCGCGATGAGGATCGAGAAGCAGCTTAAGCATGAAACCACGCGAGGCTGATCCAGCCGCATCTACTACCCTAACAAAGCGAGACGAGATACACATTCATCTTGAGCATAGCAGCTTTGGTCAAGAAAACCGTGCGAAAAGTATCGTAGGTAGCGCTGCCATAGCCGAACCCTCGACAAACACTAGCTCGGAGAGAAAGCCCATTGCCCGTGGTAATGTCTCACCAATAGCTGGACCTTCCTAGTTCAAGCCATAGAATTAATCATTGTTAGGTTCCCGGCAAGCGCCGTTCGAATCTCGAAAAGTCCCATCTGAGCCAAATTCGCAACCAAAGCCTACCCAACATCCAAGTGGCTTACTCGTACGTGGAGGATGCTTGTGTCAAGAGCAAAGCGTGACTAACGCTTCAACCAGAGTAAACTTGGCCCTACAAAAAGTTCAAATCCCCGCAACACCGTAGGAGCAGATACAAATCGAAACACCGCAAAGAATGATGGCTACTCTGCCGATTCAGCAAGACCAGAGATCGATGTAAAAAAATACGTAAGTGAGAGAGACGCCGAGCGTCAAAATCACGAACAATTGAGGCTGGAGTATTGTCAAGATGTAGAGAAGCTCAAAGCCGAGCGCCAGCGTGACCGGGAGGAACTGGAGCAGGTCAAGCGCTCTGCTCATCATTTGCAGACTATACTTGATAACAAACAATTCTTCCTGGGACAGCAAGCAACGGATGACGATATACGAACGCGTTTCAGCTCGATCTTGACGTCTATCAAGACTTGGTCGACTCATTTCATGTATGGGCCAGTAGAGGCCTTAAGCAAGGCAGACGATCAACTGGACAGGTATCAGTGCCTGCTGCCACTGTGTACACACATCTCACACGTAGAAGCCGTTGTCGCTGCAAAGAAACAGTGACGGTTTCTTGTTCGAGGCTGGACCGCGTTCATTGCATGCGGATGCATACTGGGACCGAACACAAGTAGCGAAGTAGAGGATATCGACCTTTGGCTGGACAGCAAAGCTGCTCGTAGTTTCACACGCTTGGAGCGAAGAATCAGCTCTACAGGTAGGAAATGGGTCCTTGACGGCATCTCCGTTTGCTGATCGTATCCTAGACCAGGAAAAGATTCCTCATCGTGTACTCAACGATTGGTGGGCATGGACCGCTGAGCTGCTTTCAATGGCGATCGACGAAAAAACGATTCGAGTCTCATCACAACCTGCGATACGGGACGCCGCCAAAGAAGTCATGGGCCTCGTCGGCTCCCTGGCGTTACCTTTAAAAGTACAAGAGCTTGAGACTGCTTTATGCGAGATCTACGTCGAGGCGGTACGCTTTGCTCAACTGTTGAGACAACAACGCGCCGAATGGAGCGTAAAATTCCCATCACGGCCTAAGACTCCAGTAGAATCACAACTTATGTTCGATCCAAGCTACATGCGAAACGAGTTGGACGGAGACGACACATCAGATGAAAAGACTTCAAGGCAACAACTTGTTGAGATAACGGTGACGCCGGCGCTCTTCAAAAGAGGTAATGCGAATGGAGAGCACTTTGACAAAGAAATCACCGCTGTTCCGGCTAGCGTAACAATTTACGGCTGGTGAAATAGAAATCTTAATCTTTGAGTCGACAGTCGAGAGTCAGACTCCTTCCTTTTCTCACCTATTCTATAATTAATGCATTTTTTATCTAACTAGTACCGGCCACGCCACTGGTAAGCTTCAGAGACACACAAGCTTCAGACTCCTACACATAGACTGTCGAATCAGTCAATTGAGAACTGCGCCAGCCCCGGGCTAATGATCACTGGCTGCAAAGCTTAACAAAGCTTTGATTACCACAACTTTTCGTCAATAGTATTCAACCCTTGTCAGCAGGTATCAAGTCATCCAGCCGCGCCAGCACGATCATTCTGGTTTTCTTTCCAGCCTGAATAGGCGCTGCAACAATCCGGACTACGACAACACCGTGAGTGCGATATTGGGTGCGACTGCTCTTGAGGTAACAAGGTTGCTGTCGACGGGAAAGCTCGTACAGGAGCATCAACCCCTGTTCCTGGACGAGTTTGTTGTTCCAGCCTTGCGAGTCAGTCAAGTTACATTACCTTGTTACACATATCACGAATCATCCTTGTGCTCCTGTGGGAGGTTCCGGGCAACGCTAAGTAGGTATCCCGAGATCATACGTAGATTCCAATACGATGCACAAATTCAACGCCTCCTACCCTGTGCATCCAAAACAACGGCATCAGTAAATTTGCGGTCAAAGCCGAGAAAGTAAATATACCTAGAAGAAGTCGCAGTATAAACAGTAAAACCTTCTTTCGAAAGATGCCCGCTTAATTTACTCGAGACATTGAGTGCGATCTAAAGGGGACGATTTATAGTAATCGTCTGATCTGACGAGTCTGGAGGAATTCGAACGCTTTTCCGGCTTGAGATGGGAGTTGACGCTGCTATTCAACGTGATGTCGATAATACAATGGTTGCGCTGTTGGTGCGGCTCTCTGGTCCTGATCCCCCCTTGACACCTCTTACATACCAGAGCTTGGTTCTTTCGGGTAGAGGCACTTTTTGTTTTCCATCTTCTGTTGTAGATGCTTTTTTGAACGATACGATACCCTTTGTGTAGAAGCTTAGTAGATGCGAGAGCATTCTAGTACCTGACACGATCATAAAGTTGTTCTCTCGTAGAATGACAAGCCTTTTGGTATGATCTAGGGAATACGGGCCGTGGGATCAGGAGAATCCACGTGTTGCCAAGACTTTCACAAGACTTGGTGAGGATTCATCTTGAAGTCAGAACATGACCTGCGACATCTTTGAATCAGCCAGTCCACCACGTCAGTACAATGTTCAGTATGATCGCACAATGTACCCCACAAGAATTGAGGCCAGCTTCTCATGCCGACTCCCTGTGTCCTTGTGCCGTCATCTCACAAGATCCGCTCGGACATGGGCCAATGACTTCACCAACCATAGAAACAACGGGGTGAACATCATAATCGGGCCGGTCTATGGCTGCAAAGAGGCCAAGTATCCATTGTTTCGCATAGTGAATGGGGGGCTTAGGATCGTTAGCGGACATGAAACACGGAGGGATTCAGGATGAAGCAGGGGCGTCACACTGCCCCAGCATGGGATCTATGGATTCCGTCTCCTTACTTCAGTTTCTGAGGCAACTTGTTCTTCGAGTACCTCCCACTTGAGCGATCGCTGCTAGCGACAGTACCTCTCTAAGTACAGCTCGGTGGTTTCCCTCACGCCGATTTATTCCTCCTCTAACCTAATCGACCCTTCGAAACCTCGTGGACAGGATGCCGGAGTATAGAGACAGAGGTGAGACGCTCTGTTACTAGAATTTGAACAACACCGCTGATTGCAGGATAGAGGTCATTGAGACCTACCGCAGAGGCTCTCCCGCCAAGAAGATGGACTTCATGTCTCCTTTGGACCACAAAGGCGAAGTCTATGTCCATCGCCGCCAGACATCGCGCGACCAACACCTCGCGCCCCACCGCCGCTCGCCCGTATACTACGAAGACGCAGACTTCGATGACTACGACAGGCACCTCGACCGTTCGAGGAGCCGTGACCCTCCACGTCGGCGTAGTAGTCACCGAGACGGTTGAATAAATCCAAAGCTCCTCGTCGAAACACCACTAATATCACCAGATCGCCTCGTCCGCCGCGACCGCCGCGACCGCCGCGACTCCTCATCTTCTTCCTCCGACAGTGACTCCTCCGCATCCTCCTCCCGCCGCCGCCGAAAACCCAAAGTCCGCCCCTGCGGCTCCGTCTGCCGCCCCAATCCCCCACCACCTAAAGCCTCCCCGTCCGACGACGAACACTACGATTCCGCAACCGAGCTCAAAGGGCGCCTCAAACGGCGCAAAGACAACCTCCTCACGGCGGGCCTCGCTACCATCACCACCGTCGCCGCAGGCAATGGCATCTACCAGAACACGAAGCTCTACCATGTGCGGAAAAATGCGATGCAAGATGGGGAGATGTGCAGCCATGAGCTTGAGAAGCTGAAGACGAAAGCCACACTGATGAATATGTTCAGTCTCGGGGTCGTGGCGATAGGGCTGAATAATGTGAGGTTGGGGTGGATGAGGCATGAGAATACGAAGAAAGCGAATCGGGAGGCGGAGAGAGCGGCGTGGGAGAGGAAGATTAGGAGGGAGGAGATGGAGGGAGGGAGGAGGGATGCGAGGGACGAGAGATATCGATGATAGGCCTGGGGGGTGGGAGAGGGCGCGCTGGCCGCTGTGCGAGGTCCCGGTGGGCGGTCTGCCTCTTTGTACAAGTCACTCAATCAACATGTTGAGGGTTACCCCGCCGAGAAGTATTCTAGATCTATATCACTGTCTCAACGTGTATTTCAAGGGCATTGGCAACCGAAGGGTCATGTGTTGGATCGTGCTTTGGGCGCGAACAACATCTTCAATTTTCCAAATACAAGGGTCGACCCACATCTTGAGAGAATGACATTACCTTACCTATCAGGGCAAAACCATGGTTACCTTGACAACCTCACGCCCCGCTCGCGACGACACGAAGCATCAGGGGGTCATTTCGAGTAACGCTCGGCGCGATATATGTAGAGCAACCACCTCCATGAAAATTCAGGGAATCCGCCGTCCACCACTTCAAAACAGGAACATGACCGTTCAGCATGCTAGATGACCATAACATCTCTGCTAAAGTAGAGTAAAGGTTTGCCTACCACCCGACGCAGCTTCCGTTTAGCAGCTGAGTGTCAGTGGATCATCTAGAATCTCCGTCCGGGGGATCAGTTTAATTTATCGCGTATCTCATTCTCTCGAGAATCGTGGCATGCTTCTTATAGGTAGCCAGTTTTCGCACACCCTGTTTCGGTAACTACTACACCCATTTTCGGTAATTGCACACCCAGTCCTAGGGTTTATTCTTAGGGTTTATCGGATAAAAGTTGATCAGATCCGAACCGCGCGAAGTCTTCAAAGTCCTGCCTCAACCATCTTACATTTCTACCTCATCGTCGCCAGCATGGTGATGCAACCACGGCCTGCGACGGACTGCGCAGACGGCGATGATAATGCTGATTCTGATAATAATTGGATGTATGATCGAGGTAATTAAGGGGGACGAGAGAAAATCACTTGTTTACCACCTAAAACAGGTGCAATCCCGAGGGTAAATGCATACTTCAAGAGGTCGATTTGACCTCTTAACAAGACGTTTAGATAAGCTCTATTTGAAGCTTCAATAAAAATATAATTAGAGGTCGAATAGAGGTCAGAGAACATGGAGAATTTGCATGCATTTGAGTCAGAAACTGGTGCTTTCTCAGACGATATCCTAGGTTAGTAGGCGATATAAATGATGCGCGAAGAGATGCGCAGACGGTGATTTAATTAAATATCTATTAAATCTATAACATCGATGGGAACACCCAACAAACTTGGTGGTATTACACCAAAAAGGTTGGTCTATCCCATTGGGTGTGCAATTACCGAAAATGGGTGTAGTAGTTACCGAAACAGGGTGTGCGAGAACTGTTTACCTTCTTATAGCTGGGCTGGTGTCGAGCACCGGGGAAGACGACAAACAAGGACCGGGGGTTGGCCACCTTGGTGTAGTATGGTTTGAAGGGACGAAATCGGGGAAAAGTACATGACTACGACTGCGGTTGCAAGCTATGATGGGAAGTGGAATGGTAGATGGATTCGCTGAAGCGGGTTCGAGCGCAGCAGGGGACCGGAAGAAAGGAGTTCGACCCAGCCTCGATTGCGGAAGTGTGGATGATTGACTTGCATGGTGTCGACTTCCGATGTAGCTGAGCCTCGCCGCATGTATCTAGATCCTGCTATGCTAGATATGTGAGGAGCAGTATCTGGACAGAGTTCTGCTCTGGAAATCGGTGTAGTACTTCTGCACCTACTAGCCGTCGGTCTCCCACCCGAAAACAGCTCTGAAGTAAGAGAAGTATCCAGCAGTGGCGCCCCACCTTCTCATGTCAAACCGCCCCCCGACTCGGAATTCTATTCAAATAGGCATCTCGTTATGTCGGATGTTTCTGTCTTGCATTGCAGAAGAATCACTGGTCAAGAGTGGGGGATTGTTTCCGCAGTGTGTTCTCGTAGTATATCCGCAGCAGCGTGACCTGACGCTTGCAAGCCAAGTGCACTACCTTATGCAGCTTCAGGGGGTACAACATGTGATGCTTAAGCTTTGCATCACAAGCGCTGTGAGTGCCAAGAAGAACGGAGTACTTCAGGCTTCCAAGACATGGGTAAGGGTTATTTCATTAGCACCTTTGGCTTCACCTTGGATAAAGTATACTCAGTCATCACGTTCTTCATGGCAACACTAAGAAAGGCGCAGTATGACCAGCTGAGCATCATCGAGTCCAAAGGTGAAAATTTTCGAGTCTCTTATCTTTCTCAGTCTATCGCCCGGAGCTGAAGGAACGATACGTAATACAAGGCTGCCGTCGTATCAATACAGACGCGCCTTGATACTGCTGTATCTATAAGGTAGGTTGTGAATCTGATTCAGACAACCTTACCGAGCTCCCCTCTTTTACACTTCGTCTCCACTTAACCGTTAAGCTCTGTACGGCAAGACCAACCATGACGGGCACGATTATCCTCACTGGAGCCAACAGCTCCCTCGCCATCCCGGCTGTCGAGCACCTCCTTGCAAAGTACCCTGACTTCACAGCCGTATTGACCGTCCGCGATTCCTCAGACAACGACACCAACACGAAGAAGTTACGCACGACGATTGCGCAACATCCTAGCGCTAAGACCTCGATCCGCGAGCTTGATCTTGCCAATCTTTCGGCCGTCCACGAACTCGCTGGCAGCATCGCCGCCGAGATCGCACAGGACAGACTTCCCCCACTCGCCAGTATTATCTGCAACGCCTATTACTGGAACCTGTCCGGGGGAGCAGAGATCACCAAGGATGGGTACGAAAAGAGTTTCCAGGTCATCCAGGTCGCCCATGCTGCCCTTGTCCTCCGACTTCTCGGCAGTTTTGGCCCCGATGGTGGCCGCGTCATGCTCTTCTCCAGCGACGCACATTACCCTGGCAAGAATAGTCTCGAAAAGTACCCGCCCGCTATACCCAACGACCTGGAGCTCCTCGTGAAGCCAGCTGCAGACGAACCACCCGACAATTTCGGGCGAGGATTCCAGAGATATGCGGTCTCGAAGCTGGCGGTGGTCATGTGGATGTATGCGCTGAACCGATATCTGGAGAAGGTATGCTGCAGCCCCGATCCGTCGTAGAGCATCGATTGGGCTTGACTAAACCTCAGCAAGGACCCAAAGCTTCGCAACATCACGGCCGTCGCTATCAACCCAGGCAATCTGAGCGACTCCCGTGCGTTACGAACAAATACCCCTCGCATGCTGGTCTTCATGTCCACGTTTATTATTCAACCGCTGCGGCCTCTACTCCGCTTCATGGACCCCACCATGCGGACTTCTGCCAAAGCAGGTGCTGATGTAGTCGACCTCGCGACGGAAAAGGCACACCCGCATGAACGCGGTTACTTCACCTTGCTTGAGAAGGATTCCAGTGCCCCAGACAGCATGGACGAGGAGAAACAGCAGGGACTGTGGACGAAGACTCTGCAGTGGGCAGGGATCACTCGCGCCAACACGGCGCTCACAGCTGCCTTTGAATGACCGAACAAGCGAACGGTGTTAGAAGGAATCAAGAGCTTGCTTTCATAGCTAGGGACTACCAGGCGTCTCGGCCCCGTCGTGTAGATTGCTCATGATCCCAACAGCCCACAAATCTCCAAGACCAAACATCCCCGTGCAACCACTTCCACAAATCCCCCTCCCCTTCCCCTCCCACTCTCGCTCAATCCTCCTTCCTCCGCGCAAACCTCCTCTGAAACACCGACGTCTCCATCTTCCCACACGCCACCTCCCAATCCCCCGTCCACTTCTTGTAAAACGGCTGATACCCCATCATCCCACCCACCCACCTCCCCAGCACAATTCCTGCAACGCGTGACAGGGTCCGGCCGAAGGGCACCCACCACGGGGGGCACAGATACGAGCCGCCTGCGTCGAACATCTGTTTTGGCTTTAGTCCCGCAAGCGCGAGCGCGAGCAAAGTTTGGGAGAAGGGGAGAAGGAGAAAGAAGAAGAGAGGAAGGCAGGAAGGGGGGAGGAAAGAACGTGGACACGTACACACAAAACCTGCATCATATCCATCCCGCCCCCTTTCTTCACAACCTCATCCTGGTAGCCGTACCAGTTCTGAAAGAAGACCGTGTCGAGCTGATACGCCTCCTGCGTCTCCTCGCCCCAGAGCCAGAATTTCGTTATCTCCCCCTCTTCCCCTCCCTCCTTCCCTCCCTTCCCCCCCTCCCCCTCCTCGGGCCCGGGGCCCCTCCCTTCCTCTGACATGCGGGGAGGCGGATACAACCGATGCCCAACC
>JAABUS010001148.1_pt1 | contig 60028 bp, 24 predicted proteins | sample 5560161 | NCBI WGS metagenome assembly JAABUS01 (sample SAMN10711885, study PRJNA513376) | rock metagenome | isolation source: Antarctica rocks | place: Antarctica: Victoria Land, Trio Nunatak nord | collected 2016-01-04
GCGGGCAGTGGGTGGGTGCGAGGGGTTTTGGGTTGTATGCGTGGAGGGGAACATGGTCTGGGTTTGGAGGGGGATGGTTTGGAATCGTAGATGATGAATTATTTGTAGAGGGGGAAGGAGAGATGGTGTTTTGCTGACAGGGGTTCCGAGATGTTGGGATGTTTGATTTGAGTTTTGGAAGATTGCTGCAAGGATATACAGGACTTACGATTCCATCATACCACATGCTCACTTGACGAAACGTTGCGCTCCTCGTCCATCGTCCACCTCAGCTCCACCAAAGAATCCAATTCCCCCTCCTTACCCAACCGCCGATAATACTGCCTCACCGCGCCCCCCTCCAAAATCTTCGCATCCATGAACCGATAATGCACCTTCTCCACATCCAGCTCCAACGCCGGCCGCAGCGGCCCGAGATAAAGATCATACCCATCATTCAGACTCGCCTCCACCACCTTGGGCGTGACCCACGTGCGCTCCATCTGGAAGAGCGGGAGGTCGTTCAAATTCCTCTTGGGGTAGACGGCGATGGAGTAGCCGTTGGTGAGCAGCGAGTCGTCGCCGAACTGGAAGCGCTGCAGGAAGCAGGTGTCGCCGCAGAGCGAGGCGATGTACGACATGCGGTCCAGGGGGAACCAGCGCGGGTGGCGGATTGCGTCGGGGCCCGAGCCGTCTTCGCTCCAGTAGCCTTCTTTCCAGTGGTGTTGCGAGATGATGGGGCGGCCGCTTTCGAAGACGCCGGAGCGGTCGCCTGGAGATGGTTGTTAGGGGTTAGGTCTCTTTAGCGTTCCGATACTGGAATAGGGTATGGAAAGAGATTGGATTTCAGATCTGCGGACTTACCGTGCAGGTCGATCTGGTAGAGACCATCCAGTTGGGTGAGTCGGTTGTCGGTCGTTTTGTTGATGCACTCGGCGATTCGCTGGTCGCCGAACCCGGTGTGGGCGGTGTCTCTGCATTCCTCGAAGTTGGCGTCAAGCGTGTCGACCATGGGGGGAGAGAGGAAGATTCCTCCACCGCCTACCGCGTGGTCAGCATCGTCCCCATGTACAAGGTTGGGCCTACTCACCCATCGCAACCCATCCGTACTGCACCACCGTCCACCACTCCTCGGAAACGGCGCCAAGGTACCACCGTTTCTGGTGATCGAACTCCCCCAACCGTGTTATCAGAGTAGACAGGGAAGTGAAGAAGGTGTCGTCGTCAATAAATCCAAACCACTTCGTCATTTCATCTCGATTCTGATTCAACACTCTAATGAGCGAGAAAACGCGCTCAATACCAGTATCCTTGCTCCGTAGAGACTTGACCAGCGTGACTATCATCCCCAGCTCCCGCATACGATTCTGCAGACCGTCCATGGCCTCTGGATCTGGTGAGGCATCCTCATTACCGGTGACTATGACGAACAGCCTGGCGCCAGTGTGGGCAAGCCATCGTTGGAAGAATGGGATCGACGCATCCAACCGGTCCAACGTGGTTGCGGCCCCAAATATGATATGGGATGCGTGCACAGGATCGGAAAACTCCGGGACATCTAGATGAACAGGGGGCAGGCGGTGTTCCTCCTTCAGCTCGCACGCCTCAGGGGACGATATCTCCTGCAGATCGGGTAATAGATTTCCGTCGAGCTTGGTCACCGAGGCGCGCTCAAGGCCAGCTATTGGGCGCACAATGAGATCTCGACGGGCATACTTCAATGGAAATGTCAGGTCGGGCGAATCAGCCAATTCACGGAGCCAATCCAGGTGGTCCGGGCAGGCGCTCGGTAAGGGCCGAGAGGGTCGATGCTCGGCGACCTTCCCTTCGGATCCCTGGCCCTGCAACTTGTTTTTGGGCTTTTTGGCTGCAGTGTTACCCCTGAAATGCTCCCGAACGCTGTCACGACGCTGGAAGAGAACGGTGGCGAAGATGATGAAGATCAGGGCGGCCCCCGCAATTCGGGATCGCGGTATCATTCCGACAGGGGCTGCATGTATTCCATAAAGTACGATGGAATTGGATGGATCCCGCGCACATGGCAAATATTGTTCCAAATATTACATGTATACAGAGAACATTAAGCAGCAAAGATGTCACGCTGGTGTCTGTGAGGATTCTTCAGCTGTGCCTCGCGCTGCCATCGGATTGAAGCGGACGAAGGAAGCTCTTGGCATGCTTGGCAAGCGGAGGAACCTCGGATAGATACTTCCGAGGCTACACCAGAGTAAGTTAGACCCTTTGCGCCATCCCCGATATCGGTTTCACTTCCTCGACCGTCTCTCCGGCTGTAAGCGCTCAACCTCTCGACGCATGACTGAGAAGTCCTCGCTGAAACAACGCATCCACATATAGCCCGGGTTTGTAAAATCTCACAGCAACATTCCTCCTCTTCGAGAGTCATAGAACTCTACTCCGGCGCTTGACGAAGAAGGTCACTGGCCACGCCGAATGCGTGCGTGGACTGTGTCCTCAAAGAATCCTTCCAGCGCTTGAGATCATTCATGCCTGCGTACATTGGGGATGATATCGAGTCTGGAATTGGTTTCGAAGATGCATGTATCTGCGCGGCCCTTTCATCTCGTCCACCTTGAGGTAGGTTCCTGGTTGGCGCTTAGAATCCTGGGATCGAGTCAACATATATCTTGCCATCTCAGACCGTCCATCCATGTCCTCAACTACGTCTCTGGATCCCCTCGCTCTCTGTCGTTGAGTCTTCTGCGTGCTGAGCCCGCCGTTCCTTACCTTGCTATTCATTACCTGCTAGACGGGCCCTTCCACTCTTTTCTCCGTTCTTCCTCCAATCCACTCCATCACCTCACACTCCCTCCCCACCCCCAAGCCCCTCCCCCCAACCATGAAACTCCTCACCCCCCTCTCCCTCCTCTTCCTCTCCCCCCTCACCCTCTCCATCCCCACCCTCCTCCCCTTCCCAAACCGCCACACCACCATCGCCCGCTCCTCCCTCACCAACACCACCACCGCCCTCACCAACGGCGCCCCCATCGCCCGCGCCGGCGGCGTCCTCAACGCCCCCGCCGCCGCAGAAGCCAATCCCCGCGACAACACCGCCACCCGCGCCTTCTCCTCCACGCCCATCAAAGCCGCCAACGGGCAATGCCTCTCCATCGACCCCGCCGCGGGCGATTTCCGCCAGAACCTGATCCCCGTTCAACTCAAGCCCTGCGACGGGAGTGCGAACCAGAAGTTCGACATCATCACCAAGGGCAAGCATGATGACCAGGCGGGGACGATGTTGGTTGTCAGCACCGCGGTATGCATTACCCCTCCTCTCTTAGCTTTTTCAGGGGGGGGGTTGCTGATCAAGGGGGTATAGACGCAGGGGTGCCTGAATTTTGACCCGCGACGCAAGGCGGGGGATCAGGTCCTGCTGTTCTCGTGTGGGGGAAGGGCGGATGGAGGTAAGCCCACCATTATGTGCTGAAGGGTCTTTCTTCCTCGTTGGCAGGCGGGTTTGCTGATGTGGAGTTTCGGCGACAGGGGGCGCGGTCACCGACTCGCAGCTTTTCGCCTTCGCGGCGGGACAGACGTCGTTGCAGCTGGCGCCGAAGAATGCGAAGGGGGCGACGTGCTTGGTGCCGGTGGGAGGGGAACTGGGGTCGGCGGCTTGTGGTGGGGATGCGGGTCAGCTCTTCAGCATTGGGTGAGGTGGGGGGGGGCGGGGGAATCTGGTCGTGGGAGTTTGAGATGATGTGGTGGCTGGGACTACGATGGAAGCTTGGGGCTCGAGGATTGGGGTGGCTTCCTGCTTGAGGCAGTTGATGTAAAATACGGAAGCTAGATGGTCACTCGATCACAGCCTATGAATGACGCCGATAAAAATTCGGAATCTCTTTCTCTACATGCATGAACGATGCGGGGGGGACGGTTGGGAACTCTGCATGCTCGATGGAGAAGCAAGCATGGGCGAGGAAGTCAATGTAGTAAGTCACGGCGGACTTGAAAACAATGGTTCTAGCAGACACGATGTGGTAGGCATGATGCCAGCCAACAGAAACAAGTTGGTCCGCGGTGCTGGGTGATCTCGCGGGAGTCAAAGAGAGAGAAAGAATGTCATCAGCACGAGAAGCACGGAGTTGGGGGGGGGGGGGCCTTCAGGCATCTGTTCGATGAAGGTCGTTGGGCGGGAAGAATTGACCAGAGGGCGAGTTTGCTCGACAGGGCCATGGTCAAGGGGGCTGTTGGATTTGTTGGCCACGGGCTGTATGCGGAATGTCTAGAGCAGTGCCGTTGCATGTGGTAGATGGCCATCTCCGGCATCGCGCTTTTGTGAGCCTTGGGATCAGGGGTACGCTTGTGAATTGTGTCTGCGATCTCAACTATGGAATTCTTTCGCTGCATTTGGACAGGTCGAAGGGAGACTCCGTGTCTGCGTCCTCGGGGATCGGAAAGAGGTGAAAGAAGAATCCCGGTAAGGAATAGTGTAGATGTAGGAAAGAGCAGCGAGCGGTCAAGGCAGTAGGTAATAGGTAGGAGGCTCCCTTGTCCAATGATTGTTGCAACGTTTTGGCGTTGGGGTAGGTATATACAACGAGGGAAGAATTCTTCTTACTCTGGAACGAAACCCTATCGACACTTATCCAGCTTCCAAAGCAGCAGCAGCAGCGGTCATGCAAGCAAGCAGGTGATCAAGCACCCTCCTTGTGCACCCCCATATCTTTCTCCATATCTCCCCCTACGCCTACTTCGCCACTGCCGTGCTCAAGCCCAATGGTAGCCGCGCCGATCTTGTCGGCTGGGTTTCGGTACGCAGGCACGAAGTTGACGCACAGGGCGTAGCTCCACGCTAGGACCATAAAGCACGCGGGCACGACCATTGCGGTTGCGGTGCCTTTGGCGTCCGCCTGCAAGAGAAAAGGGTAGTTAGCGCCCGCCCTAGCTAGACCAGCTGACATTTTCTCTTTTTTGTGGGATGCTGAAGAAACTAACGTACCGTTACACCCAGAATGGGTGGCACAGCCGCACCCCCAGACACGCCCGCAACGATGAGCCCAGACCCGCGTTTGGTGTGCCGTCCGATGCCACGGATACCAAGAGCGACGATGGTGGGGAAGCAGACGCTCTCGAAGAAGAGGGTTAGGCTCAGCATGGCGATGGCGGTATTTTGCTTTTGTGTCGTGGCGGCGGAGTTGAAGATGATGACGCAGGTGAGGTAGGCTAGGAAGACGTATCTGAAACGTCGTCAGAACTTCCGGCAGGGACAGGAGGGTGCGAGAGGTTGATAGGGTGGAGCTAGGAGAAAGCGGTGGGGACGAGGGTGGGGATTACCGGGGCTTGATGAATTTCATGGCAAAGGAACCGCTGAAACGACCGACTGCGAAACAGCCTTGAGCGACAGCGAGGAAGATCGCACCGGTGGCGGAAGACGTATTGGTGCGTACTTCGGTAGCATAGTTTATGAAGTAGCTGGCAATGGCCACTGTTACTGTACTTAGCAAACGTGATAGGCTGACTGAGGTAAAGTCCCTGCATCGGTCATGGAAGGGGAGAACGGGGTACTGACCTTGGGCTCCAGTATAGCAGAATTGTGCGAATGCAGCGTGAAACAGCCTTGGTTGTTGTTAACCCCTTGAATGCTCCTCATTGCTTCGGTACTGCAAACCTGTACTGTTTCCGAAACGGCTCCTCTCCAACGCCAACATGAGTCTCCTCGGCCTGCAGCTGCGTCAGTGTTCGTCCAGCAATGCAGCATACGACAAGCCCTTAGGTTACCTGGAACATCATGTCCGCATCCGTAATCTCCGGGATAGTAGAGAAGTAGAAGACGACCGCCAGAAGAAATACAAAGCATGCGATTGCCAGGTATACCCATTGTACATTCTGCAATGATGCCCCATTGTCCCCAACATTCTTGAAGAAGGCGTACGACCCTAAGACGGGAGCAATCACCGTGCCCACTGCATTGAAGGCTTGCGCGAGGTTGATGCGGATTTCAGAGTATCGGGGAGGGCCGCAGACTGCATGCTTAGCCCTGTATGCATAAAGGGCCCAGGGCCACTTACCAGCCAAATACGGATTGGCGGCAGTCTCCAAAGACCCAAGGCCGTTTCCGATCACGAAGATAGCAGCGCAGAACCCCCCAAAGGACTTGTGCAGCAGGCACGGCCATGCTATCAGAGCACCGATTCCGTAAAGGCAAAGTCCCCAGATGAAGACGGCTTTATATCCAAAATGTCGCAGGATCCAGTTCGCATGACCGAGAGATGCCAATGGATAGGCACCTACAGTGCGCTTCAGCTATGCATTACAGCGCGGCTGATCAGAGACGTGGGCGAACCGAAGTATGCCGCTTGTAGTCCACTTGATCGGGCTTTAGAGATACCCAGCGTATTCTGAAAGTGTTTGTTCAAGGTATCGAGCAGACCGTAGGAGAACCCCTGCGAATGGTGAGCAGATTCCACGGAAGGACTGACGTGGGAAACCAAAGTATCAGCCTACCCAGAGGAAAAACAGGACGGTCACCAGACATAGAGGATAGATGGACTGTCGAAGGCTCAACTCGGAGGCCTTGGTGCGTTGATCGTCGCGAGTGCGCAGAGAGTGCTTCTTGATGGTGAAGATGGCCATGTTCGGATGTGACCCTCTTGTTTTACCTGTACCAGACCATTGGACTAATGTCTGGACTCGCAGACAGAAAGGAAGCTGATGCAGCTGTACAATATTAATGTTTTATGCACAAAAGCCAAGAATATCCTCCGGCCCGAAATGTGGGGTCCCGTGTGATCCTGAGCGGCGCAGCGAACGGCATTTGCGGCGGCACTTGCTCCAGTTTCAACAAAGTTGTGTAAGGAGATTGATAGCACCAGTAATTGAAGAGACGTTCTTCCGATGCTCTTCCGACGTCCCATGCTCAGGATATGCTTATATCGCCACCCACAAAGACTCTTGCAACATATCATCAACGGCAGACGCATAAGCCAAGCAACAGCCGTTCTGCACACCTCTCTACAATCATCTGAAGAGGTTCTGATGTCAAGTTCAAGGCGCACCCAGCTATTATGTTTCAGCCTCCAAGACTGTCGCAGGTCTCTTGTAGGTCAGGAGCCTCGCTCGTTATGTGTCAAGAAGCGAATAAATTCTATGACGGGTGCCACCTCGCTCGAGGTAATGCTTCATGCGACACATGAGGATCTTCTCTGATGTTCTTTCGATAAGTAAAGATATTTAGTTTATATTTTTCTTCTGTCGAAGGAGGTAAGTTTCCAATCCCCATTGTTGTCTAATTTTCTCTTGCCGAATGAAAGCTGCAGAACGAGACTGCGACATCACGGCCGAGGGAATCAGTACCTTCAGCAAGGCGCTTCGAGATTTGTAGTAGGCGTTGGGATATCATCTAATTGAACCAGGATGTGTAGATGTCAGTCGAATGCATGCCCTGTGCTTTGCCGAAAAACTTTCAAACCCAACAAGCATCAGAGCGATATAATTGACTAAGTGATGGTAGCAGGAACAGAGCGCTGTTGAGCTGACTGCTCGTTGTTATAAATTCATGTTTCGAGGGACCTCAACTAGGTTTTTGTGGATGAGGCATGTCGTGCACACGTCTTTTCATTGATATCAGCGATCTTTTAGTGGGGTGGAAAAGTCACATCGGGCACAGGGCTTGACTAAGCACCCAGGAATCCCCGGATATCAATCAAGCTGATGAAATATTTTGCGCTGAGAGATTCCGATTCCCGCGGAGAGTCCAATCCAGGCAGCTCCACGACTCCGGCAAGCTGGCGAAGGAATTACGTGAATCCGTAGTATCATGGGACTGGTGCCACACCGTGCGATAGATATCCGCTAACCGCGACTCCTTCATGGTACCCATAGCCACATGCTCTTGAGCTTGCGCAAGAGCATTGTTCTTAGACCAATCACCCGCGTCTTGTTGTAGCGATCGATGCTGCAATAGGAACAGATTCGCAGCCAGGAGTGCAGTCCATTTATTCCCATTGGCAAACGCGTGGTTCTTTGTTATCTTGTGACTGAGGATTACCCCAAGCTGAAATGGGTCGTTCTCTTGCCCATAATGCTGCTGGTTGATTGGGGAATTGATGGCAGATTCGAGCATGCCGGCATCGCGTACTCAACTGAGTGGTCCCTCGATAAGTGCGTTGAGTTGTTTCACTTGGGCAGTTCGAAGGAAGCGAAAGCCTAGAGGTCGCAATGTGGCCATCTTCAATATTTGATGTTACAAATCCAAGATGGTTCGAGACTGAGTTAAAGTAGGAAGGGAAGGAATCATCAGAGTGAGTACTTTACAGATTCCAGAAAAAGCTGGACGGACTTAAAAATGATCTCCTACTTGGCGCCAAGAGAATTGAGACTTGGCATGATTCTATGCTCGCCATCCTTCTTTTTCAGAGAAGGACATGTTCTTCTCGTGGTCATTGAGAGGGGACTGCAAGTTACCCTTTTCGGAGAACTACGAGCAGAGCCGGCAAACAAATGCTGCAAATGTGCTGCGATAATTATTGAATTAAAGGCCAGGCCTGCTTTAGCTCGGCGATGTTGTGCCGCTGAAGATAATGCGTAACATGTGCTGCAGACATCAGGGCCTACTTCCGAGTTCTGTGAGCGATGTGAAAGACATTACGGAAGAACATCGTGGCCAATATCGCGGATGAATGAGCTGCAGCCAGAAAGCGAGCGGGGCGTAGAAGACTGGCAAGGATGTCGAAGGAGAGCTTCGGTGATGGGTATCCGGACCTGGATGTGCGAGCTCAGTGGATCAGTCTTCGCAGCCAGAGCTGTGCAGGATCTCACTTCTTCTGGTGTATGGATCGTCCAAAGCTTATTTTCCGCTTGCTTCAACAATAAGTGTACACTCTGACCTGTATGGAGTCGACTGAATCAGTCCAGGAGCAACTGAAGTAAATGCCAAGCGTGGTACGATACCTTTCGTGCCTTGAGGGAAGTGATAGTCTCTTTATTGGCTGTTATTAAACACATATCTGGGAACTTGGGGGATCCTCTGAACAGACCTTTCTCTTTGCCACGGCGCACAACATAATGTAATACAGCTCGACCAAGAACCTACCACGGAGAGCACGGCTTACCAACATACATCGCTATGTCCACTAGCGTACCGATGATGTGATCTCGAAGTATCTTCTTTGGCTTGGAATTTCCACGGAGTACTTGATCGAGCGTTATGCGGTCAGTGAACATGCCGGAAGCCCATAGATTGAGCGGATCGGCAGCATAACCTAAGTCAAGTGTGTATCTCGGATTTGGATGGATAATGGTACGCAGGCAATATGTGCTTCGCGAGTGTATCAGCTGCAATATCGGTTGAGTCTCGAATTCGCCACGCGTTGAATGCGAGGGGCTCTGTGTATGATCAGGATCAATTGTTGGATTGGGCAGCGGCGATATCATTTGACTCCGAATCCTGGAGTATTGAGCCTGCGTTGGTAAGTCTGAACTTGAAAGTATCTGATCTGACCTCGAGTCATGGTATGCTGGGGCTGGCGAGACAATCTGCACTAGCCCCTCGTTGCAGCTTTCAAGTAAATTTTAAATAAGTAAATACTAGAAAACAAGCTTTTTGATTATATATTTCTTGCAACTAGCGAATTTAAATATTCAACAAATAATCGTGTATTAACGTAACTTTGTTACTTCGATAAATTGTTACGAGCTTACTAAAGCTGTATCAATGGTTCAGGTTCTACGTCTTTGGGCGAATCTGCTATTATGCTCGATATACTTAAGAAGCGAGCAATCTAAATATAATGTTTAATATATTTGACGAGCAAGTATTGCGAGCAATTATATTTGCTATACTCAATAAACGAGCAAAACAAGCAATTAGTATTTTTTTAGTATATAGAAATTAAAATACGACTTTTTTATAAATTGTGTTCAACTTATTATAGATTTTTATTTATTGTTACTCTAATTTATCGAATCTTTTTTAAAATTTATTAAATATAGAAATTGTCTATAATTGCAACTTTTGTTATTAAATAATTGTTTATATTGTCTAAAGACGTTTACAAATTTCTTTGATAACACAACTTATTTTAATATTTTTGTAAAAAGTATTAACGTAATATTTTAAATATTTTAAGAATATTTGTATTAGATTAACGCGTTTCTATTTTAAGTACTAGCTTATTAGTATTATATCGACTATTAATTATAAAAAACAATAAGATTAAAATTAACAAATTTAATATCTATTATAAAGATTGTATTAATCTAAAAAACTAATTTATATAAATAGATATCTATTTTATTTTCTATTTTGTTTTAGCAAATTAGAAGACAATTTTTGTATTAATATTTTTTTAAAAAAGAATTTAATACTAATTTAAATTAAATTTACAAAAATATCTAAAAAATAATAGCAAAAATTCTTATATAATATTTATAGACTTCAATAACTTTAAAAAAGAGTTTCGAAGAATCTTTAAAATATTTAACAAGAAACAAATTGCAAAAAAAGTAATTTAATATCTAATTTAATAAATCTTTGCAATAGACTACGTAGCTAGATTCTAGAAGTATATTAATCTAATTAACTAGAACAATGTTATACTTATAACAATGTTAGATACAAGACTTCGAATATCTACTGTCTATTATTCGATTATAAATAATTAGATAGAAAAAACAAATTAGAGTCTTAAGCAGTATCTAAGATACTATGTTAACAATATTTACAATAATTAAATATTACTTTTATCTATATTACAACTAATATTTAATACAAAGATTTCGAATATTACTAAAATAACTTAATTCTTTGTTAATTATAGTAAAAAATTTAATTTCTTTAAGAAAGAACGCAAATATCTATTAACACAATTAGCTATTAAAAGAATAGCAATATTAAAAAATGTATACAATAATATATTAAAGATGCAAAAAAAGTTAATTAAATATTAAAATAAAAAACAAAAAATAATATCTTAGCTAAAAGAAAAAAATAAAATATATTTTCTTACAAAAAATCTTAAAACAAGAAAATTAAACAAAAAATTAAATTATATTAAAGTCGAATTATTTTTTGTTAAAAAAACTAAAAAATTAATTAATTACAAATTTAATTTATTTGAATATATTATAGTATTTTTAATATTTTATATTTTATTGTTAAAATTAACAAACTTAACTATATTTTTATAAAATATATTTTATTTTTATTTGCAAAAAAAGAATCAATTTAAAATCGAGAAAATTCTATAACAAAAAAATTAGAAATATCTTATTAAATAGAAAAAATACTCTACTTCGAAAAATATCTAAGAATTAAAAAAAAATCTTAATTGCTATTAGAATTTTCTAAAGAAATTTTATTAAAACAAAAGTAAAATTGTTCGAACAATATATTAAATAGTAACTCGAGAATTTTTGTAATAAACTTAACAAAATATATTTTATTTATCTTTAGATTATTAATAATTTTTTATTTTATTATAATTTTTTATTTTTTTTATTTTTTAGAAAATTTAGTTGTTTTTTTAGTCGACTTAGTTTTATATATATATTGCGTACTTTTTTCTTTAATTGTATTTGTTTTTTGTAAATTTATTTAATCGAAATCGAAAAAATTGTTAAATTGCAATTACAATTAGATTGTATATATTTTATATTTTTTTTAAAACTATTATTTATACAATAGATTTTATTAGATATTGTACAATTATAACAAAAATATATTGCTAAAGAAATTAAATTTAGAGTATCGAAAAAAAATAAATTTCGAAAAAAGAAATTTCTAATATTAATTTTTTTTAAAAATATAATAGAGAAATATTGAATTTCGAAACAAAAATTCTAAAAAAAAAAAATAGTATTATAAGCTTATTAAAATTGTATTAGTAATTTAGATTCTATATCTTTAAACAAATCTACTATTATATTTAATATATTTAAGAAACAAACAATCTAAGTATAATATTTAATATATTTGACAAGCAAATATTGCAAACAATTATATTTGTTATATTTAATAAACAAGCAAAATAAGCAATTAGTATTTTCTTAATATATAGAAATTAAAACACAACTCTTTTATAAATTGTATTCAATTTATTATAGATTTTTACTTATTGTTACTTTAATTTATTAAATCTCTTTTAAGATTTATTAAATATAAAAATTGTCTATAGTTGCAACTCTTGTTATTAAGTAATTGCTTATATTGTCTAAAGATATCTATAAATATCTTTGATAATACAATCTATTCTAATATCTTCGTAGAAAGTATTAGTGTAACATAAATATACAAAAGTATATTAGATTAATAGTTGAAGAATACTTATAATAGATAGTTATAGTAGTTATATAATTGCAAAATTTCTAAAGTATACTTTTGTTAACAAAGTTATATTTTTTATATTTTTATCTTATACTATATATCTATTACAATCTTTTAGTATAGATATTTTCTAATTAATTAAATATTAATATATAGAAGATATTAATAATACTATACAATATAACTAAACAAAATTTAACAAAATTTATTTCTTTATTCTATTTTTAACTATATATACAATAATTATAAGTTTAAGAGAAAATAGATCTTATATTATACAAATTAAGTATAATTCTTTATTAAATTTATATAGAAAATCCAAGATATTAAGAGAAAATATTATTGTCTATATTTAAATCTTTATTAGATTGTATTTTGCAAAACATTTAAGATATTATTAATTATAAGAAATATATTAATACTTATATTAATAGAATAAATATATTAAATATATATTTACGAAATTGTATAGCAATTAAATTGCTTGTTAATAATAAATTTATTATATCTATAGAAATATTTATTAATACTAAACTATTTATTAATTATTTGTGTATATAGAGTTGCAAATATTATTTTTACATAGATTTTAAATCTTTTCTTGTTAAAGACAAAATAAATAAATTTATAAATAAAAAACAAATAAAAATATTTCTCGAATATATTAACAAGACAAATATATTTGTTAAAATATAAGTATTAAACTTAAGTAAAATTATTAAATATAATATTGTTAAATATATTAAAAACAAAAAGAAAGAATATATTGATCTTAAAATATATATTAAAATTATTAATATTTTGTTAAAAAAATAATTAGTAGATAAATCTTGCAAAAATACAATTAAAAATAAATCTAATTTAGATTTTATCTATATTAATTTAAATTTTGTTTATATTAATTTAGATTTTGCTTAGATTGTTTTAGATTTTGTTTAAAATAACTTAAATTTTATTTAGATTATTATAGATCTTTTTTAGATAATTTTAGATAATTTTGTTCTATTTGAATATTATATATAGATATTTTTATATATTGCTATCTTAAAAAGAAAACAAAATAATAATAGTATAAAAAACTTAAAAAAATATTAAAGCAAAATTGTTTATATTATAGCAATCTTTATAGTTTAAAATATAATTAATAAAATTATAGACTCGAAATACAACTTTGCAATTATTAATTAAAAAAACAATAATACTAGCAAGCTTATTATATTTGTATTAAAGATTGTAAACAATTTTGTAAACAATTTTGTTAAAAAAAACTATAAAAAGATACTATATAAAAGAATTTTTTTGGTTTTGCTACTAATAGTATATAGAAGATTGTTATTTCTTTTCGAAATATTAATATTATAACAAGCAAGTAGATATTTAAAGCAAAAATATATATAAATAGAATACTAGAGAAATTTAAAGCAAAATTAATTGCAAAAGATTTTATACAAGTTTTCGAAATTAATTAGAAAGATATTTTTGTTTTAATTGTTAAATTTAATATCTTACAAGTATTTCTTATTATTATTATATTAAAAAATGTAAAATACTATTAGATAGATATTAACAATATCTTTAATAATTTTTTTTTAAGAAAAAGATCTATATAGTGTTTTTATTTAAAATAAATATATCTTTAAAACAATATTTGTATATTTTTCGAAATATTTATAATTTAAAATAAGTTGCTTGCAACTAATATAAATACTATATTAAAGAGATTGTTAAACTAGATTTTAAACAATATAATATTAATTTATGTCTTTTATTGTATTTCGAATAATATATTATATTTTTGTTTTATATTAACAATATATTAACAATATTGTTATTGTTGTACAATTAATAAATAACATTTATTAATTTAAATATAAATTTCAAAAATTATTTAAGATAAAGAATCTAAAGAAAATAAAAAGAATTTTTAATATTAGAATTAATTGTAATCGAAAAGTTAAAACTCTATATATAAATTAATTCTATTATATTAACAAGATACTTAATAGATTGCAAATATCTATTAACAAAAGTAATTTAACTAAATTATCTATAAATAAATATAATTCTCTTCGATCTATTAAATTAGAAGATAATCAAATTGATTAAAGAAATTATTGATATATAATTAAAAATATTATATATATAGTTATTTATATTTGCTTAGATATTGTTTTCGCAATAAAATATCTAAATTAATATTTTGTTAATTTAACAAAATATTATAATTAGATCTTAAAAATATTTTTCGATATTTTTATTCTATTGTCGACAAGAAACTAATATATAGCAGTAATAGAAATCTATATTTAGTAATATACTTTAATTTAAACTATATATTTAATAGATTAAATCGAAAGTTAATTCTTAAATATATATTTATAATAAATAAAGAATCGATTGTATAAATATTATACAAATAGAAATTAGTAACAATATTTATTACTAAGACTAAATATATAGCTCTATTTATATATATTAGAAAAAGTCTATAGATTATATAGATTTTAAGAAACACTAATTGTACAAAATATCTTAAAAATCTACTAAATCGTATAGATATTATTAAGAACAAAATATACAAATTTGTATCTTCTATACAATTAATAAACAACAATTAAGTAGCTCTAGTATTTATTAAAAATGTTTGTATTAATAATAGATTAAAATATATCGATATAATACTTTATTATATTAGAGATCTCTGCAAAAGTAATTGTATTTGTATTAGTTTTGTTCGAAGCGCAAATATAATAGCAAACAAGCTAACAAAGTTATTATTTAGAAATAAGTTTAAGATCTTTATTAGACAACTTAAATTAATAGATTAGAAAATTAGTAGAAACTAACAAATATATTATTATCGAATAGAAATATTGTACAATATAATAGCAATATATTTGAAATTTATAGATCAAAATAGTATTAAATAGATAGTTCGAAGAATTATTTGTCTAATTTTAATTAATTTGTTTAGCAAGCTAATTTAGATTTAAATTAATTTGATTTAGATAAGCTAGATTCAATTAAAACTAGCTTAGATACTACAATATATTCTGCAATCTTTACTCTTTATATATAATTATTATCTAGAATACTAATAATCTACTATATTGTTTGTTATATTGTTTAATATTTTTTAATATTAATTTAATTTAATTTAATTTAATTTTAAAAAATCAATATTAAAATTAGTTTCTAATATTAAAATTGTTAGATTAAGTTAATTCTAAAAGTTAAAATTAAAATTTGATTTAACAATTAGTCTATATTTATTAACAATCTTAAGAAACTCAAATAATTGTTAGTATTTAGACTAATTGTATCGAATTAAATTATCGAGTTTAAATCGAATATTTATTTCGAATTGAATTAAATCGATTTCTAAAGTTAGAATCGAAAAGTCGATTCAATTTCTAGAATCGAAATCGATAATTCGAGTCGATTTCTAGAATTAGAATCGAAATTTAATTCGAAAAAATCGACTTAAATTGTTAAGACTATTTAAATAATTATATTATATTATAATCTTAATAATATTATTTAATTATCTAAATTATAATAAGATAATATATTATAGTAGTATATTACTACTTTTTAAAAAGAAAATAATTAAATTGTATTTATAGACTCTATAGAGTTTATAGATACAAATAATATACTTTATTAATAAATTGTATCTATAAGATCTATAGAGTCTATAGATACAAATATTGTATTTTATTAATAAAACATTTTATTCTAAAATTAGTAATTCTTAATATAATAATATTATATTTAATTTCTTAACAATTCAATTCGATTTCTAATATTAAAATCGAAAATTAAATCGAATAAAATAAAATTAATTTTAAAATAATAGAAATTAAATTAAATTTTAAATTAAATTCTAGAATTAAAATTAATAGATTAGATTAATTTTAAAAGTTAAAATTAAAATCTAGTTTAATAGTTAATTTATTAGTATTTATAGTTAACTTTGCAATATCTATTAATACAAAAATAAATATAAAAAACTTAAATATATTTGTAAATTAATTGCAAATCTTGCAATATATATAATAAACAATTATTTAACTTTTTTAAAAATAAAATAATAGATTGTTTTATTATTTTTAATATATAAGTTTTATTTTTAATAGTTTTTTGCTTCTTTATTAAATCTAGAATTATATTAGATATATATAGTATTACTTTATACTCTTTTTTAAATATATTTAATAATTGCTTTTTTAAATATTTTGTTCTAGTAATTTTATAAAATATTTAGAAAATTAAGTTTATTAAATTTAATATTGCTAATATAAACAATTTAGTAAACAATATTTATATAATACTATTTATAAATTTAAAAAACTTCTATATTTAACAATTAAAGTAAATATATAAAACAAAATAAAAGTTTAAATAATATAATTTTATACTTAATTACAAAACTCTAGAATTAGAAGATTTAATATAATTATTTAAGAACAATAGTATTTATTTTTCTATATATTTTTTAATAATTATTTTAATTAAAATATTGTATTTAATTTTTAAATATATTATTGTTAATATAGATAAAGTTGCTAAAGTTTAGTATTATATAAAAATATAAATTATTAATAACAAAATATCTATATAAAAGAAAGTTTCTCTTAAAGATTATTAAAGACGCAATTATTTTATTGTTAATATTTAATATTTTTATTAATATAATATATTTGCAATTGTTTAAATCTATTATTGTAGATAATAATTTTATAAATAAGATTATTTTTATTATAATAATTATATATAATTTTTCGTAATTAATATAAAATCTTGTTTTATTTATATTTTATATATTTGTTGTTAAAATATTAAATTTCTCGCAAATATACTTTAATTGCTTGAAATAAATTATTTACTCTTTAATATAAAAGATATTTTTGCGTATTATAAATATAGAGTATTGTTATTATTTTCTAAACTTTAAATATTGTTTTAAAAAACTAATAATTTAATTTATATTTATTAACAACTCTTTTAAATTAAGTACAAAATTTGTAGCAATAATAATAAACTTTAAGATTAAATAAAAATTTATTTTGTTGTTTTGTTTAATATAGAAAATAATTGCTTACTCTTATACTTTTATAAGTTGTTTATTAGATACAAAACAAATAGATTTCGAAAGTAATTTCTTTTATTAATTAACTAGAATTCTTTGTTTAATATTGTATTTTTTTATATATTTTGCAATATTAATCTATTTTCTTTTGTTTAAAATATTAATAGTCTATTTAATATATTCTTTGTATATTAGATAGATAACAAAGTGTTAGAATTAGAACTATAATAGCTAGTATATAGTTAATTAACAAGAATACTAACTATATAGAACTAACTATATATAGGAAATAGATATAAGTACTATAAATACCAAGACGCTAGATGTTACTTGTAGTATACTCGAGACTAGTAAGCAAAGATCTAAAGAGTAATTAAAGAGCAAAGTCTATCTAGTCTAGAATTTATTAACAATTTCGAAATTCTTGTTAATAGTACTATTGATAGCTAATTATAAGATGCGAGTGCGTTTGCTTCTTGTTAACGCACTAAGATATAAAAGACGTAAGATATAATAGACTTATATTACTATATCTTAACTATATAGAATAGATAGTAGTAGAACTAATTGTTAAAAAACAACAAGAAACAAGCTTTCTTTCTATCTAATATTCGTTATAACGTACAAGCTTGTTTCTTGCTATCTAATTAAAAAGAAATGTTGTACTGTTCGAAACTTTTATAGTCGATTTAAGATTATATACTTTGTTATATCTTAAGACGCTAGCGCGTTAAGAGCGCTATAATATTATAGTTATTTTCTCTTTTAAAGTATTGATTCTCAATAATATAAAAAGTTGTATTAGTTTTATTAAAATAAAAGCGTCTATTAAGCGCTAGCGTTGCAAAAGCTTGTTAAAAATCTTCTTAAATCTCTTTAAAAATTAAAAGAAAAAGAGTCTCTTATTTAATAAAAGTAAATTTATACTTTAATTTAATACAACTTGTAGAATAACGTAATAACAACAATAACAATTTATAATATATTATTGTTTTGTTATTTATTGTTATTAAAGTTCTAAATAAAGTTTAAAGTAAAGTTAATATTGCGTAGATATTAAATAAATTATAAATATAAATATTGTTGTTTCTTTTTTTTTTCTTTTTTTTTTTCTTTTTATATTTTTCTTAATTGCAATTACTTTATTGCTATAAATAAATTGTTGCAAAAGCGACAATATATAAAGCTTATATATATAGTGCAAATTTTAAATTAATATATCTTTTATTTATTTTTATTTTCGAATAAATTTAAAAACTTTTTTTAGTTGTTTTAAAACAAATTTAATAAAATATTAAAAGCTTATTAAGTTGTTGCAATATATTATTAACTAATTAATAATAATAAAATAACTTTGTTTTTAAACTATATTTTAAATATTTATATTAAAAGAGACAATTTTATTATTTTTAATATTTTATATAACAAAATAAAGAAATCTTTTTATATAATTTAATTATACAACAATAATACAATAACAATTGCGCAATATTTTATTAAACAAATTATTGTTAATATAATTATTATTGTTGCAATATATATTGCGTTATCTTTTTTGCTATTGTTTGTTATATATTTGTTTCTTAAAATTTTTTCGCAATTTATTAATATTATTTAGAGACTTTTTTTTTTAAATTATTAATTGTACTCTTTGTCTTAATTTATTTATTTAATTTTATATTATATTTGTCTTTTTAACTTAATTTTGTCTAAAATTTCTTTAATTTTTTATTAAATTTTGTTGTTAATAAGTTTCGAAATTTGCAATATTTGTTTTGCTTATTTATTATTAATACAATACAAATATAATTTTAGAAATAAAATATAAAAAATATTATAAATTTAATAAATATTAAATAGAATAAGACAATAAATTTGTATTTTAATCTTATTTTTAATTTTAAACAATTCGATATACTTATACAATTTCTTTTTGCTAAATCTCTTTTGTTTTAAATTTTTAATTAAAAGTATAATTAATTCTTCTATAACAAAGCTTTTTAACTTATATATTTTTATTGTAGTATTTCGTTTATTGTATAATAACGTTTTTAAGACGCTTTGTTAAAACTTTTCTTAAATTATAAAGCTATTTTACGCGTTTTTGTGTTAACAATATTTTTTCTTTAACAAAGTTGTTTTTAACTTTATAGTAAATCTTCGAATTATAATTGTATATTAAGTAAAACAACGAAATTTTAACTAAGATATAATAACTATTATTGTAGACGAATTTTGCTATTAGTAATAGATTTGCCTATTTTGTCTATTTAGTGTTAACGTAAGTGCGAAGATAATATTCGAAAATTTAATTTTGTTGTTTAATTAAGTTATTTATTTAAGAATAAAAGACAATACTTAATTGTCTTTTAATTTGTATATAAAAATATATAGCAAATTAAAAAACATTAATAAAGACAAATTCTTTGTTACTTATTATATTAATTAACATTTCAAAATATAAAACAATTTTATTAAAAAATACTTTTGCTAACTTTGCGATATTAATTCTAGTAATTATAAATATATACTTAATTATTTTTGTACAATAATTGATTATTATAAAAATCGAATTATATATAACTTTATAATACTTGTTTGACAACAAACTTGTTACAAAGTTTATAATAATTTTCTTTTATAATTTTTTTGCTACAAGTAAGAATCGAAACTTATTATACAACTTATAACAAAAAACTTTAATATATTAACAAATATTATATATTTTAATATATATTTTTACTTGTTTAACGCAAGCAAATTAAAAATACTTTTGTTAAAATAAATTTAAAATTTTTTTAATTTTAAAATATTTTGTTAAAGAGTTATTATAATTTTTGCAAATTAATTTCTTTTTAATAATTATATTTTTTAAAATATAAAGCAATTTATTATATTTAATAAAACTCTTTTAATTTAAAACTTATATTGTTTGTTTGCAACAAAATAATTTTTTAATTTCGATTTGAATTTTTTCGATTTAAGTGTCTTTAATCTAGAGATTTTTTATTAAGAATTTTATTAATTCTTAAGATTTTTTATACAATTTCTTTGATATATCTTTAATTATTTTCTTTGAAATAACAATTTGTATTTTAATTAATTAAAATAAAAATACTAGTTCTTTAAAAACTTTTATTTTATTTTATAATCGCAAAATCTTTGCGTTATTAATAAATACTTTTGTTAATTATAATACAAGAATTAAATTATTTAATATTTTTTGTTCGCTTTGCGTTAACAATTTTTTGTTAAACAATAACATTAATTTATTTTAAGATACAAAAATCAAATTATTTAATATTTTTTGTTTGCTTTGCGTCAACAAATTTTTGTTAAACAATAATGTCAATTTGTTTTGTAATATTAACAACAATTTTATATTTAATAACAAGATCTCTTTATAAGTAAGATGTTTTAACAATTTATTTGTTAATTTTTTTTTACTTAAACAATAAAAAATTTCAAAGTTATAAACAATTAATTTAAATGCTTAACAAACTTATTTTAAGTTTAGCTTTTTTTAATTTATAAATTTCTTAAAGTTATTATAATTTAATTATATTTTAATAGAGTAAGCATTACTTTTTAAATAATATCTTTATTGCTTAAAAGCAACTACAATAATTAGTAATTTCTAATTATATATTTTATAATTTTGTTTTATTAAAATTATTTTTCGCAATTAGAACGTTATTAAGCGTCAATTTTTGTTGTTATTTTGTTAACTTAAGATGCTTGCGATTGCAAAATTAAATATATTAATCTTTACTTTTATTTTTTTGTTTAAATTGTAGTAATAAAGTAGTAAAGTTAACATAAAGATATTGCAAAATTAACGAAACGCTTGTTCTACTTTATTCGATTAAACAAAAAAATTAAATTTTTTGTTATTTTTACTTTCTTTTAATAGACTAATAAGAGAAGTAGCTTTTTTTAAATAATAATATATAAAGCGTCTATAAAAGTTTATAAAACTTAAAAATATTTAAAGTTTGCAATAAATTTTTGATTTAAATTATTTTTTAATTGTTTTGATTTTTTTTAAATTTATTTATATATCTTTTAAGAATACAATAAAGTCTAGAAATTTAATTTTAATAGTGTTAAATTTATATTTTTTTAAATTAATATATAGCAAATATTTGCGAAGACGTTCTAGTATCTATCTAATATAACGCTAGTGTTTTGTTAAATTATTGTTGTATATAAGTTTATTATTTATATAGATTACGCAAGTTATATTAATTAGTTTTTGCAATATTTTATTAATATAAATCTAAAAAGTTACGAATGCGTTTGCTAGTTTAAATAATATAATCTAATACTTGAAATACTTATAATATATACAAAATGTTATCTTTTATTTATTATTGCGTTTAATGCGAATGTAATAATAGATATTCTTTAAGTTTAAAACAATAAAACGCTTTACTTTGTATAGACAATTTAACGTTTTCGTAATTAGAGACAATAAATAACGATTTTTAATAATAATTGCATTTAGATCTTTATAGTTAATATATAAATATAATTTATTGTTCGATTTTAATACAAATAGAATAAAAGCGTCTATAGACAAAATTAAATATTTAATTTAATTTTTTGCTAACATATTATTAAGATATTGTCGAAGTATTATTAATTTGTTTTGTAAAAAATTATAAAGAGATATAAATAATAACTTTTTATTATCTTGAAACTTAATAACGTAATTTTCTCTTTCTAATTTTAATAGAATTTTAGTTAATTTATTATTATAAATATCTTTTAGATCTCTTAATTCTTTAGAAATCTTAAACTTTATTAATCTTTTATTTGACATTTTTGTAATATTAACGCAAACAATTATATAAATTGTGCTATACTTAACAAGATTTAAGACAAACTATTTAAAGTTAATTATTTTTAATTTTTTATTTAAAATCTTGAATTGCTAGCTTTGCGTTTTCAAATTAATTAATATATTTTGCTTAAATAGTATTAGTATATCTAATATAAAATTAGAGCTTATATATTCTACTAAGTAGAACAAGATTGTATATTTTAATATTAATTTTATAAATTAATTAAATAATAAATCAACTTATAGATATTGTAATAGAAACAATTATTGTTATCAAAAAAATTTAATATCGATAAAATAGCAAATATAAATTGCAATTCTTATTGTATTATATAGATATAATTAATAAAATTTATTTTAGCTTTTAAATTAATTAAGTTTGTAATTTAATGTTTGTTATTAAGAAGTCAAATTTAATCTTTTACTAAAATCGAATCTATTACTTTTGTTTATTTTTTTTGTTTTGTTTGTAAGATGTTGACAAAACTTAATCTTTTTTTGTATTTATTGTAATAATAATAGCAATAATAAACTTATTTTATTTATATTTATTAAGACAATTTATTTTGTAATATTTATTTTTATAATATTTAAAATATTTGATACTTCTTAAATAATTTGCGTTACTAATTTCGTAAATTTGTTTGCGCAATATTGACAAATTTTTAAAAATATATAATTTTTCGCTTTTGATAAACTTATTAACATTGTTTAAACAACAATTTTAATAAAATTTGTTTAAAGAGATATTAGAGTTTTTTTTAATTTCTTAATTTTTAAAGTTGTTTACATTTGCTTTGCAAATACAATTTAATGTTTATTTTTGCATAATAATTATAGTTAAAAGCTTATTGCAAATATCTAGTATTATATTAATATTTAGAATTTTTACTTTTAAATCTAATTTAAGTTTAATCAAAAATATATAAATTTTATATTTTTTTAAAAGCAATAATAAATAAGTCTTTAACTTATTTAAATATTTTTTAAAAATAATTATTTTTTGATTTAGTTTTTGTTTAGCAAATTCTTATTTTTTGTAGACAAAAAGACGACAATTAGCAAGATTAACTACTAAATTCAATAAAAACTCTTTAAATTCTTCAAAGATTTTGCTTTTTAATTTAGTATTATTGTTTGTTCTTAAATATTATTAAGTAGCAATATTGTTTTTTAAAAATAATATATAATAAAGAATTTTGTTCTTATTTGTAATAAAGTACGTCGAAAATTGTATTATATTAATATTAATTTCTTGAAATTAAATAATATACTTATTTACGTTTTAACTTTTGTACAATTTTAATTTTTCGAACTTTAAAAACTTAAATATTATTAATAACAATACAATAACAAATTGAAAAATTTAAAGATTTGTTTGTTCGATTATTATAGTTTAAGCTTATTAAACGTTTTGTAGATTTCGAATCTTTGTTATTAAGATTTTTATTTGCTAATATAAAGTTAAAGCTTTAATTGTAGCTAAGCTATCTTCTTTATTATTGTTAACATTTTATAAGCAATTGTTGCTTCGAAATATATTAAAGTCTTTAAACTCTAATTTAATAATTAAATAATTATTGTAATTTAAGTTATTATAATTTAATATAATACTATTATATTTTGAGTCTTTCTTTTCGAAAAATAAAACAATTAAAATTGTAAAGTGCAAATACATGTGCTTTTTGTTAATATACTAAAATATAAAAGACGTAAAATATAATAGACTTGTATTACTATATCTTAATTATATAAAATAGATAGTAGTAGAACTAATTGTTAAAGAATAACAAGAGACAAGCTTTCTCTTTATTTAATACTCGCTATAACGTACAAGTCTATTTCTCGCTATTTAACTAGAAAGAGATATCGTACTATTTGAAACTTTTATAGTCAACTCGAGATTATATGTCTTGCTATATCTTGAGGCGCTAGCGCGTCGGGGGCGCTATAACATTATACTAATAGTCAAATTAGCTAATATATTAATATATTCGCTCTATATAATTAAGCGCAAAGTTAATTGCAATTAGTAGAATTTGTAGATACGTAATTAATACGCATTTTGTTAAGATTTAATCTTGCACGTTGTTAAGTTTTACAATAAATGTAATCTATAAGCGTAATCTACGAGCGCAATCTACAAACGCAATCTACGAGCGCAATTTACAACTACTTACTATGCGCACAATACAATTACGTATTACGCAATAGAGATATCTTCGCCAACACATAACTCGCGCGTAGAAATCTCCCAAATTGTTCGATTCTACTATATAAATTACTATAATATAGACAAGTAATAAATAGAGATATAAGCAAAGTATTGTAGAAGTTTGTGCGTATCTTAAATATTAAAATTGAATTTTTGCCAAGCAAGCGCCAAGACTTTTGCTACTAAATAGAGTTTAAATTAGCTAATAGTTAAATTAGCAATTTTCGCAATAGACATTTTCTAAGTAGAGATTCCGAAATTGCCAATATTGTAATACAAACAATATAATTAATAATCTATTATATTAACAATTCGGAAATCTCTACTTAGAAAGTATTTATTGCGAATATTGCTAATTTAACTATTAGCTAGTTTAGAGTTTATTTAGTAGTAAAAGTCTTAATATTTGCTTAATAGAAATTCAATTTTAATATTCGAGATATATACAAACTTTCGCAATACTTTGTTTATATCTTTATTTGTTACTTGTTTATATTATAGTAATTTGTATAGTAGAATCGAACAATTTGTAAAATTTCTACGCACAAGTTATATATTAACAAAAATATCTCTATAGTAGTTGCAAATTGCGCTTGTAAATTGTATTTATAAATTATATTTGTAAATTATATTTATAAGACTTAATAATATATAATATAAGATTAGATCTTAATAAGATATATATTAATTAAATATCTACAAATTCTACTAATTGCAATTTAATCTTGCGCTTAATTATATAAAGTAAACTAATCGACTAATTTGCTACTTTAACTATTAGTTACTAATAGTACTATTAATAAGAGTTCCGAAATTGTCGATATAAAATAGTTAAATAAATAATAATATTTTGAAAATTTAAATAAGTAAAAGATAAAGACAAATAAGATATAATCTATCTAAAAGTATCTATTGTTTTTTGGTAAAAAACTAACAGTTATAATATTTTACTATTATAATACTTTGTAAAATACTTTTCTAGTCGATATAACTTTATCTTAATAGAATTTCTCTTATAGAAAGATATATCTTAGATAGCAGATATTTAGACAAACTTCTTTCTATAGAAATAAAATTATCTTTTATCTACTCTATTAATTTAATAGCTTTAATTATAGACTTATAATATAATATTTATCTACTTATTTATTATATATCTTGTTCTTCTAGATATACTAGTTAGTATCTTCTAACAATTGTTAATAGAGTTACGAAAATTGTGTTAGCTCTATAGTTATCTCGATAATCTTATATATTTTATTTGAATTTTTGTTATATTAAGAAATTTCTTACTAATACAATATTTCTTACTACAATTTTTCTACAAAAGTATCGAAATATTATCTTGACAATAACAAAATAACTATCTTAATAATATTTCTCTTATATCTACTTATTTGTACTTTTTAAATTTACAATTATCTAAAAATATTAAATCTATTCTATTTTTCTATCGAAACAGAATTTATTGTTATTAATATTGTCGAAGAATATCTTTGCTCTATTGTAGTAAGAAAATCTACTAGTCGAACTATATAACAAGTATAATTCTTCGAATTGTAATTATATTCTATTAAGTAAATTGTTAATCGAAATTAGTTTATCGCGAATATTAAGAACTTTGTTACAAAATACAATATCTAAAAAGTTAAAATCGATATTAATAACAAAAAATTAGATACAATAATATTATCTAGAAAGAATTATTCTATAGAAACAATTTCGATTTATATATTTTCGATTTTACAAAAAGAATCTTATAAGCACAAATACTCGAAAAATTCTTAGTTTGTTAATAAATTTATTCTATCTTTTATAGAAAAATCTATTACAAAAGAAAATTCTTCTGCAAGTTAATCAAAAAATTTCTCTATTAATAGTTTTTTTACAAATTAAAATTCTCGAAACAAATCTAAATTAATACTATTGTCTACTATTATATTTAATATTTAACAAAATACTAACTGTTCTAAATAACAATAGAATACTTTTTAAGATTTTATAAATAGAATTTATATTACTTTTAATTTTGTTAATTCTGTTAATTCTATTAATTTTGCAAAAACTATAAAAAATACTAATTCTAATAGATAGAACGTTGCTAAAATAAAATTTTCTAACTTTTATTATAATAATAAGATTGTTGTTACTATTTTAAAAATAGAGTATATTAAAAAAGATATTTATTTTTGCAATATATATATCTTTATAAAATATTATAAGAATATAGCAACTATTAAGAGTTCTAAAATAATTAGAAATAATCTCTATATTTGTTTTTGTAATATTGTTTTAAAATAATATATCTTTATATTATTTTAAGAGCAGAAATTCTTTGTTAAGTACAAAGATAATATTATTTATTAAGCGAAAACATTAACTAAAAGATAAAAAGAATCTTCTTTTATTATATTGATTATAATTATTTGTAAATAATATTTTATAAATAATTAGACTAATTGTTAGATTGGATTTCGATTCCAACTATTAGAATCGACCCAACTCGACAATTTTAACCCTAGAAATCGATCCAAAATCTAAGTCGATTTCTATTATTTTGGAATCGACTCAACTTAATCTAAGTCGATATTCGATTTCAATATTAGAAATTGAATCGAATTGTTAAGAAATCAAAAATTACGTTATTATGCCAAGAATTACTAATTTTAGATTTTTTTTTTATTAATAAAATAAAATATTTGCATCTATAGATTCTATAGATCTTATAGATGCAATTTATTAATAAAATGTATTATTTGCATCTATAGAGTCTATAGAATCTATAGATGCGATTTAATTATTTTCTTTTTAAAAAGTAGAAATGCATTACTATAATACATTATCTTATTATAATTTAAATAATTAAATATTATAAAATATATAATAACTATATATTGATACTATATTGACTATATATTGACTATTAATAATTATAATATAATTATTTAAATAGTTTTAACGATTTGAGTTGATTTTTCGAGTCGAGTTTCGATTTTAATCCTAGAAATCGACTCGATTCGACTCGATTTTCGATTCTAATTTTAGAAATCGACTTGTCAAAACTTTCGAATTGAGTTGATTCAAATTGTTAAGATTTGAGTCGATTAATCGATTCAAACTCGATTAATCGACTCGACGCAATTAGTCTATAAATAATATACAATATTGTTATAAATTTATTAAGTATACTTAAATTATTATTAGAGTAGTTAAATTTGCAAATATATTAATTTACAATTAAATTTATTTAATATACAACAATCTTAAGCTAGAATTTCGAAGAAATTTAAGTTTATTTACAAAAACATTCGATATAAATTTATTTCTTAATAAAATAAAGATTAAGAAGAAAATCTAGTAAATATTAGATATTAAAAATCGAGACAAGAATACTATCTTCTATATAATATATACTAGAAATTAGCGCAATTTAGACAATTTTAATTGTTCTAACAATATATCTCGACTATATAGTTAAGATTAATTCTTTTAAAGCAATTATTAAAGCAATAGCAATACTATAGAAATACTAGATAGCAATATTAGTAAAATATAATTTGCTTATTTTAGTTTGCAATCTTTGTTATATAATTAATTTTCTATATTTTATTAATTTCTATCTTTTAAATTACAATTTTAGTTATCTTATTAGAATTATACTTATTAAGTACTACAATATTCTTAGCAAAGACAATTATTATAGCAAACTAATAATTATTAAAGCAAACTTTAAGATTAGACTTAGATTGTTTCGACTAAATAAAATTAGTTATTTAAAAATATTAATTAATATATATTATTAAATTTTGCAAATATATTTATTTTGCAGCAATCTCTTTTTTATTTTTTTTAGAATTGCAATAATTAGATTTAATTCTAATATTCTTATTACTTGCAACAATAGCAATAGCAAACTTGCGCATACTATAGTAAAATCGACAAGAACAAAAATCTTAATTAAGAGAATAATTCTAACTATAAGAAATATAATTATTAGAAAGATAAAGAATACTATATTAAGAATAATATTGCAAAAAAGCAAAACTACAATATTAGATTAACAAAAAAATCGATTCTTATTATTATAGAAACTAATTACAATAAAATTGTTATCTCGATAACTTATTATAGTATTTCGAAAATTATCTACTTAAAAGTATTTTCTAATAAAGTATAAGATCTAGAATATCGATTGTAATATTATACTATTATTAAAATCTTTGTTATTATTGTTTAAAACAATAATATTGTTCTAAATAGAAAAAGTAACAATAGTAATAATATTATTTCGGATTTTAAATATATTATATTTGTAATTAATTGCAAATTTTTGCTTATATAGTTATTTAATATAATAATAAAATATACTTTTTAGTTTGTTAAAGTTTAAGATATCAAAAATATCTATTTCTTGTTATCGAAATATACTATTTTAGAACTATTAATAAGCGATATTTTTAATAGCAATTCGATTTGCGAAAAACTTTAGGAACAAATATATATAGTAAATAGTCTAAAGACAAACTTATTACTTAATTTAGATATTCTAGATTCTTAAAAAATATATCTAGATTATAAGTATTAGAAATTTATTATAGATAGTTGCAAAAAAATATTAGTATTAATAATAATAACTCTTATTAAAGATAAGATAAATAAAGTAGTTAAAGTTTTTATAACAATTATAATATTTTTTATAGCAATACTATACTTTTGATATATCTATGCAATAATATATAACTACTATTAGATTTCAATTTTATATTTGTATTTTATTAGCAAATATCTAATTGCTTTAATTTGAAAGACAAAATTCTTTTTTATATTATTAATATTAATTTGTTTAAAGTATAAATAAACAATATTCTTAATTAATTTATTAATATAGACAAAAACTCTTATCTAGATACTTTATAGAAATATAAGAAAAAAAATTGTTATATAACAATCTCGAAATACTTTAATTTTGCTATTAATTTTGCTATATCTATAAAATTATAAGCAAAAAAAGTCTTTAAACTAGATATAATTGTTTTAATTGCTTTTGCTATTGTACTATCTAGTTTTACTATCGAAATAGAAATATTGCTTATAGCAATATTTTTTATTGTTATAAAAACAAAATCTATTATATTTTAAATATCTATAGAGTATATTAATTACAATAGTATTATCTTCTATAATAATAAAATTATTCGAAAACAATTTATTGCAATAACAGAAATCTTTCTATTGCTATAGCAAAATACTAAGTAGACAATCGATCTTCTAGAATTAAAATAAATATCAATTATTTTAAAATTTAATATTAAAATCGATTTTGCAAAGATTAATTTGCTAGATTTTGCAAATAGAGAATTTCTAAATTAGAAGTTTAACAAAATATATAATTAAGATTGTATATAATTTACTATTTAATCTATTAAGTTCGATTAACTTATATTTATAATATAGAGAATTATAGAATAGATTAAGAAATAGCAACAAAAAGACAAAGTAGTAGTAAATATTTGCAATCTTAACAAACTTACTATTATTAATAGTTATTTGCTATTACTATAATTGAATATTATCTTACAAATAGCTAGATATAGATTTATAACAAGAATAGATATTGCAAGATTCTTTTGTTAATAACTTGTTTATTTAAAAAACAAAAATAAGCTAATAGTAATTTCTTATTGCAATTAAGGGCAATTTAATATTGCAATAATAAAATTTAAAAACTTATTTTCTTATATATAAACTAATTGTTGGATCGGATTTCGATTTCAACTTTTGGAATTAATTTGATTTGTCGATTTTAATATTAGAAATCGACTCGAAATCTAATTCGATTTCTATTATTTTAGAATTAAATTAACTTGATTTAACTCGATTTTTGGTTTTAATATTAGAAATTAAATCAAATTAAATTGTTAAGAATATTAAGAATACTAAAAATAGTATAGAATAAATTTAAATTTAGATTTTTAATTATTTTTTAGATAATGCACAATAGTAATATATAATATAAAAATAATCTACTATATTTATTAATTAAATTAAATAGATTAATTATTTCTATTAAATTATTAATTAATTATTACTAAAAATAATAAAATTTACTAAAAATAGTAGTCTTAACAATTCGAATCGATTTTTTCGAATTGGATTTTGATTCTAATTCTAGAAATTAATTTGAATTGTCAATTTTAATATTAGAAATTGAATTAACTTTTCGATTTTAACTTTTAAAATTAATTCGATTCAATTTAAATCGAATATTCGATTCGAACTCGATAACTTAATCCGATGCAATTAGTTTACTTATATATAATATTAAATTAATAATCTACTTTAATCTTATTATTAATATACTAGAGTATATATAATATAATATAGTAATATTTTTAAAGATTTTAAAGAAGTATCTCTATTATTTTTATACAATTTTTTATCTATTGAATTTCAAAGAGATAATATTGTCTCTTAAAAAATTCTTTCTTAACTATTTCTCGATTATTTTACTAAAATAAAAAATAAATATTTTTAATCTTATTGTTTTTGTAAACAAAATTGCAACAATTAAGAATCTAAATTTTTTCTACAAACTATTTAATCTAAAATTTTATCTAGATCTAACAAAATAATTTCGAAAATATATTGCGTATTGTATATAGAAAATAGAAACTCTTTAATATTGCAAAATAAAATTGTTAAGATTCTTTTTGTTACAAGCTTATTAAAGCTATATTAGTAATTTAAGTTCTACGTCTTTGGACAAATCTACTATTATATTTATTATACTTAAGAAACAAGCAACTTAAGTATAATATTTAATATATTTGACAAGCAAACATTGCAAACAATTATATTTGCTATATTCGACAAATAAGCAAAACAAATAATTAGTATTTTCTTAATATATAGAAACTAAAATATAACTCTTTTATAAATTGTATTTAACTTATTATAGATTTTTACTTATTGTTACTTTAGTTTATCGAATCTTTTCTAAAATTTATTAAATATAAAAATTGTCTATAGTTGCAAACTCTTGTTATTAAGTAATTGTTTATATTGACTAAAAATATCTATAAATTTTTTTAATAATACAACTTATTTTAATACTTTTAGAGAAAGTATTAATATAATACTTTAAATACTTTAAGAATATCTATATTAAATTAACACGTTTTTATTTCAAATAAATATTTATTTTATCTTCTATTTTATTTTAGCAAATTAAAAAACGATTTTTGTATTAATATTTTTTAAAGAAAGAACTTAGCATTAACTTAAGTTAAATTTACGAAAATATTTAAAAAATAATAGCAAAAATTCTTGTGCAATATTTATAAATTTCAATAATTTTAAAAGAAAGTTTCGAAGAATCTTTAAAATATTTAATAAAAAACAAATTGCAAAAAGAATAATTTAGTATTTAATTTAACAAATCTTTGCAACAAACTATGTTGCTAAATTCTAAAAATATATTAATTTAATTTAATTAAATAAAATAATATTGCACTTATAACAATATTTCGACAAGATTTTAAAAACAATTTAAAAGACAAAATTATATATAACAAAAGAATTTTTAATAATATATTTAATCTTATTGAAATAGTTATCGATTTTAATAACAAATTATATAAAAGAATTATAAAAAAAAGATACAATTAATTTTAAAAAAAAACAAAAATCTTTTTTAAATTAACAATCGAATATTAGTAAAGAGAATTTTGTTCTAATTAAAAGTATAGTAACTCAAATTATTGTAAATTTGTATTTATAAAATTAAATTCTACTAAACAATATAAAGAAAAAAATTCTAGAAAAAAGCAAAATAACAAATTCTAAAAGATGTGCTATTTATATAATAAACTAAATTACTTTGCAAGAGATTGTCGATTATAAAACTTAATAAATTGTTAACAAATCAATACTATATTAAGAGAGATACTTAATAGCTAGAATAATATTAAAAAGCAAATTAATACAAAAACAAATATTTTTAAGACTAAATCGAACAACAACTATTATCTAATAGAAAACTTAAATTAATTACAAAAAGTTCTAAATAAAATATTATTAAATAAGATATTCGTATCTACGTAGAAAGTTAATCAAATATTTAATAAAACTATAAGAGCAAAACAATTAAAAATATTATATTCTTATTTAGCAACAAACTTAGATAACAAATATAGCTAAAAGAACTTTTAAAAATATCTAGATAATATTACGAAGCATCTTAATACTTTAGCTAGTTTATTAAGAGACAAAAAGATAACTTAAATTGTAAATAAATACAAAAAGCGCTAGAAAGCAATGTTACTATCAAAAAAGAAATTTTCGATAAAATCGAACAACAACTAAGCAATATAAGTTTATTTTAAAAAAAAATAAAGAAAACAAAGAAATATACAATACTTAATTAAACAAAATACTATAACAATTTATATCAAACTTATTTAAAAGACAAAAAAGAAATTAATTAATTTTTTAGAAAGTTAAAATTATTAATTTAGTATAGAAAGAAAGTTTAGCATAAATAAACGCTTAAAGTAGAAGTTATAATATTAAAACAAAACAAAATCCAAATTTTTTAATAAAGAGTATATTAAAGAAATGCAATATATTAGCTTAATAGTAGCAACTAAACTTAACAATATATATACAATATTTTATTATATTAATTAAGATTAATAATTGTTAATTTATTACAATAATTAATTTTAATACAACAAATAATTTTATAATTAAAGCTCTTGTTAAAAAAGAAAAATACTCTACTTAAAAAAAGTCTAACGCATATAATCTAGTAATTATAGATAGAAATCTATTATTTAACAAAAATAAAAAAGTAGATAAAGAAACAAAGTTATTATTAATAACTATTTAGCAATATTATAAGAAACTAATCTTTAATATAGTAGAAATAGTTATTTATAATATTGTTTTAGAAATATTTTAATTAAAGCAACACAATTTAGAAATTAACTAAAATACACAAGTACTTAGATTCGCGCAATATAATTATATAATTTATATTTAATCTATATATCAATAATATTTAATAATAGATAAAAAAACAAATTAAAAATCGATTGCAAACAACAGACTTGTATTTTTGCAAAAAAACAATTTAACAAAATTCGATTCGACAAATACTAACAAAAATTAGTCGAATTATAAAATTAAAGTAAGTAAAAAAAATTACAAATCTTTGAGAAATCTTAGACTATTTAGTATAGCAAAGAAATTGCTAAAATATATATTATAAATATACAACAATTAAGAGCATTTATTTTAAAAAAAGAAAACAACAAAGATTTTTTCTAAATATTAATTGTAAAATTACGAAATTAAACTTAAATCAAACAAGTAGTTTACGTTTAAATTTATATATATTTTATTCAAAAAGAAGCTCGAAGTACTTCGCAAATATCTAACAAAAAAAAAAAAAAAATTTATTAAAAAATCTTAATTACAAACAAAATACTTAATTCTCTTTATATTAAAAAAGAATAAAATTCTTTGCTTATATATTAATTATTAAAAGCTAAATAATATTACAATTAAGAATTGATATTTACTATCTAATATTAATAAACTTCAAAATTAACTATTCGAAGCAAAGTATTTTACTAAACTAAACTTATAAGAAGTATATAATCAAATTAAAATAAAAACAAAAGAAAAATAAAAAATAATTTTTCGTATACAATATAAATTATACAAATATATAATAATATTCTTCGAATTTATAAACATTTTAACAATATATTAAAAAATAATTAATAATATATTACAACAATATTTGAATTAATTTGTTATAGTATACTTAAACAACATTATAATTTACTTAAAAATCTTAAAAAAATATATTAGTTATATTTTTAAAATATTAAAATATTAAAATATAAAAAATCTATATCTTAAATTAAAGAAATACAAATTCTATTAAAAAGAAATTAATTTTCTCGAATTTGTTGTTAAACAATATAAAGTATATATAAATTTCGAAAAATTACAAATAGTTAAAAAATAAAAATTATTAACAAATATTAAAAAAGTATAATTCTTTTTAAGTTTTATAAACTACAACAAAAAGTTTATTAAAAACTACTTAATAAACGCAATATTATTAATAAATTTTACAAAAAAGAATACATTATAATTATAAGAATTTATAAAAAAGAAATTATTTTAGAATCTTAAATTAAAATATTTAAAAAAGTTAATATTAAAAATATACAATTTGTAATTGTTAAACAAAATTAAAATTAATATATTAGATTTAGTTATTAATATATATTTTAATTAAAGATATAAAAATATATAGTACTTAATAATATATTTTTTGAAAAAACTTTTATTAATTAAACAAAACTATAATATTTACAATAAAAAACTATTTACTATAGTAGTTTTCTTAGAATTATAAAAAGTATATACAAAAGAATTATTAAAACTTACAATTTTTATAAATTACAAAAATCTTGTATACTTTACTACTACAAAGCAATTAAACAAAAAATAAATATAATAGTTAAAAAGACTAGAATAATACAAGTTTAAAATACAATATATCTTAGACAAAAATAATAACAAAACAAATATACTTAACAAAAGAAATAATTATATAAAAACAAAAAAATTGTTTAATTATAATATACTTAAGATTAACAAAAACAAATTATTATTAACAAACAAATATAAGCTAAATACTATACTACAAATACTTCGAGATAATACAAAAGTATTTTACTAAAGAAAGAAAAACTTCAAATATTTATTAACAAAATCGACAAATGTATAAAAGAGCATTATAACAAACTACTACAAGAATATTTAAAAATAACAAAAATTCTTTAATTTTTACGCTAGCATTGTTAGTTTTTACAAATAAGACAAATTGTCAAAATATATATTAAACAATATCTTAGCTATTAATAAAACAAATATAATATATATACAAATTATAACAAAATTTAATATTAAAAACTATTTAAATTGCTATAGAATAAAGTTACAATAAACTTTATTATTAAGTTGTTAAAATTAACAAATTTAACAATTGAAAACAAATATAATTTAATACTAATAATAGTTAATAAGCTTATTAAGTACTTATATATTATTGTATATAAAGAGAAATTTATTGCAAAACAACTAAAATATATTATATTAAATTAACTTATATAATATTACAATATATTTAAGAAACTAATTAATAATAGAGACAAGCTCTTTATATTTAATTATTAAAAAACGTTTCTTCTAATGTTAGATACAAAGCTTTAAATATCTATTATTTATTACTTAATTATAAATAATTAAACAAAAAGAACAAATTAAAGTTTTAAACAATATCTAAAACACTATATTAACAATACTTATAGCAATTGAATATTACTTCTATTTATAATACAATTAATACTTAATATAAAGATTTTAAATATTACTAAAATAACTTTATTCTTTGTTAACTATAGCAAAAAATTAAATCTTTTTAAAAAAAAGTATATATATTTATTAATATAATTAACTATTAAAAGAATAGCAATATTAAAAAAGATATACAATAATATCTTAAAAATACAAAAAAAGTTGATTAAGTATTAAAACAAAAAACAAAAAACAATATCTTAACTAAAAAAGAAAAATAAAATATATCTTTTTATAAAAAATTTTAAAACAAAAAAGTTAAACAAGAAATTAAATTATATTAAAGTCGAATTGTTTTTTGTTAAAAAAATTAAGAAATTAATCAATTACAAACTTAATTTATCTAAAAACGTTAAAATATTTCTAATATTTTATATTTTATTGTTAAAATTAACAAACTTAATTACGCTTCTATAGAATTTATTTTATTTCTATTCGCAAAAAAAGAATTAATTTAAAATCGAAGAAATTTTATAACAAAAAAATTAAAAGTATCTTATTAAGTAAAAAGAATATTTTATCTCAAAAAATATATAAAAATTAAAGAAAAATCTTAATTGCTATTAGAATCTTTTAAAGAAATTTTATTAAAACAAAATATAGAAACAATATCTTAATTTTAATTAATCGAAAATTAAAATTATTCGAACAATATATTAAATAGCAACTCGAAAGTCTTTGTAATAAATTTAACAAAATATATTTTATTTATTTTTAAATTGTTAATATTTTTCTATTCTATTACAATTATTTTTTTCTTTTTATTTTTCAAAAAATTTAATTGTTTTTTTAGTCGACTTAGTTTTGTATATGTATTGCGTACTTCTTTCTTTAAGTGTATTTGCTTCTTATAGATTTGTTTAATTAATATAAAAGAAATTGTTAAATTACAATTACAATTAAATCGTATATACTTTATATACTTTTTAGAACTATTATTTATACAATAGATTTTATTAGATATTGTACAATTATAACAAAAATATATTGCTAAAAATATCGAACTTAAAGCGTCAAAAAGATCTTTCTTTCGAAAAAAGAAATTTTTAGTATTAATTTTTCTTAAAAATATAATAAAGAGATATTGAGTTTTAAGACAAAAACTTTAAAGAAAAAAAATAATATTACAAGCTTATTAAAGCTATATCAATAATTTAGATTCTATATTTTTGAACAAATTTGTTATTATATTTACTATATTCGAGAAGCAAACAATTTAAGTATAATATTTAATATATTTGACAAATAAATATTGCAAACAATTATGTTTATTATATTTAACAAGCAAGCAAAACAAGCAATTAATATTTTCTTAATATATAGAAACTAGAATACAACTTTCTTATAAATTGTGTTCAACTTATTATAGATTTTTACTTATTATTACTTTAATTTATCGAATCTTCTTTAAGATTTATTAAACATAAAAATTGTCTATAGCTACAAATCTTTGTTACCAAGTAATTGCTTGCATTGTCTAAAGACGTCTACAAATCTCTCTAATAGCACAACTTATCTTAATATCTTTAGAGAAAGTATTAGTGTAACACTTTTTATTAAACAAGAATTATATAAGAAAAATCTATAGTTAGAAGATAATAATAGAATTATCTATTGCAAAAAAACTAAATTTTTACGAACAATATTGGCAATTCCGGAATCTCTACTTAGAAAGTGTCTATTGCAAATTCTGCTAATATAACTATTAGTTAATCTAGAATTTATTTAGCAGCAAAAGTTTTAACGCTTGTTTAACAAAAAATTAATTTTAATATTCGAGATATATACAAACTCTTGCAATACTTTGTTTATATCTCTATTTGTTACTTGTTTATACTATAGTAATTTGTATAATAGAATTGAACAATTTGTAAAATTTCTATATGCAAATTATATATTAATATAGATATCTCTCTTGCTTAACTATATTGTGCGCATAGTAGTTGTAAATTATATTTATAGATTGTGTTTATAAATTGCGTTTGTAGATTATATCTATTGTAAGATTTAACAATATACAAAGTTAGATCTTAACAAAGCGCATATCAATTACGTGTTTGCAAATTCTACTAATTATAGTTTAATTCTGCGCTTAATTATGTAGAGCAAATATATTAATATATTAGCTAATTTAACTATTAGCTATCAATAGTATTGTAGTCGAGTAACTAGATAATATTAGACTATATATTTGAGAATGTTTGCCACTAGTATTAGCGATCTATTTGCAGTATATATGCAATCTCTCTTACTTAGATCTTAGAATCTTAGCTACTTAATATACTATTAGATTGTATAGTGCGATTTATATATATATTGCGATAAGTCTTTGTTGTTATAGTTGTCTACTAACTAGAATTCTATCCCTATCTTGTTACAGTACTATTAATAAGAATTTCGGAATTGTCGATAAACTTTAGAAATTCTTTAAATATACAAGATTTTTTGTTTACTTTAATTGTAATTAAATTCTCTATATTAATATAGATATTTTTAAGAAACGCAACTTTAATACTATAATTTATTACTTTAAGAAAGATATTAATTCGAACAAATTATAGAGAATTAATATAAAATCTATACTTTTTCTTAGTTAATTGCTTAATTTCGCGAAAACGTATTGTTATTAATTTATTAAGTTAGAAATAACAAATTTAATCTAAGTAGTTAAATATATTTAATATATAATCGAGACAGCTTTAAATACTATTGTTGTTTTTATTAATTATTTTGTTAATTCTTTTATAGTATAGCAAACTATTCTTAGTTTAAGTAATATTAATAAGTTAAATTTGCGTCTAATATATATTTTTAATTATCTAAGTTAATTTTAACTAAAAGTTAAATATTGTCTCGAAAAACAATATATTGCAACTATATATATCTAGATTAATAAAAGAGAAAATCTTTAAAACAATTTATAACAATAACTATTACTTCGATTATTATTATTATTTTATACAAATAAACAATCTTTTTATTTTAGAACTACTTAAGAAGATTTGTATTTATATTAAGTATTGCTCTATCTATTAAATAAATTAGACTAAATAGTATTGTTTATACAATAAACTAATATTAATATTTATAAAATCTTATTTTTTTATACTATAGTTATAGATTATATAGTTAATCTACTCGATAAATATAATTGTCTACTTATTATTATCGATAAATTTAGTTAATACGCGCAATTTATTTCTAATTATATTATTAACTTTACAATTGTTTAAATACAATATATTTTAAGTTATTTACAAACAATAGACTAAAATATTTTGCAAGCAATAATTTCTAATCGAAATTTAAAATTTATTTCGAAGTTCTAACAAGAAATCTTTCTTTAATTAGATATATTATTACTAACTAGTATTGTCTACTATTTGCAAACAAATAATCAATTAGAAAGATCTAATTAGATAATAGAAATTACTATTTGTTATCTTATTACTATCTATTTTGATATTTCTTTATAACAAGTCTTATCTATTTTATAGACTTAACTAAATAACAGTTTTAATATTGCTATTAATCTAGTATCTAATAAGATAATCTATAGATTTAAGATAAAAGAAATTCTCTTTCTACTTTATAATACTTATTCTATTATATTGTATAATAATTATTTTGTTGCTAAGTTTTTTAACAAATATCTAGAATTTTGTATTAAAACAATTAAGACAATTGTTTTTATTAATATAAAAACAAAAATCTATTATAATTCTAGATATTAATTATTATTTTCTAATTTAGATAACAAAACTTATCTGCGTCTTAATTATAAATATTATCTATTAGAAAAATTAAATAAAAAGATTTTATTTTTATATTGCAATTCTTTGTTTGTAAAGAAAAAAATTAATTGTTTTATTTATCTATTAAAACTATTATTTATATAGAGAATTTATTTAATAGTATTTATAATTTAACTAAAATCTTTTTCTTTTAATATAGATTTTTACAAATATTTTATATTAGATTATTTAGACTTAATTAAGATTAAAAACAATACTTTTTAGTAGAAATCTTATAAGATAAAATATATTATTAATAAAAGAATATATATCTATAGAAGTAAAAAAGTAATATAATATTTATTTTAATAGAAGAAATATAGTTCTAAATACAACAAATAGCAAAATATTATTAAGCTAAATAATTGTATAAATCTAATAAAAAATTAGAAAATTAAGATTAAAAATTAGAAATCTACTAATTGCAATTAATCTTTTAATTAATTAAGAATATCTTCTATCGAAAAAATATTTGCGTCTTGAAAAACTTCTATTAGAATATACTCTATAATATTTAAGTTGCAAGAATTTGCTATTATATTAGAAATTACAGTATCTAAGCGTTTATTTAAATTATTTTGTTAAAAATCTACTTTTAAAGTATTGTAGAATTCTATAATAGAAATACTATTAATACTATTTTGTATAGAAGAATCTTCTTTAATTATTTTATATAATTCTATAGTAATTATATCTAGACAATCTTGATAAAGTATTATTGCAAAAGAAAAAGAATTGCTTTATAGCTCGAATATATATATTAAATATATTAGCAAGAGCATTGATCTTTTTTTCTGTTTTTCTAGTATATTGTTATAGTGCTTCGTATAATGCTTTTCTAGTTAATATAACTTTACTTCGATAGAATTTCTCTTATAGAAAGATGCGTCTTAGACAGCAGATATTTAGACAGACTTCTTTCTATAGAAATAGAACTATCTTTTATCTATTCTATTAATTACTATAACAAAGTTGTTAATACAATTAATACAAAATTACTTTAGAAGTAGATTAACTATAAAATTAAATTTCGATTATAACTTTTAAAATTAATTCTATCTAATAGTTTTAACTCTAGAAACTAACTTAAAACTTAAGCTAATTTCTAATAATTCTAATATAAATTAATATAAATTAAGTTAAATTTCGATTCTAATATTAGAAATTAAATCGAATTGTTAAGAAATCGAAAATTGTCTTATTATACTAAGAATTACTACTTTTAGAATTAAATATTTATTAATAATTGTATTTTTTGCAATCTACAAACTCTATAGATCTTTTAAATACAATTTATTACTATAATTTATTACTATAATATAAATAGTTAAATAGAAAATTAGATATAAAATATAAAACTTTTAGCTATAATTTAATTAAAATAATAGTCTTAGCAATTTGTATTAATTTTTCGAATTAAATTTCGATTCTAATTCTAGAAATTAACTTGAATTGTTAATTCTAATTCTAAGAATTGAATTATCAAGACTTTCGAATTAGATTAATACAAATTGCCAAGACTTAGATTGAATATCTAATTTAAACTTGATAATTCGATCTAACGCAATCAATCTATTCGCGAGAAAGTTAAGACTACAAAAGAGCGTTTAAGATTCTGAAAAGAGCTGTTTTGTAAGCTTAAGAAGAGAATTACTGTTCGAAATAAGTATCTTGATCTTAAAGAGCGTAATTATGCTGTAGATAATAAGGTAACAAAGACAAAATAGACTCGACGTTAGATAGATGGTGACGTCAAGTAATTGCAGACCCCTAGGAGCCTTGGCGACTAGGGGGGCGCCGATTACTCGCAGAACCACTGCCTGTCACAAGATTTCGAGTTAACCCTTGCAAGACGTCCAAACAAAACCTTTCGAAGGGATGCCTTGCTTGTACTTGGAGGAGTAGATATGATATGCCTCAGCAAATCCAAGCCCCCGGCAACAAAGCTGATTGGCAGGAAATCCTGCGAAGGATTGGGATTGGGGCGCGGTGTTTCAGTACGAAGCCAGGAAGTAGGCACAGGCAGGGTCACACCAAACATGCACGCAAGGCTGAGTAAAGCCAGCGCTTCAGCTCAGGCTACGTGCGAATCTCTGGAGTGCATAAACTTGTGCTTGCTCCCATGGCTTAGGAAACCACCGCCCACAGAAATATTACCAGAACCCTGTCCAAGGTCACCATAGTATTATATCCACCTACAAAACTTCCTTACTTTTGGTCCTATTGCCCGCCTTAGACGCCCTCCGAACCCAGTCATACTTATAGCATCCTCCAACGGGTCAAGAACCAAGCTCACCTCCCCGAACCTAATCGCTCGACCCTCCTCCCCACAGCATGTCCACTCTTACCCGCCGCTTCGTATCCTGCGACAGCTACGGCAACTGCCATCAAAATATGACCTCAATTATCGTCGTCATCGTCATCCTCATAGTCCTCAAAATCTGCTTTTGGATCGCCCTCTGCACCTGGCTTGCGAGGAGACGCCGCCGAAAAGAACGTGCGGCTTACACGGGAGGCTATGACAACCAGCCAGTCTATGTCAACATGCCCCTACAGGACCATCTCGTACCTCAAGGACCGCCGCCACCGCCGACTTATACAGGAGGACAGATGTCTCCGGAAAGGAAGATCGGCCAGGGACAGATGGTGTAAGGATATACCGATGGTGAGGTCCAGAAGAAGAGCAGGCCTTGCGCTTATGATAGTGACGGCCGATTTGTAACTTGATATTGGCGAGGGATGGATGTGCTGTGCAGTTCCGGTGGAAGCTTGGGACATTTAAGAGTGCCCACAAGCAGGCCTCGCAGAGATCGCAGACGAAGATGCGCCACACTAGCTTCAAGGTACTCCTGAGAATCTAAATATCTGCCAGAGGCTGTTCAAGGAGGCTGAAGCCACGGAGATGACGGAGGATGCCCTAATGGGATAAGAAAGTGTGTCCAAGACACGGTAGTCTTAGTCGCAGAGTTGGATAAAAGCATTGAAAGGATTCCAGAGTCACCGTCCCTACTAGAGTAACACTTGATAGTCGAGTGATGCCGACCGGAGGCGGCCATTCTGAGGCTTTCGTGCAGACCCTCAATTCATAAAGTGACACTAGCTATTCCGGCTAGAAAACACTCCTCGTAACATCATTTGTCTTGAAGACGGCAGCTTAAATACCTTACGGAGCAGTACGAGTACAATCCAAGATCTTAGCATGCCAAGACTCTTAGACTCTTCCAGCAACCAATCAAATGTGTCTCCGGCGCTACTTGCCAGACCCCGGGATAGGCCTCGAAAGACGTCGTAGGAGCCACAGCAGCCTCGAATTGATCTTGGGGGGACCATGTCATCGAATCTTGGATCCCCGGCTAAGTGCTTGACATAGCCGGTATTCCTGTCACGCATTTCTCAAATTAACACCATCATGCAACCTTTGCCGTGACATGAATTTGTGGGATTGTTTTCTTGGGTACATATAGGCTGTTGATGCATCACATCGGACAATGAGATGGTGATGAACGTTTGACCGTGCTCACAAGTCGGCCCAGCATCGCCGTATGCTCACGGGGAAATGGACATGAAGCGAAGTAGAAACACCTTGTCATATCAGGAGAGGTTTGCCATTCATCACGAATGTTAGGGGCTTCAACCGTCTTTCTCTACAGGCCTGGTACCTTCCTCGTCCCAACCAAATGAGCCTGGACGAACCTGTTGCAGTTGATGTCCTTTCCACATAAGGACTGCTGGCAACGAGAATCCAAATATGGAGAAGATAGCCGCCATGCCAAAGACCCAACCCGGGCCACCAATACACTTAATCCAAGGTTCGATGAAAAAGGGCACTGCCAGACCCAGAGATAGTCGATACATGCCTAGAATGGCGCTCACTTCCACAGTATGACCGCGAAAGCATTCAGCCAAATAATTCACGGCTACTGGAACAGAGGCCATTGCGGCAAATGTTACGAGGAAGGAGCCTAGCGCCAAAACCATCTAGTGCAAGTGATGTTGCAGGGCTGCGCCAAAGATCCCCAGGCTTACGGGCATGATGATCAGCGATGGGATCCAGAGACTGTGCAACCTAAATTCGGGCTTCCATGTCCCTCCCCGACGTCGGCAAAGCCAGAGTGGTACGAAATCGTTCAAAAGGTAGCCCCATGTCTGGGCTGCGAAAATGCCAAACCACAGGGCGAGTGTGACTAACTCAATTAACATCTCTAGGGTCGAGAACGCGCAGGGAGAGTCACACGCCGCATTCCGCTGCGGTGTAAACGCATAGCCGCCTTTCATCTTTGGTTCTTGGAGAAAGATCGTCAGAAGAGTGTTAATGGTAACAAACCAGCCGAAGGACGCAAAACCAAATGCTCCCGTCAAGATGCCGACAGGGGACAAGCCAATCGCGATTGGTGCGTAGGCGTACCGAGCCTACGAAGTTTATGTCAGTCCATTAGATCCTCGGATCTCCTAGGATCTCGCATGAATATCCTCACCAAGTTGGAGCCAGATATGGGAGCGAGGCTCTTGTTTCCAGGTAATAAGAGGGCCACTCTGCTTGCTAGAAATCCCTCGGGACGTCTCAGTACCTTCGAGCTGTTACCATCACGAGTGAATGCGGTCTGTTCCAGAAAGAAGAACGCTGGTTGAGTTAATTAGCATCCACAACCAGGCTTCCAAGTGGTCAAACACGATACCAACCAAGTATGAAGATCAAGCCTTGCAAAGCGACCGTCCACCAGAACTCAACTGTCCAGGACACATGTCCCACGATGAACCCCCCGAATGTTGGTCCCGCAACTGTACCCAATAAAAACGAGATATGGAATGTCGTCAAAGCTCATCCCCGTTCGTGAAGATAAAAGATATCTATGATCATGCCCGTACCCAGGATAGAGGGCACAGAGCCAAAGATGCCTCCAAAGAGCCTTGCCACTACGAAAGCGTTGTAATCGCCGACGCCCGTCATCTTGGCCGACCAAACACCGCAACCCAGAGCATTCGCTGGCACCGCTTCGTCCCTTGCGAATCAGCTTGGTTTCGAGGCCCAATCCAAGGTTTAACACAAATCGCCGGTTGAGCTATCTTACTCCGTACGTAGCGACACATCAACCGCCAAGTGACTGGACAAAGGGGTTCTGCCAGATATCTTCGGCTGTCGCAGGTATTGCGTTCGGACCTCTCTTCGCTGTTCCCCTCGCCTACGTCTTCGGCCGGAGCGCTGTGATATGGTGGAGTCTGCTTGGAGCTGCCAGGCATAGTATCACGAGGGTTGTGTTTGTCTTTACTTGTGACCAGTTCTGCGAGAGTCGCGAGTGCGAATCAGTAGCTATCCGCCGTCATCAAGGAAGATGAATGAATACCAAAGGATCTGCAGGATCGGAAGATGGCTGAGGAATAGGCTTGACGCCATTGCGACCTTTGTTGTGATATGAAGCTTCCTCAACAAAAATCTCATTCTTGGCCGACGACATCTTCGTGGGGAACGTTCAAGAAGTGCACTCGAAATGCCGGAGCTTGTCTCCTGCAAAGAACGCTGGTTTCTCGAGGGACAAGATACGATATACGGTAAACACTTGAGAGTAGAGTGGCTTCTATATCGTGGATCTCGCATCTCAGACTCCTGGAGCGAGAATCTGTGGGCGGCGGTGGTGATACTATCATGGAACCATACCCAGATCTGACCTCGGATGTCCTTAAACATAACACCCTTATCAGAAAGCTCCTTAGGGACTCCAACATTACCGAGAGACAATTGGCTTTCCACGATCAACGATTCGACGACATAGCGACTCTGCTGGATAGATTACGTATTGATTGCGGTGTTGTAGAGCCGACGAGAGAACACGCGCACGTCCAGGAAGCCCTGGGTGAGTGCTCCCATGCGATCATTCCAGAAACAGCGAACGATGTCACGTCGGACAACTCAAGCTGCGCTCGAGTCTTGGCTCCTGTGATTGCCGCTCTCGATACGGTTGACAAGCTTTTTGGGCATGTGTGTCCCAAGATAGAAAACGTACAGGAGCAAGTTGAAAACCTAAGGAAGAAGGTAGATACAGCGCAGTCTTCTCAAGAGTGTAGAGATTCCAGATTGATTTCTTTAGAAGACGAGAATGCGCGTCTGACCAATCGTGTTGAGGTTGAAATTGGCCAAAGTCGAGAATCTTGTGAAACAGGCACCAACGCCCTCATTCAGGCTTTCATATTGGAGGCAGAGCGCACCCGGGATCATGCAGCTGCAGTCACACACAATGTCCAGCGCGAACGCGAACAAGTCAGGACCCAATTGCAGTCAATGGAGCGAGAGCTGGGCAGGAACCTAGAGGCTGTGACCGGGCGCGTGGATCGCATCTCGAAGGGCGAGGAGGAGAGCGGATTATCCCGGGCTATCACACAAGTAGATGAAAGCTGTAAAGAAGAAGTAGGAAGATTGAAGAGAAGGTTCAGTCCAGCATTCAGCAAGGAAGAGGCCGCAGCCTTGATGACACGCATGGATCAAGTATGCAGTGGAGAGCTTGGAAGTGGACTCTCGCGAGCTGTTGTGCAAAGCCAACACCAGTCCGAGCAAGCCATACAGGCCCTTCAAAATCAATGGGATCATTTGGCCGGCAGTCTTGCACGACAGACACCAACCCTACATGAACAGCCGTCCGAAGGGGCCACAAAAACAGATGAATCCGCTCGACCCAGAGATGAGCGAAGGACTGACGACGAGGATGCTTCTCAGGCCACCGGCCAAAGTGAGGACAGCAAGAGAGACCGAATCACTGTAGCAGCTGTCGACGGCTGTCAGCGCCTCTCAATCGTCATACCTTCTTCCACTCGCAACAATACCAGCTTCATACTCCAGGTGTCAGCCGCCTCACCTGAAGCTTGTTCGCCTGGGCATGACGAAACCCTCTTGAGTCCGGCGCACGATGGCTTTCGGCGATGCGCGGCTCGTTTCCAAGGCAGATTCTGCACAGAGATGACGGATCGAAGAGATGGTGAGGAGAAACTTGCGAAACGATGGTGGTGTCCGTACCACGCTGGGGGCGGGACTATTTGAAGACGGCAGATTTCTTGAATGCTTCGAGGGCTCCCCCACTGTTTTTCAATATGCGCCTGGGATGCTTTCAGAACACCGTTTGATTACATGTTGAGCGCGGGAAGGGGAGAACGTAGATTGGCCCAGGATCGTATCAATAGGTCTTGAAAAGTTGAGAGATCTTCATAGATTTTATTCAAAAAGACGTTGCAGAGCATGTCCGGGAGATTGTAGCGTTGTCAGAACGCTTGTCACCCCTTGGCCTTACTTTTAGATCCTACAACCTACCACCTAACTTTGCAATAGATCTCTAAGAAGATCAAATGCAGTCAATTGACCTTTCTAATTAAAGCTTGAATTTGTGTATATCAATCAACTCACGGTGTTTACATATCTTGCCTTCACTTTCTATTGTCGCATTATTGAACGGAGAAAAACTTAGATAGTGGAGTGGGTGATTCGTGGAAAGCTTCCTTCGTATGTACATGATCAGTCTCACGGTCGGTAGCATACCGCCAGCGGACTCCTCAAACTAGCAAGCCCTAGCGTAGATAGTAGGACGACCGCCTCAATACAGCACAGCGGCGCGCCCTACACTCTACGAAGGGTTCATCTCCTCCTCTGTCCCGTCATCAAGCCTCCACTTCGTCTCCGGCTTCCATCGCTCGTCGGCATCAAAATCGCTTTCCGGCGGCGTTGGGTAGCGGACAGCAGACATTTCTCGTTCTCGCGCGAGATTAGCCTCGAGCGTGATCTCGAACTGCTGAGCAGCTAGTGCTCTGCCAGCGAGACTGCTGGGTCCGACGCGCAGGAGTTCAGTCAACATTGGGACGGAGAGGGTGCGGATGAAGTGCTCATCCCAATCGCGACGTTTGGCGCCGGCGTAGAGCTGGTACCTTGTGATGGGGTTAGTGCGATGGCCTTGGAAAGGGAGAGGGGTGGGAAGGGTACTCTTTGATGATGTCTGATTCCAGACCGCCATTGAGCTTGCGAAAGGCGGCTATCATGCAGCCTGTTCGATGCTGTCATGGGGGTCAGTCTCCATAAGACATGCAATGATGATACTTATTATGCGGAGCTTACCTTCCCCTTGTTGCAATGAACCAAGACCGGTTGCTGGGACAGGTCCTTCAAGACCTCGATGACTTTTGCGACATTCTCAAGAGAGTTCACGCGTTTTGCTTCCTTGTGCGCGATGATCCCGATCCTGAGATGATTGATGCCGTTCGAATTGACGAACTGAATGCTCTCGGGGGCGTATGGCTCGTCAACAAGGGTACTGCCTCGTGTTAGTAAAACCTTCCCCGGGTCACGATAGGAGAGCATTCGCCTACACCATAGTCTTTAAGCCCAACGTCTCAAGATGCTCCAAGTTGGTAGGGTGCGGGAATTGACTGCGGTAGATGCCCTTCGCCACGATCCCAAAATTGCCGACCTGCCCAACCTGGGGAGTCGGAGGACCAGTCGGTTCAACGGTAGTGAAACCTTCGAAGGGTTTGAGAGACAGCGGGGGTGCGGAGGAGATGAGGTTACGGTGGACATTATAGATCTCTCTCTCGGCCTCGAGGTCGATGCTGAAGCGGTTCTCAGGATCCATCTTGAGGCAGTAGTCGATGGCGAAATAGATATCCAAGAGGCAAGTACGTAGGACAAGTGTTCTTCTGCAGCCGCAAAGGCCAATCTAAGAATCCAAAACGTGAAAGACGGCGAAGACAAAGTCTTTCGGAAAGCTTGGGTTCGTGATCAATGCATATTTAACCGGCGTAGAAGGGTATACAACGATTTCTGTTGTAAGTCCATTGTTGCTTTTATGACGAAGATGTGGGTGTTCTGTCCGGACTGAGCAGACAGAAGGTTATGTGTTATGAGGCGAGAAACAGTATTGCAGGATGCTTCGAAATAAGTAGTGGCAGGCAGTTTGTTGTCCGGGAACCCGTGGAGATGTGGAAGTTAGGTTGAGCTGGTTTGAGGCGTTCAGTGATGGCTCAACGTTTAGCATACACTAGTGTAATTTATTCGCTAGCGTCGAGCAGCGGTACACTTTACAATAGGAGTTACATACCTGACTTTCCCATAAGAAAGGGGACCAATACCTCAAGGTACTGTAGGTGTTTGTCTTCTCCTGGTCAATGTGATCAAGAGCGATATCGGCTGTTTGTGGGGATTGCTGCTGGTCGAGTCACGTGATATAATATACTGAGCCAATCCTGTGCGCTAGTCATCCATCAATGGATGCAGTCAAGGGATTCCAAAAGACTGTCATACTCTATACCCCTACAGAATGTACATGCGGGTCAGACACTTGCTATAGAGAAACCGCTATAGTGTGCTCAAAATCATAAAGTAAGTACCTTTGACCATCTAATTGTTAGAGTTCTGCGGATTGTAACGTAAATTACGAAAAGGAGCGGAACGCTTACAGCATATGTGACGGAAGAATATCTTCATGCACCGTGTCTTGCATGTCCACCCCATCAAAAATGTTATCATTTCCCAATGCCATCAATCCCCATCCTCATTCACCCCAAGCCCAAACATCCTAACGGAATTTTCCCATGCTCTGGTTTAAAAAATGTAGTTAGCAACTCCAGCTTGGAAGAATGTCTTGGGCCGACAGAAGTAACTTACGCGTGACAGACTTGCTCAACAGGCAGCCCTTTGACTTTGGCAATCACGTGCGCCACATGGCTGATCGTAGCGGGCTCGTTGCGTCCTTTGACCATCAAGCCCCGTTGCCATTTCTCCTTCTTCACGGCTTTCGGCAAGGGCGGTGCGTCTGCCGTGTATGTTGCTGAAACATGAGAAGCTCGCATCTCGCACTGAGTCCCATTAGCATCCGTGTCCCCTTTTGCTAAATGCCCAAATCATCCAACGAAGCACCAGAACGTACCAATGTGCCTACGAGGTACTGGGAAGAAAACCGAGAATAGGAAAGACACTTACCCAAGGTCCATCCGTCTCAACCATCAGCCTCTCTAACGGGATCTCTCTCACAACCTCCAGGTTCTCCTCGCTTTTCAGGCTGCACCCATTCACCCCCACACTGAGTCCCATCTCCACACACTTCTTCATCTCCTCCACCGTCCCCGTGAAACTATGCACCAAGCCCCCTTTCGATAGCTCTCCAAGCCTTGCCTTCAACAAGCGTTCGAAATCCTCATGCGCAGCCCTTGAGTGCAGGAAAAGCGGTAGTTGCACCTTCACGGCAATTTCTAGCTGTGCTTCGAAATACTTCAGCTGGGTTTCTTTTGGACAGTAATGCAAGCGGTCGTAGTCTAGGCCGATCTCCCCAAAGGCGGTGGCCTGCCCCAAGGTTTTGGCCTCAAGAGCAAGGGTCTTGAGTTCGCGGAGTAGAGCGGATGGGCCGTCCGGATGTTTATCGAAAGCGGTGGCGGAGCAGGGGTGGACGCCGATTGTTGCATAGCATAGACCAGCTTTTGTTGTTCGCTATTAGCCTAATCACTTCACTCAGCAAAGGTCTGTAGAATATGTATAGCACGTTGCATGACGGACAGGGAGCATCACATACGATTTTCTTTCGCCATCTGGACCGCCTTCTTCGATTCCTCTAGATCCGAGCCCGTGACCATGAACTTGATGCAGCCCGCTTCCACAGCGCGCTGTAGCACGTCGTCCAGATCATCGTCGTGGGCTTTCTTGCCGTGGTATACACCTCGAAAGCTGGGATCGCCCAGATTGATACCCACCTGAGATTTGAATATTAGCTACAACATCGGAAGATCTATTCATATGGCCACGAGGCACGCTGACCTACGTCTGCGTAACGGAGTCGATTAGACGGTACGGCAACGATCTGCCCCCGGACGGCTGGTGCTGGAGAGGTTGAGCGGACGGCTGTTGGGGTGGCGGTTGAGGCCATGGTTGCGACTGACTGGGTCAGTCACCGATGAGAAAGAGGTGAGACAGTTGAAGACAAAAGTAGAGCTTGGATGACTGAAAGGGTAGGATGTATGAGAGCGAAAGCGTATTATACCTCGTTGGAGACGTCGAATTCTACGGAGCATTTAGGGTGCACCTTTCTAAGGGGCTTAGGACAGCGTTATATTCCAAAGGCTGGTGCATGGTATATCATCGCAGACGCAGTAATCTTATCACGGTACGTTCGATAGGCGAGAATCGTGGGACTTCACCAACGTTGATGACGTCGTCAACGTTTGGAAGCTGCTAGCGCCAGTCCATGCATGCAACGGCAGAGACCCTCGACACGCAACACATTTCATTGCATAATCCAGCTATTTGGTATTTGGAAAATCTAAGAAAACCCCCTCATCTATCGTGAAAATAGTCCGTAGCAACGAGTACCATCAGGCCTTCCCAAGACTCTTCGTACCCACGCCCTTGCGAGTCTGCTGAGGACTCCTCTCGCTACTAGCAGCCTCCCCGCCGCTACTTCTAAATTTTTGGTATCTTTCTGCCAGATCCTCCTTCCCATTTTTCTCCGTCACCAGACTTCTCAAAAACCCATTCTCCTGCTCCAGTTGCCCAACCCGTTTCTGCAACGCCGACATCTTCTCCGACAAATCCTTCTCCCTCTTCTCCAAAGCCTGCTCTCGCTGCTTCTTCTTGACTCGGAAGCGTGCGGACGCGGCGGTGTTGCGGCGGCGCTTGTCTTCTTCAGCGGCGGCTTTGGCGGCTTCTTCAGAACCCAGGCTAGTGCCGGTGGTCGGCGTGGGTGGGAGACTGGTTGAAGCTTGGCTGCCAGGAGCATTGTACACGGAGGGGTCGAAGTTGAGGTTGGTAGCGTCGAAGGGCACAGGCAAGGTGCCCGACACACAAGCGGGGTGGGTGGGCGCAGTAGGGACAGGGCTGACTGCATCAGAGGCCATGAGGTCCGTCATGCCAGCATATTGATAGCTGTCTAATCGTAAAGAATGTCAGTAACGAGAAGCCACGATAAGATGGAGATACTGCGGCAGCACGGATGTATGGATCGGGCTCGAAATCAATTGACAGCGCAAAAGCAAGATGTTATGTCGGCCCATCGCCCTTCCATGCAAGTACGATTTTCAGATGGTGAGAGCGATGGTGTGCACATACTGTTGACGAAATCCAATCCATGAGGATACTCCTCCTTGGCGACGAAACTGGCCCGGGTGCCTTGCTCCTCATGGGACGGAGTGTAATCCAGGACCGACTGATCGAGAGCGATATCATCGACCGGATAGTCGAGAAACTCGGCGTTGGTGAACAGGTTCAAGTTGGTCTCGAAATCGTAGGCATCGCCAGCGGCGAGGCTGTCATCAGGCTCGGGGCGGACGACGTTGAGTTCAGCAATGTACTGTGAGACGTTGGGCGCCCGTCGACCAGCGAAAGTTGCCATGGCTGCGCTGTCGGTCGAAGCGAGAACGACCAGCGTCAACACACAATTGCGGCTCGTGTGTAATCGAAATGATGTGGACGAGGGAGGAAGAGCGGAGCATGGGGCACTCAAGTGGGCGGGTCGAGAGCCGGTCGGAGCCCAAGAGTGGGGTGGATTAGAAATCTCGGAGGCTTCCACGGCCTTGGCGGGCCTTTTTCTTCGTCCGTGTTCATGCACGTCACACGGATATGGATCGCGGCAATTGATTGGTTGGCAACCGAGCTGCCGCCCATGGTACTGAGCTTGATACTGTACATGCTCGGTAAGAGGTAAGGTACTTCGTTCCTGATGGCGGTTAGAGATGTATAAGAGGCTTGAGCACTATGTACGTGTGTATCGTTTATCTGCGATCTAACAGCCAAGGCTTTTGCGCCCGTCATTCCTCCAACGCCGCGCTAAAGTCGCTGCAACGAAAAACAGTGTTTACGTCGTGGATCCTCATCCAGGCTCCGTCTCTTTATCCCGCTCCACTTGCTCCGTCCTCGGCGTCGTCCCCGACCCCTTGTTCCTTCTCCGCCGTATCGCAGTCAGCACGCGGCCCGCACGGTTGATTGTCGCTGGTCGCGCACCCGTTGCGTCTGTTTCGAGAGGTGTATACACGGGGTCCACCTGGTCCTTGGCAGCAGGTGCAACAGCTGTGTAGATGGGTAGTATTGACCCGAAGGCAAAGAATGCCACCACTACCGCGAAAGCATAGCGAAGGCCCCGGCTATCCGCCACTGGGCTCATAATCGCTGGTATGACTGCGCCGCCGGCAGTGGATGCAGTGAGCGCCACTGCTCCGAACTTGGTGTGTGCGCCCAAACCACGAATACACATGGCGAAGATGGTTGAGAATATGCCCGATTCAAAAAGTTGTAATAGTACGATCATGGTAACGCCGGCATAGCCCTCGACGCTCATCGCTACTGCTGATGTGATGATGACTCCTGCAAAGAGAAATAGCAGTATCCATCGCGGCTTCACAATGAGCCCAGCCAAAGCCGTCAGGAATCGTCCGACGGCAAATAGGGTGTGGCCCACGGCTTGATAATAGAATGGCCCAATGTCCGAGCTGGACTACCTGTCAGTAAGACTCCGATGAACGGCCTTTTCAACCTACTTGGGCTTGACGATGGCGACGTATCGCTGGAAACTGGTGGAGGCGGCTTCTTGGCTGCCAACGTAGCAGAAGTTCGAGAAGACACCCAATGCAAGTGTGACATATATCACCTGTATTCCGGCTACCTTCCGCTTGTTGGCTTCGACTTGTTTCAGTGCGAAGACTTCCAAATCATCGTCGGAGGCTTCTGGCAGCGGTACATAGTAGAAGACAAGAGCGAGGATAACGACGAATACAGCTATGCCAAGGTATGCCCACTGAACGTCAATCAACGATGGTGCATCGCGTACGCTTCGAAAGAGCACCTTCCGTGCCAGTACCGGAGATACAACGGTACCCACTGCCTGAACAGCTTGCGAGATGTTCAAACGAACCTCGGCGTACTCCGGAGGGCCGCAGAGGGCAATGAAAGGATTGCCAGCCAGCTCAAGCGTGGCTACCCCCAGGCCAATAATGAAGTTGGAGATTAGGAAGGCAGGGAAAGAGGCGAGGACTGCCGACGGCCAGAATACTAAAGTGCCAACACCGTAGATGTACAAGCCAACAATGAAGGTGACCTTGAAGCCCCATTTTCGCAGAATGATCCTCCCAAACGTGAGCGGTGCAACAAAATAGGCGCCGTAGTATGCTGAATGTAAGCCTATACGTTGGCCTGTACTCATGCGCACAATGAGCTGGAATTGTGAGTTCAGGACATCAAGGAGACCGTAAGCAAAGCCCCACAAGAAGAATAGGATGGTGACGAAGGCAATTGGACCATAGGATTCTGTATTGTTCATCCTGACCAAGCTCTTGGAACCGTTCATCTTCACGAAATCGAAGGGGGTCAAGCTGAGTGATCTTCTCTTTCTCGTATCAGTCGTCAAGATGGTGTCTCGTTTCCTTAGCGTAGAAGGCGAATCAGGTGTAGTGAGGAAATCGATTGTTTTAATGTCCTCCTCTTGCTTCTGAGACTCGAGATTTCGTCCATCTTCAAGTGTCGTTAGGAATTGTAGACGGTCCGTATGCGACCCCGGGCCACTGTGAAGGGCTTCTGCAAAGCGTGAAACAGTAGGAGAGTTCGCTGGTGTAGATGGGTGAGTCCGAGAGCCGGACCATTGAGCATCTCCTGGACTGTATAAGTTCCCTGAAAAATCTTTGACAAGCTTGATTTTGCCCAGCAGGTTTGGAAAGATCTTAGCAACAAGCGGCTTGACGCCAGGAACACATGCGCAAATGATACCAACGTGAACCTCCACAGCTGACCACATAAAGGACAACGAAGCTATCCAGGAGAAATCGCCTTCCGTGTTCTGATGACTGGCCCCAGTACTATCTTGTAGACGGGTGAGGGTTGCCGATTCCAGATATGCAATCCGTACCACATCGACAATTGCCACGAAGGCACCGAAGCTGAATGTGACAATCAGGATCAATTTCTCGTTCCGAGGTAACTGCATACCTGTCAGGATAGGCATGGGTAAGAATAGAAGCGCCAGATCCGTGACAATGTTCACAGGTGCAGATGAAAGGTATATGGTGATGACATCGGTACAGTGCTCCCCAGCAGGTATGACACTGTCGAATGCGGCGCCAACAGGGTGGCATTGGAAGATGTTCAGTAGCGTCAAGGCTATTCCGGCAATATTGACCACTGCCAAAGTAGCGAGAGTTGTCCATTTGAAGACCCGTTGATTCGTGGCCAGGGTAAGGTAAAAGAGGCATATCGAGGTCTTCGTGGTCATCAACGCAGGATTCTGCAATGGTTAGTCGGTCCGTTCCCGAGACGTAGGCGGATTCGTACATATAAGACCGAGAAGACGTATTCGGATTTCTTGAGTGGCACATGCCATGGCGGTGGTATATCAGTCTCGTGCCTTCCGAGGCCAACGGAGGTGCCATAGCAGATCGAGAATGAGAAGCCGAACGATATGAACTGCGCGCAATCAATCTCCTGTTCGTCTTCGTATTGTCCTGCCTCGGTATTCACTGACCCATGCCAAGATGATAAAATAGTCGTCCCAAGTCACCCTTTTCACGACGCCGAGGCGGGAGATGAGTCGAAGGACGACAAAGGCGGTCGAGACACACAGAATTGCTATGGTCACGGCGAGCACGACGGGTCCTCTGTTATCGAATTGGCTGGCGGCTTCGGCCATGACATGCGCACGCTCAAAATCTGTGCTTTCCTCCTGTGTGTTCTTTCACGGTGTAGTCCATCGTGGAGACCGAGAGGGTCTCTTTCCACGATGCTGTCGGTCATAGAGTAATGGAAGACTCGAAGCGCCTGGAAGGTGAAGGGAGGAGATTGGGATGGACTGCTGTACGACATCGAGTCCACCACCAGCCACTGGCATCTGGATGCCCCTTTGGACAGGCCGAGAAGCGAGTCCATGTGCTCTCAAGCCATTTGCGGGCTAGATCGGTGATGTGCCGTGGGCGGCAATTGGTGGAGATTGCATCGGCACATCTATGAACGGCGTCAACGGCTATCCAGCTTGGGGCGTAGAGCGCCGTTTCTTTTCCCAAAGTCAGACTCCGTTGGGAAGTGGCGTCATCGCACCCCACTCACCATCCCACTTGATCCACCCCGCAATTGAATGCCGAGGCTTATTAACAGTGGATCCCCCATCTACTTTAAGGGCGGCAGGGGGGTTTTCAAAACAATGCTGGGATGGTTTCCTTAGCGCAAATTGTATGCAAAGTCTTTTCAAAATATTAAAAATACTACTAGTATAATCAAATACAAACAATTCGCAATATATAGATTAGACTGATCGCGTCGGATCGGGTTATCGAGTTTGGGTCGGGTCGGTTCCAAAAGTTGGAACCGAAAAGTCGGTTCAGTTCCTAATGTTGAAATCGACAATTCGGGTCGATTCCTAGAGTTGAAATCGAAACCCGACTCGAAAAAACCGATCCGAATCGCCAAGACTACTATTTTTAGTAATAATTAATTATTTTTAGTAATAATTAATTAATTTTAGTAATAATTAATTAATAATTTAATAGAAATAATTAATCTATTTAATTTAATTAATAAATATAGTAGATTGTTTTTATATTATATATTACTATTATACATTATCTAGAAAATAATATAAAAAAACTAAATTTATACTATTTTTAGAATTCTTAATATTCTTAACAATTTAATTTAATTTCTAATATTAAAATTAAGAATTAAGTTAAGTCGAGTTAATTTAATTTTAAAATAATAGAAATTAAATTAAGTTTTAAATTGATTTCTAATATTAAAATTGTCGAGTTAAGTCAATTCTAATAGTTGAAACCAAAATTTAACTTAATAGTTAATCTAATATAGATTACTTTCGACAAATATAAATATTATAAAAAGTTTTATAAATAATAAAATAGAATAAATATTTTAATTTAATAAAATTTGAATAATTTAAAAGATTATTTAATATAATTGCAATTAAAAGATTATAAAAAGAATTATATTTTTAGTTTATTATATAAAAATTTTTAATTTGTATTAAAAGTATATTAATTTTATAATAATAATATTAATAGATACAAAAAATTCAAATTTGTAATACTTTGTTATACTAATACTTCTTACAAAGATATTAGAGATAATTTATACTATTAAAGAAATTTGTAGATATTTTTAGATAATATTAGCAATTATTTAATAATAAGAATTTGTAGTTTAAGTAGTTATAATAGTAAGTTAAAACTTATAATAAGTTAAAAACAATTTATAAAAAAGTTGTATTCGAATTTCTATATATTAAGAAAATATTAATTGCTTATTTTGCTTGCTTATTAAATATAATAAATATAATAGTTTGCAATATTTGTTTGTCGAATATATTAAATATTATACTTAAAATACTTGCTTCTTAAATATATTAAATATAATAGTAGATTTGTTTTAAAAATATAGAATCTAAACTACTAATATAACTTAAATAAGTTTGTAATACTATTTTTCTTTTTTAGAGTTTTTGTTTCGAAACTTAATATTTCTTTATTATATTTTCTAAAAAAATTAATATTAGAAATTTCTTCTATCGAAAGAAAGATTTTTTTAATACTTTAAATTCGATAACTCTAGCAATATATTCTTATTATAACTATACTATATCTAATAAGATCTATTGTATAGATAATAGTTTTTAAAAATATATAAAATATATATAATTTAATTGTAATTGTAATTTGACAATTTTTTCGACTTTAATTAAATAAATTTACAAAGAACTAGATTAATTGCGTCGAATTAATTAATCGATCCAAATCTTGGCAATTCGAATTAATCTAACTCGAAAGTCTTAACAAATCGATTTCTAAAGGTAAAATCGAAAATCAAGTCGAATTGAATCGATTTCTAGAGTTAAAATCGAAATTTGATTCGAAAAATCGACTCGAATTGTCAAGACTATTTAAATAATTATATTATAATTATTAATAGTTAATATATAGTTAATATATAGTCAATATATAGTCAATATATAGTTAATATATATTTAATTATATTTAATTATTTGAATTATAATAAGATAATATATTATAGTAATGCATTATTACTTTTTAAAAAGAAAATAATTAAATTGCATCTATAGATTCTATAGATTCTATAGATGCAAATAATATATTTTATTAATAAATTGCATCTATAAGATCTATAGAATCTATAAATATAAATATTTTATTTTATTAATAAATTGTATCTATAAGATCTATAGAATCTATAGATGCAAATATTGCATTATATTAATAAAAAAAACTTCTAAAATTAGTAATTCTTGGCATAATATTATTATTTTCGATTTCTTAACAATTCGATTTAATTTCTAATATTGGAATCGAATATTAACTTAGATCAAGTTAAATCGATTTTAAAATAATAGAAATTAACTTAGATTTTAAATCGATTTCTAGAGTTAAAACTATTAAATCGAATCGATTTTAATAGTTAAAATCGAAATCCGATCCAACAATTAGTCTACAAAGAACAAATATACTTAAAAAAAGAAATACACAAAATATATATTAAGCTAAGTTAGACTAATTGTTCGATTCTAATAGTTAAAATCGAATTGCATAAATTATAAAAATACTAACTATATTAGGTTAAAACTTGGTCTAATTAAATATAACTTTTGGGTTGAGTTATAGATTTCGGGGAAAAACCGATTCGAACAGTTAGTCTAAGCTAAGTTAACTAAAAAGACAACTTAGTTTTCTAAAAAATAAAAAGAAAAAAATGATTATAATAGAATAGAAAAATATTAACAATTTAAAAATAAACAAAATATATTTTATTAAATTTATTGTAAAGATTTTTGAATTGCTATTTAATATATTGTTTAAATAGTTTTAACTTTTAACTAACTAAAATTAAAATATTGTTTTTATATTTTATTTTAATAGAATTTTTTTAAAAGATTTTAACAATAATTAAAATTCTTCTTTTTTAAGATAAAATATTTCTTTTATTTAATAAAATATTTTTTGTTTTTTTTGTTTTAGAATTTTCTTAATCTCGAATTGTTTTTTTTCCTAAAAATAGAAATAAAAAATATTTTGTAAAAATATAATTAAATTTGCTAATTTTAATAATAAAATATAAAATACTAAAAATATTTTAATATTTTTAAGTAAATTAAGTTTGTAATTAACTAATTTTTCAATCTTCTTAACAAAAAACAATTTAACTTTAATATTATTTAACTTCTTGTTTAACTTTCTTGTTGTAAGATTTTTTATAAAAAAATATACTCTATCTTTTTTTTTTAGCTAAGATATTGTTTTTGTTTTTTATTTTAATATTTAATTAGCTTTTTTTATATTTTTAAGATATTGTTGTATATTTTCTTTAATATTGCTATTTTTTTGATAACTAACTATATTAACAAATATATATACTCTTTTTTAAAGAGATTAAGTTTTTTGCTATAATTAACAAAGAATAGAGTTATTTTAGTAATATTTAAAATCTTTATATTAAGTATTAATTGTATTATATATAGAATTAATACTTAATTACTATAAATATTGTTAATATAATATTTCAAATAAATATTTGAAATTTCTCTTTTTTTATTAAAAATTTCTCTATATTATTTTAAAATATTTGTAATATAATATTTAGTTTATATTTGTTTATTAATAGTAATTTGTTTTTGTTAATCTTAAATATACTATAATTAAGTATATTTTTTGTTTTTATATAATTATTTCTTTTGCTAAATATATTTACTTTGTTATTATCTTTGCTCGAAGTATACTATATTCTAAACTTATATTATTTAAATTTTTCTAATTATTATATTTGTTTTTTGTTTAGCTATTTAATAATAGTAAAGTATATAAGATTTTTATAATCTATAAAAATTGTAAGTTTTAATAATTTTTTTGTATATACTTTTTATAATTTTAAGAAAACTACAATAGCAAGTAGTTTCTTATTATAAATATTATAATTTTATTTAACTAATAAGAGTTTTCTTAAAAAATATACTACTAAATACTATATATTTTTATACTTTTAATTAAAATATATATTAATAACTAAATCTAATATATTGCTTTTAATTCTATTTAATAATTGTAAATTGTATATTTTTAATATTAATTTCTTTAAATATTCTAGCTTAAAATTCTAAAATAATTTCTTCTCTACAAATTTCTATATTTATAATATATTTTTTTTTGTAAAATTTGTTAGTAATATTGTATTTATTAAATAGTTTTTAATAAATTTCTTATTATAGTTTATAAAATTTTTTTTTTTTTTAATACTTATTAATAGTTTTTATTTTTTAATTGTTTGTAACTTTTTAAAATCTATATATATTTTATATTATTTAACAACAAATTCTAGAAAGTTAACTTTTTCTAAATAGAATTTGTATTTCTTTAATTTAAAATATAATTTTTTTATATT